>ERZ1026890.203-NODE-203-length-44192-cov-126.208487_pt1 | contig 44192 bp, 49 predicted proteins | sample MGYA00380175_ERZ1026890 | MGnify/ENA primary metagenome ERZ1026890 (study PRJEB33269, sample SAMEA4719811) | human gut metagenome | biome: human-associated habitat; feature: organic feature; material: feces | place: Cameroon | collected 2013-10 ...
TACTGGTACGGCTAACCCGCTGATAAATAGTGGGGACGTTGTATTGGTGGTTTACAAATAATGTTGATTTTCGTAGAATGATATTAATTTTTTAACACGCATAATTTGCTAGTTTCCAACCTTTTTCGTAATTTTGCAAGGAGATTCTGTGTCTCTTATATCGAGATTCAGATGAACGACATCAAAAAACGAACTTGATTCGCATGATGAAAGAGACAAATATACAATCACAGGTTACGTCCACTATTGCAGGGGACGACGGCGAAGCCATGGCAAAAAGTGAAGGATATGTAGCTGAAAATGGTTTTGTAGCAACAGATCCGACGCACTTTGGAAAGACGTATCATGATAAACAGTCGAGGTAAACGTGTTGTCCGTGAGGCTGTTTTCTTACCACCTTTGTCTTTGTGAGAGTTGAGGACAAAAATCTTAATGAAATCCGCTTCCGCTCCGATGTTTATAAGATGCTTTCGGAACCAGTCAAAAAGTGCCCCATATGCTATCCCTGATACCAAATTCGACAATTTCAGCGAGCGAGAGTTTGAAGAGAAGGTTGCCCCAATCTTGGGACACAGTGTTCACTTCTGCTAAGACAATGAATCTATGAGCAGCTATGGCGTGATGCGAGGCTTGCATTTCCTGCGCACCTTACACACAAAGCAAGTTGGTACGCTGCGTAAAAGGTAGAGTCCTCGATGATACCCTCGGCATTGATTGGAAAATTCCTACAGAGCATGCCAATCTCTCAGAGAAAGATATGAAGCATCCGTTGTTAAAAGACTTCGATAGCCCATTCGATATTCATATTGATTTATAATTAATAGAGATGGAAACAGAAATATTCCCTTCCGTATTTGCAGTATTTGATTATCTCAAGTCTAAGGGATGGGGAGGTTTATATCATACTGCACCGCAGTTTGAAGTCATGCAGTTATCCGATAAACAGTTAGTTGCATGTCCTATGCCAATAACTCCTCTTTATAGAGGACAAAATGCAATTTATGAGCCTTGCAAACCATCTTTGTATAGAGGGGAATGGACAAAAGAAAGATTGTTTGAGCGTTCTTTACAGTTGGCAGATTTCAAATCTATACTTCAGGAAAATCCTCAAGTGAAGGATTTAGAGGAAGACGGTTTGATTGTTAATTATGAGGCATTAGCACAACATTATGGTATTGCTACCAATATGATGGATATGACAAACAGTCCTTTAGTAGCTGCATTTTTTGCAACAACATGTTATGATGCTTCTACTGATACGTATTCTCCGATATTAAATTATGTATCAATGGGAATAATCTATTTTTCTCCATGGGGAGATTTGTTAAATACTTCTGAGAAGAATCGTATATGGCCTATTGGACAGGAAGCTTTAAAACGACCTGGTGAGCAGCGTGCCTTTGCTATGGTTATGGATAAAGATTCAAATTTTTATATGGCATCATTCAGATTTTGGCATAGCCGAGAAGCTTCTTTAAAAGTGTGGAAAATGACCAAAGGAGGAACCATGTTTTTTCCCTATGATCCTATGGTTGAGAAAATCTTAGCAATGAAGAAGAAACGAATCTATAGTTTACAAAATTTAGAAAAGGTCTATAATTCAAATTCTAATTTTGCAGATTCATTGCAACATGCAAAACAAATAATGGAAAATGAAGGATGTACTTTTGTTGATTATTTACCTTTTGCATATACTGATGCGGAAGTCGCTTATTTGAATGAGGAATATCGTCGAATGTATCCCGGAAGTTTTAATTAAAAGGTTTATAGACAATAGCCTACTGTCCGGATCAAATTCGGTTTAGGTAGTCTAAATGATTGAAAATTAATTTAAAACATCGGTAAATCACCGTTAGCCCGTATGGCGGTATCTGTATAATATATTATCTTCGTTGCAAACTGTTTCATGGTGAAGTTCCCGATAGTACGTTTAAATTGAAACCTACTGATGAAGATTGGGAAATTGAGGAATTGGGCAAATTACTAGAAATAGTAGTGTTTGAGCTATTAGAGTATAATCATATATTTAGATAACAGGGCAATTTATGATTATACAGTTTAAAATGTCAAATATCAAGGGCTTTGGTGAATTATGACAAAAGAACAAGTTTTAGCACAGCAACGTGCAGACTTTGCTGTAGCAAAGTTCATAGAAGAGATATTTGAATCTGGTCATATAAAGGAATATACCTTTGATGAAACCAGAGACTCTGCTTTAGAATGTGCTAAGCAAAATATTGAGGTTTCATCTCTTACAGAACGAGAGAAATATGTGGCAAAAGAGAGTGTAGATAAAGCTGTACATGAAATTGCCAAGATATTTAAGAAAGGGATGATAGAATCAGGAAGATTAATAAAACAAAATGAAAGGTAATGATTTAGGCGGTCCCATCCCGCACTATCTGGCGAGACCTTTGATTGGTCCGCCAACCTTAGAGCGTAGCGGTTCCGAGCACCGAGTAGGGCGGTTACATCCCCGCTTCCTGAGGAAGAGGGGCTTGGGGAGAAGGTGGAGCTCTCCTTGCAGGAGAGACGGAGAGGTAGAAAAATACCTTCTTTAACGGTAAGGAAGGACGGGTAGGTTTTCGAGAAAACATGTTATTGATCAATAAATAATAATGATATGAAAGGAATAGTATTAGCAGGTGGAAGCGGTACTCGCTTGTACCCCATCACAAAGGGTATCAGCAAGCAGCTGATACCAATCTTTGATAAGCCGATGATATATTACCCAATATCAGTATTGATGTTGGCAGGTATCCGTGAGATACTCATTATTTCAACACCATTTGATTTGCCAGGCTTCAAGCGCCTCTTAGGCGATGGAAGTCAGTTAGGTGTCAAGTTCGAGTATGCTGAGCAGCCATCACCAGATGGCTTAGCCCAAGCCTTCATTATCGGAGAGAAATTCATTGGTAATGATTCCGCTTGCCTCGTATTAGGCGATAATATCTTCTATGGTGCAGGATTAAATCAGATGCTGCATCAAGCAGTAGTAGATGCTGAACAGAATAACAAGGCTACCGTTTTTGGCTATCGTGTAAGTGATCCGGAACGATATGGTGTAGCCGAGTTTGATGAGCAAGGCAATTGCCTGAGCATTGAAGAGAAGCCTGAAGCCCCAAAGAGCAACTATGCAGTGGTAGGCTTATACTTCTATCCTAACAAGGTGGTGGAAGTAGCTAAGCATATTAAGCCATCCGCTCGTGGTGAGTTGGAAATCACCACCGTAAACCAGGAGTTCCTGAAGGATAAGCAGCTGAAGGTACAGACCATGGCAAGAGGATTCGCCTGGCTCGATACCGGAACCCATGATTCTCTTTCTGAGGCATCAACCTTTATTGAAGTCCTGGAGAAGCGCCAGGGCTTGAAGGTTGCTTGTTTGGAAGGTATCGCATACCGTCAGGGTTGGATTACCGCAGAACAGTTGAGAGAAAATGCTCAGCCAATGTTGAAGAATGACTATGGCAAGTATCTCCTTTCAATACTTGAAGAGAAAGATCAAACACTAAAAAAGAATTTGGAATTTTAAGCAGAAAATAATTATGGCAGGTGAAATGCCTGGGGCTTATTTTATAAGCTACTTTTCGGCTCTTGGTATGGAGCCTGCCTTTCTTAAAATATAAAACGATGAATATAATCAAAACAGAAATAGAAGGCGTACTCATTATAGAGCCACGCCTCTTCCGTGATGCTCGTGGCTACTTCTTCGAGAGCTTCAGCGAGCGCGAGTTTGAAGAGAAGGTCTCTCCTATCCTGGGACACAGTGTTCACTTCTGCCAAGACAATGAGTCAATGAGCAGTTATGGCGTGATGCGAGGCCTGCACTTCCAGCGCCCACCATATACCCAGAGTAAGCTGGTACGCTGCGTAAAAGGTAGAGTCCTCGATGTAGCAGTAGATATTCGTAAAGGATCACCAACCTATGGCAAGCATGTGGCAGTAGAGTTAACAGAAGATAACCATGTTCAGTTCTTCATCCCGAAGGGCTTTGCTCATGGCTTCGCCGTCCTTTCTGAAACAGCCGTCTTCCAATACAAGTGTGATAACTTCTATCACCCAGAGGCAGATGGAGGTATCTCTATCCTCGACGATACCCTCGGTATCGATTGGAAGATTCCAACAGAACATGCCAATCTCTCAGAGAAAGATACAAAGCATGCAATGCTGAAGGATTTTGATAGTCCATTCGACATCAACGTAGATTTATACAAATGATGCTTCTATCAGATTTTTTAGCTCATTTGATGTCTATATTTCTAAAAGATTATCAAAATATAGATAATACGATGCCAGAATAATATAAACATTAAAACTAACAAATACAATGAAAGTATATTATTTAAATAGAGAACGATTCTCGAAAGATGATACTAAGATTGCTTTTGAATTCGCAAAAAAGTTAATTCTAAAGAATCCTAATTTGAAGATTCTAACATTCTTAGTTTATCAACAAAGACAATATGAGGCTTTTTTGTCAGAAATGGGTTTTACAAAACAGCATTATAAAAATCATGGATTTGTTGCCCAAAACGGAGTTCACATTCAAATACATACAATAAAAACGTATAATCCTGATTATCAATTTGTAGGTTCCCCTCAACACGAAGTATTAATAGCTGTGGGGGTTCCTCCAAAAGAGTTAGAAAAATATGAGGATAAATCAGATATTTATGCGTGTATTGTGATACCTTGGCTCTTGGATGAAAATGTAAGTTTTTTGAATCTCCATGAGGCAATAAATATAGAAACAAACGAGTTGATAACGACTAATTATAACATTGACCAAAGAGTTGTAAATGCGATTAATTGGTTGAAAGCAACCTCTTATCCAAATGAAGGTTATCACCATCCGAATGACGAAAAGAGATTACATGAAATGTCAAATGCATTGGCTCATTATAATGTCCCTTTGGATTATGATTCGGTAGTTTATTGTGGAATGCATAATGGGTTGTTACCTTCAGCATCAAGGCAAACTGCTAATGCTTTTGTAAAAGCGCAACAACGAAAGTTCCCAGTAAAGGGTGAGCAAAATTATCCTTTTTATAAGAGGATGATGGAAACAAAAGAACATTAGTATTTGAATGCTCCGATTTTGGAGGCGTTAGGTAACGATTCTGCCAAAAGATTATTGATGCATAATTGTGTGGAAGATGAGCTTGGTTATCCAGCACCAAATAAAGATAAACCATTCACGGCTTATAAAAATGTCAAGGAATGGAATTCCTGGAGTGATGTACCAGGAAATTGGAAAAACAAGATGAGGATAGTCTTTTCTGATTTTGCAGATAAATTATGAGTTGGAACAACAGTTTGATAATTTTATAAGGAAGTTAGGCAATGAATAAATCGTATTTCGAAAATAATATAATGGAAGATATTGATAGCGGGATAACAAAACATAGTTATCATATTCTTCCTTCAGTGAAGCGGCAGATAAAAAACCGAGTCCATCAGTATGTCATGAGTCTGAATGATAAGGATTTTGAGACACCTTCTTATGTTTCTGAGATGATTGAAAGGAAAAATGAGTTTGTTGCAAAGTTGATGCGTAATGCAGTAAATAGTTATATAACAACTCGTTCTTTTAACGTAACAGTAGCTAGTTATTGTAAAACCTATCCTTGCAAAAATGATTGATGAGAAAACTGCTTTTGCAAAGGCTGTAGATTTGGCGATTGATACCACCAAGCTGATAATAACATTATCGACAACGATTATTACGTTGAGTGTAACTGTTCTTAAACTATTCATAAGTAAAATCTGTTTTTGTAGTATGTTGTTTTTAAGCTTGTCTTGGTTATGTTTCCTTGCGTCAATAATCTTGGGATTCTTTTATATACTTGGAATTACCGGGCGATATGCGCTTATTGGACAAGGAAATACAGCTTTGGCTTTTAAACGTCTTGGCATCAATGAAACGGTTAGTAGGCAGAAGTTTGGATGGATGTTAGGTACTTTTGTTCTAGGAATAGTCTTTCTTCTGATATTTGGAGTAAGTATTACCACCATTAATTTGGAAGGAAAGAAGTCTCCAAAGTTCAATAAGGAGCAGAAAGAACAGAAGATGCAAACTCCCAAATCAAATGATAAAACATTTAATTCGTTGTCGCATTAGCAGTTGTCGTCTTCCCCAGGCGGTCCCATCCCGCACAATATGGCGAGACCTTTGATGGTCCGCCAACCTTATAGCGTAGCGGTTCCGAGCACCGGAGGGCGGTTACATCCTCACGTTCCTGAGGAAAGAGAGGCTTGGTGAGAAAGGTGGAGCCTTCCTTAACGGTAAGGAAGGACGGGTAGGTTTTCGAAAAATGCCATCTTTAATGGTAAAGAAGGACGGGATGATTTTGAATAAAGTAATGAATGATATTGTAGATATAAGAAAGTCTTTAGATATTCTGAAGAATGCTTTGTTGGATAGTTGCCCTGGCAACCACCTTGATGTGTTGGAGAAATGGTTCGTTAATTTGGATCAGCGTTTGTTGGTTGCTCAAACAGATATAACTAACATAGCCTATCTGAAAAACGAATGTGCTAAGGAAATCAATGAAGTGATACATTCACGAAGGGATGTTAGGGAGATTTCAAATATAGTTTCAGTTTATTCTTTTGCTATCAATGAACTTAAGAAGTTGTCTGGAGTAGGATTTGAGAATTTAGCCCCTGATTGGGCTACAGCTTTCTATGATTCTGCAAAAGACTCATCTGATGAAGAAATACAAGTGCTATGGGGAAAAATTCTTGCTGGTGAAATCGCTCATCATGGTAAGTTTTACAAAAGAACTTTATCTATATTGCAGAATATGGAGTCTATAGAGGCTAAGCATTTTGTAGAATTGGTTCCATTGTTAATTGCAAAAGAAACTGTTCCTGTCTTTATTTTTCAGAACAATGAGTTCTTTCAATATAATGATTTACGGACATTGATGGATTGTGGAATCGTAAATTCTAGTGAAGGAACATCTACATATAAGTTGGACGATATGAAAATATCTGGTTTCAATTTAGTGGCATTGAATAATGATGTAAATGAAATTAGTATAGATAGCTTTTCATTGACAGATGCTGGTTTGCAGTTATGTCAGTTGATAGATTGTAACCATGCAGATGAAAACTACGTGAAGCAATTAGCTGAGCGTTTGTCAAGGAGTCAAGGGAAAGTAATCGGATATAAGAAATTTGAATGACTATTTAGGAAGAGAATATGTATCAGATAAGGATAGATTGTTTTGATGAAACGTTAAAGGGGATACGGACTCTGTTTGAGTACGATTTCCAATCAAAAGATCAAGTTTTGGAAAATGTAATTTTACCATACTTAAAAGGAGATTTGTTCATTTTTGCAGGCGCAAAAATAGGTGATCAAAATATCAGAAAAGTAGAGATATATGAAACAGAGAAGTCGATAAAGCAAACTGTTGACGAGGCGAATCATGCAGACCAAATGTTTGACCCTTATACTAGGGAAAACATATTGTGTGATAATGAATTGTCCAATGTCACCCGACTGCTTATTCAAGAAGGATCAGAAATCTTACGACAGCAAGAAAAGAATGAGAAGAAAGAAGAAAAGCCACAAGTAAAGAAGCCATTGCTCTTTATAAGTCATTCTTCAGCTGATGAAGCAATAGCCTCTTCTTTAGTTACCATGTTGCGAACATTAGGATTCAATAAGAGAAACCTGTTTTGTAGTTCTGTTCCTGGGTACGATATTCCAGAAGGTGAAGATATTTATGATACACTTGCTACAAAGTTCATGGAGTATGATATTTACGTAATCCTCTTGTTGTCGAAGAACTATTATGATAGTGTAGCCTGCTTGAATGAGATGGGAGCAACGTGGGTACTGAAAGCAAAGTATTCAACCATAGTTTGCCCAGGCTTTACTGTACCAGAGATAAAAGGAGCTGTTAATCCTAGAAAGATGGCAGTTGTGCTAGATGATTCAAAGCGAGTAAACGGTAAGCTGAATCAGCTGAAGGATCATTTGATAGAGTTCTTTCATTTACCAGAGGTTGAGGATGATACAATTTGGGAGAATGATAGAAACAAGTTTTTGAAATCAATAGAAAAGAAAAAGTAAATGTCAAATCAAACATCAGATAATAATAAACGAATAGCGAAGAATACATTGCTTCTTTACTTTAGAATGTTCTTCATTATGGCGGTAAGTCTATTTACCAGCCGTGTGGTATTGAAGACTTTGGGAGTAGAAGATTTTGGTATATATAATGTTGTGGGTGGAATTGTTGCCATGATGGGAATCCTCAATGGTGCAATGTCTGTATCTACCCAGCGATATCTAACATTTGAATTAGGAAAAGGTGACATGGTAAGATTGAAACACGTTTTCTCAACTTGTTTCTTGATTTACCTGATATTATCAGGAATCTTTTTGGTATTGGCAGAGACCATAGGTCTGTGGTTCCTTAACAACAAACTGGTGATTCCGGAAGATAGAATAGTTGCAGCCAACTGGGTATATCAGTTTTCCATTATTTCTTGTGTTAATACACTGATGGCAAATCCTTATAACGCAGTACTGATAGCAAGAGAAAAAATGAATATCTATGCTTATATAAGTATTTTGGAGGTCGTTCTGAAATTGGCTATAGTTTATCTCTTGTTGGTTATTCCTTTGGATAGATTGATTATATATGGAGGTCTTTATTTGTTGATGAGTATCGTTATTACAATGATATATCGTATTTATTGCATCAAGAATTACCAGGAGTCTCGTTTCCAGTTTTATTGGGATAAACCTTTGTTTATGCAGTTGATGTCCTATTCAGGATGGAATCTGTTTGGTTCTTTGTCTAGTTTAGTTAAGGGGCAGGGATTAAATATCCTTCTGAATATGTTCTTCAATCCAGCCGTAAATGCCTCTCGTGGTATTGCCTATCAGATAAATAATGCAATTACTCAGTTTTTTACAAACTTCTATACGGCAGTTCGACCGCAGATTACAAAGTATTATGCACAGGGTGACTTGGATAATATGTTCAAACTTGTGTTCAGAAGTTCAAAATTCTCATTTTACTTGATATTCCTATTGTCCTTACCTATTATCATCGAAGCTCCATATATCATACAGCTTTGGTTGGGACAATTGCCTGATTATGTGGTGCCGTTTACGAGAATGGTGGTTTTGATTTCTGCTATAGACTCTATGGCTTCACCTCTGATGACAACTTGCCATGCTACAGGACGTATCAAACTTTATCAATCGGTAGTTGGTACATTAATTATATGTAATGTTCCAATTTCTTATTGTTTCTTGAAGTTCTTCGATTGTAGTCCTAATATCGTATTCGTTGTATCATTGTGTTTATCAACGTTAGCTTTGTTTATCCGTATATGGATTGTACGACATCTGATAGAATCTTTTCCTGTATGGAAATATATTAAGAATGTCTTGCTGCTTTCCTTGGTGATAGCTGCATTATCGGCAGTATTGCCATCGTTTTTACATGTAACTATGGAATCATCGTTCCTAACTTGTTGCATTGTTGTGTTGAGTTCATTGCTTTCTACATTGTTGTTTATCTATCTTTTAGGTTTAACAAAAGGAGAAAAGAAAGCTATTCAAGAAATAATTAATAAAAAACTACATAGATGATACAATTAGCATCAAAAGAAAACTGTACTGCATGTGGTGCATGTGCTTTTGTTTGTCCTAAGCAATGCATCTCCATGCGGGAAGATGATTTGGGCAGAATGTATCCTGTAATGGATGACAAGGATTGCATATCGTGTAAGCGCTGTCAGAAGGTTTGCCCAATATTGTCCCCGTTGGATTATCATGAGCCTAAGAAGGCGTATGCCGCTTGGAGTAATGACGAGGAAGAACGTCGGACAAGTGCTTCGGGTGGTATTGCAGCTGAGGTATATAAAGAAGCATTGCAAGAAGGTTATCTTATTGCCGGTGCAAAGCAAAATGAAGATTTTACAGTTACTTTAGATGTAGCTGATAATGCAGATGCAATTGCTGATTTTAAGAATTCAAAATATGTCTTTAGTTCGGCTTATACGTTGTTCCCAAAGATAAAAGAGTTGCTTAAAAAAGGTGAGAAGGTTGCAGTGATAGGATTACCTTGTCAAGTCGCTGCATTGAGAAAGATATTTAGAGATCATGAGAATTTGTTGCTTATGGAAGTTGTGTGCCACGGAACGACACCTCATGATTATCTGTTGCAGCATATTCGTACTTTAGAGAAAAACTCTGGCGAAAAAGCTGTAAGAATGTCTTTCAGAGATCCTGAGACATACACTTATACATTTACTTTCACTTTATATAATTCAGACAATCTGAGGTTCTATGCTCAGCGAACTAAAGATGGGGATACCTACCAGTTTGGTTACCATCGTACCGTTACTTATCGTGAGAACTGCTATCATTGTCATTTTGCACGAGATAAGCGTATTTCCGATGTAACATTGAGTGACTATAAAGGTCTAGGGAAAAAGGCTCCTTGCAGTTTTAATGCAATTAAAGTATCAAGTGTATTGGTTAATACACCAAAGGGTGAAAGTTTCATCAAGAAACTTATTGATGGCCATCATATATTTGCAGAAGAGCGTCCTGTAAGAGAGCCGATAGAAGGAGATTTGCAGTTGAGACAACCTTCGCTAAAGAAACCTGCCCGTTTTGATTTTGAAAGATTGATAGTTCAAAATCATGGTGATTTTGAAAAGACAATGATAGAAGTGATAAAACTTCATGAGCGAAGAGAAACGAGAATGAAAATACTCAATTTTCCGCGAAGAGTCTTGTCTAAAATTAAACGTACTTTATTAAGAAAATGAAAAAAGTTGGAATTATAACTATTCATAACTCTCCTAATTATGGAGCCTGTCTTCAGTCGTATGCTTTATATCGGTATATTCAACAGCAAGGAAATGATGTTGAAATCATAGATTTACATCGACCTTTTGCTTATGAAGACTATATTCCGAGTAAGAAATATGTTAGTTGCAGATCAGTAAAACGTAGTTTGCTATCAAAGATAAAAGGAAATGTGAAGAGTCTTATGGGCATTAAGCCTAAGAAACCTTCTTTATATTCTCCTTCAGCAATCAAGAAATTCGATGAATTTAACTCTGTAATCAAGTTGTCTAAACCTTATCGTGGTATCGATGAGTTATATGCCAATCCTCCATTGTATGATTTGTATATCTCAGGGAGTGATCAGTTATGGAATCCTACACAGGCTTATTGTCTGGAACCATATTTCTTGACATTCGTTCCAAATGGACAAGGAAAGAAAATATCCTATGCAACAAGTGTTGGTATTACCGATTTAAGAGATAACGAGAAGAAAGATTTTGCAAAATGGCTGAATCTTTATGATGATATATCTGTTAGAGAATACCAAGCACAATGCCTATTGCAGGGGTTGTTGGCAGATAAAAAAGTGAATCAGGTAGCAGATCCTACGTTTTTATTAGACCCCAAGGAATGGAAGAATATGGCAGTAAAGCCAAAGCAAAGTAAGTATATTTTGATGTTTACATTGCAGCATAGACCTGAAATCTTAGAGTATTGTCTTCAGCTTAGCAAACAAAGTGGATTGGCTTTGATTGAATTAGGACAAGTTCAACCTGATGTGTTAGATGGTAGTTATACAGCAGTGAAAGATGCTGGGCCTAGAGAGTTCCTAGGATATATTGAAAATGCAGAATTGGTTATAACCGATTCTTTCCATTGTACGGTATTCTCATTGATTATGGGAGCGAATAATTTCTATACCTACATCGCACCTACCAACCAAAGAGGTAGTAGAATTATAGATTTGCTTGGGACGTATAATTTGAAAAAACATCTCCTGCCAATCTCCTTGAATTCTTCCTTTGATACACTTATGTTAGAGACGATAAATAAAAAGGTTGTTTCTAGCATAATGAAAAATGAGCGAGAGCGTTCTCGATTATTTATTAATCAGTATTTATAATACACAGACTTTGATAGATGAAAAATATTAGTCAAGTTCATGATTGTTATGGTTGTGGCGTCTGCGCTACAGCTTGTGGACGAAAGATTATAGAGATAGAATTAAATGCCGATGGCTTTTATGAACCACATATAACTGATGTTAGCAAATGTACTAATTGTGGTATTTGTACAGAGGTTTGTGCCTATCTCCATGATGAATTGTCTTTAAAAGAAGTGGAAATTCATCCATACGCAGCATGGAGCAAAGACCATTTAGTAAGAAGAAAATGTTCATCAGGTGGTGCTGGTTTTGAAATAGGTAAATATCTCCTGGGACAAGGTTATAAGGTTTGCGGTGTACGATATGATGGCGATAAGAACAGAGCTGAACATTATATTGCAACAAATGTAGAAGAATTGATTCCTAGTGCAGGTAGTAAATATATTCAGAGTTATACTGTTGATGGATTTAAATCTATTAATCGTAAGGAAAAGTACCTTGTTACAGGTACTCCTTGCCAAATAGATTCTTTCCGCCGTTACATTCAAAAATTTCGTTGTGAGAATAATTTTGTTTTGCTTGACTTCTTTTGTCATGGAGTTCCTTCCATGTTGGTATGGAAAAAATATACCGAATGGGCCGAGAAGCAAGTGGGTAAGATAACTTATGCTTCGTGGCGTAACAAATGGACAGGCTGGCATGACTCTTGGGCAATGGGCATTGATGGTGAGGAACATGGCGAGAAGATAAATTGGCATGATTCTTATGATATGTTAATAAGGGAAAAAAAAAGTTATATAGAAAGCCGATTGTCACAAGGTGATATGTTCTATCAGCTTTTCCTTGGTGACTGTTGTCTAGGAAAACAATGCTATGACCATTGTAAGTATAAGTACAACCATTCTTCGGCTGATATTCGTATCGGAGACCTTTGGGGAAATACATATAAGGATGATGAGGATGGTGTGAGTGGTGCGATTGCTTTTACTGCTAAGGGAAATGAAATCTTGCATTCCATCAATTGTGAATTGGTGGAGCATCCGTTTGAGGTTGTGGCAGAGGGACAGATGAAGACAATGCCAGAATTTCATCAAGGATATATGAAGTTAACAGGAATATTATCTGAAAAAACTTCTGATATTAATGATGCAATTAGATTTTTGAATGCTTTAAGAAGAAGAAAAAGAAGAAAGCAACAGATTGGCAAATTACTTTGTCATCCTTGCCATTATTCTATCATAGCGATTAAACGAATTTTTCATAAAATAAAGACATGGTAGGAATAGCTCTTTTTGTTATATTTTCCATATTCCTCTTCAAATCGTTTTATAAGGCATGTGTGGTTATATTGATATGGCAACTTGTTTTTTTACATATTACTATAGGAAATAACTATACTCTTAACGACTTACTGGGTATTATGGCTATGTTGGCTTGGGTGCTAACAGGGCACATTAGTGATATTAAATGGAAATCTATTCCTTTTCGGAAAGGTTATCTTTTGATGTTTTTGTCTTTCATTTTTGCTGGTATTCAAATGAAAATTGGAGGTATAGGTTCATTGCTTAGTACTTTTCTTCTTCCTTTAATTTTTTGGATTTCGAGAGATAAAATAAAGAATTGGACAAGTTTTGTAATTTTAAATCTTTGCATATTTTTAATTCCTATAATAGTTATAGGCATAATTGAACTTGTGTTAGGCTACAATCCTGTTTCTTTATGGCTGGAATTTAATGGAATCATGACTTTTGCAGAAGTTAGAGACGATTATATGCGTTTTGGCTTAACAAGATGTCGTTCATTACTGGCATGGTGCTCTACGTATGGAGTCGTATGCGGATATGCTTTGATTACTCTATTGTTTGCTACATATTATAATATTGTTAGAAATAGGCTTTTCATATATATACTTTCAGCCCTTTTGTTTATAGGTGTGCTGAGTACAGGAACACGTTCGGTTTATCTTTCTTTTGCAATAGGTATGATGCCGATGATTGCTTTTTATTCTTCAAAGCTGAAGTATATTATTGGATTTATAGCAATTTGTATTATTGTTTATCAGAACAATCAAGAATTGTTTGATTCCATTCTTGATAGTTTTATTCATCAAGATGAAGCTGGTGGAAGTAGTACAGAATTGAGAGAACAGCAATTTGCAGCAGCTTATAGATTCTTTATCCAACATCCTTTCTTTGGCAATGGTATAGGTTATGTTGTTACTGCTATGGATAAATCTGCTCAATTGCTTGGTGCAGAAAGTTGCATTTTTATAATCATGATTGATAGAGGCATATTTGGCTTTATTGCTTATGCCGTATTTAACATTGAGTTAATATGGATGCTTCTGAAAAAGAGTAGTAACAGACTCTTGATTTTTATTCCTCTTGGCATTTTGATAGGTAAATTAATATCTGCTTTCATTGACATCGGTGAACTTTATCCTATTATGTGGTTAGCAATAATAACACAAATTGTAAAAGAAGGTGTAGAACAAAACTCAAAAAATAACTTAAAATGAAAAAAGTAGGTATAATTACAGTTCACCGTTTGCCTAATTGGGGATCAGTAATGCAGGGATATGCATTACAGCAAGTTATAAAACAGTTAGGCTACAAAAGTGAATGTATTGATTACAAATATCCCAATGAATGGCATATAGAGAGAGGGTCATGGATTCCTGGGAAGGAGAGATTTAAAACGAAATTTGCTCGTCTTTTAGGGTTGCGTGCTCCTCGTTTGCAGAACTTGGTTGATAAATTCATTAATAATGAAATGCAAGTTTCTAGAAAATATAATACTTTTGAAGATTTACATGCTAATCCTCCTCAATATGATATTTATATTTCTGGAAGCGATCAAATTTGGAATTGGAAAACGATGTGTGTGGATACTTCTTATATGTTGGATTTTGCACCAGATGATAAACCAAAGATTGCATATTCTTCTTCATTTTCTGTCAATCATATTCCTAATGAATATTGCAGGACGTATAAAGTTAATTTAGCAAAGTACAAGGCAATTTCAACTCGTGAGAAAAATGGTTGTAAAATAGTAAAAAAACTATTGGGAAAAGATATTCCTGTTGTTCTGGATCCAACACTATTGATTGCAAAAGAACAGTGGGGAAGGTTAGCAGAGAAAGCTGTTTGGAAAAAGCCAATGCCTCCAAAGTATATACTATGCTATTTGCTTGGCTATACTTATAACCCCAAACCAGCTATGGCTTCTTTGCTGGAAAATTTACAGCAGAAATTTAATTGCCCTGTTATCATGTTAGGCAACACTTTTTCAGAATATCACGGTCAAGTCTTTAGAATGGCAAAGTCTCAAGGGATTGGTGTGTATGAATTTTTGTGGTTAATCAAGAATGCAACTATATTTGCTACTTCTTCTTTTCATGGGACAGCTTTTTCTGTCAACTTAGGCACTCCTTTTTTGTCTCTTGTTGAAAAGATAGATCAGGAAGATGATAGAATTACGTCATTTTTGGAAAAGGTAGGTCTCACAAAGCAAATAGTTACGGTTTCGACAGATTTTGAACATCTGGATAGTGATGGTAGGTATGATGTTGTTAAGGCTCAGAATAAATTACAGGCTATGCGTTCTGAAAGTTTGGACTGGCTTAAAAATGCCTTGAAAGAAGAATGAATGTTTTGAAAAAATAATGAAGCAATGAGAAATCTATCAGTAGAATACCTTCGTGTGGTATTCATTTCTTTTATCGTGCTTCTCCATATATTATGGAAAGATTATGGAGGATTGCATGTGGCTTTGGGCGACAACGATGTAAACACGTATGTCCAGTTGGGACTTACAAATCTTGTTTCTTTAGGTGTCACAGGATTTATCCTCATTTCTGGTTATTATGGGGTGAGGTTGAAGATAAATAGAATCGTTTCCCTTTGGTTGCAAACCACGATGTATGCTTTGGCTTCTGCCATAGCTGTATATCAATTCGGGGGGGGGGGTAGTCTGAAGAGTTTTATAGACGCACCTTTATGCCTGTTTGATGGAGGTTGGTGGTTTGTGTCAGATTATGTTATCTTGATGCTGTTCTCCCCATTTCTGAATGATGGGTTGGAGCGAATGGACAAAAGGGCATTGATGTTTGTCATATTGATGCTTACTTTTTCTATGTATGGTGTGCAGTGGTTTCATGCCAGGGATGCTTCCATGCCGCTGCTTTTATTCTTTAATACTTATCTCGTTGGTAGATATATACGACTTTATCCTGTTAAATGGTTGGAAAAATATAAGTATCTTATATTCACGTTGGGGCTTATAGCCTTGGTGTCGGAACCTATGGCTCTGCATTACTTCGGACTAGACTGCAAAATGAAGTTTGCTGGCGGTAATTTCAATTTTCTGATTCTGGTTGTCAATATTGCTTTGTTGATGATTTGCAATGGACACCAGAAAATGGGGAAGGGAAATCTGCTTACCAAAAATGTCTTGGCTGTTTACCTTATTCATGAGTCAGGCATTGGTAGAAAAATACTTCATGAGAGTGTCTTTCGTGATGATGTGCAATTCAATATTGCATACATTCTTGCAATCGTGGCAGTTGTTGTTGTCGTATGTGTTGTCATCGAAGAGATAAGAAAGCGATTGTTTCATAAATTGGAGAATCAAATGATACAAAACATAGATTCTCTGCTAAAGTTGAGTTTTTGATAAATGAAAGAAAAATTGATTTCTGTCATCATACCTATATATAAGGTAGAACAGTATCTTGATGAGTGTGTGGAGTCTATCATCAAGCAGACATACAAGAATCTGGAGATTATTCTTGTGGATGATGGGTCGCCTGATGGTTGTCCGCAGATGTGTGACGAGTGGGCAAGAAAGGATGAGAGAATCAGAGTTGTTCACAAGAAGAATGGGGGACTTTCCTCTGCTCGCAATGCAGGTCTGGATGTTGCCACAGGAGAGTATGTAAGTTTCGTGGATAGTGATGATTTCATCGCCACAGATGCCTTGCGGAGTCTCTATGAGCGATTTCATGGCGATGAGGGGATTGGCATCGTGTCGGGTATGATATATAGATACCAAGATGGCAACACTTGTAATTTCAAACGGGCTTGGATGCTGAACGAGGAGAAAATTATTCCTGCCAAGGATTTCCTGTTGGAGACCATGAGCCAGAAGACGAGCTATACAGTATGGAATAAGCTATATAAGAGAGAAATCTTGGATGGAGTGAGATTCCGTGAGGGACGAAACAATGAGGACACTTTGTTTATGTATGACTTGGGCAAGCGAATGCGTAGCTTGAATGTCTCGATGGTGGAGATTCCGAAGTATGTCTATTATTACAGGTATCGTGAGGATAGTATCTGCACAACTTCTAAGGTGCCATTGGCAATAGACATCTTGGGCAACTTTGAACTGATAATGCAAGACTGCGAGCAATCCGACCACCAACTCTATGATGTCTTGTATGAACAATATGCCAAGACATTGTTCGTATTCGTAGACTCCCTGCTGCTGAATCCCGTTTGGAAACCGCTTTATTTCAAGAAATATCAGGCAAAGTTAAGGAAGCTTCCTCTCGGGTTTATTCGTAAGAAATTCCCCAAGAATGATGCTCTTTATGTCGAGTTGTTGAAGTGGATGCCTGTTCTTAGAAAGGCAATTAGAAAGATGAAGTCATAAACAATTTGAAATAATTAAAACACAAAAATAAATGAAAGCAAGAGTAATAGCAATTTATCTCCCACAATATCATCCAATTCCGGAGAATGATAAAGTTTGGGGCAAAGGGTTTACTGAGTGGACAAATGTAGCACAGGCTAAATCGCTTTTTAAGGGTCATTATCAACCAAGAGTGCCTGCCGATTTTGGTTTTTATGATCTTAGAATGCCTGAAATTCGAGAAATGCAAGCGGAGTATGCACGCAAGGCAGGAATAGAGGGATTTGCTTATTATCAGTATTATTTTGGAGATAATAAGAAGCTGCTTCAAAGACCTTTTGAGGAGGTGTTGAAATCAGGAAAGCCTGATTTTCCATTTTGTCTTTATTGGGCAAATCATAGTTGGCAGACTAAATCATGGGATAGATTGGAAAGAGGTGATACTATGATTATGGAACAACGATATGATGGCGAAAAGCAGTGTATAGAACATTTTAATTATAATTTGCCAGCATTTAAAGATAAGCGTTATATAACGGTAAATGGGAAACCTTTGTTTTTAATTTGGAATCCCAATGAAAATCCTGAGTATATCAAACTCTTGATTAAGGTTTGGCAAAAATTAGCAAAGGAAAATGGTCTTGCAGGTATTCATTTTGTTACTCGCCTAGGTAAAGAAAACACAAAGCAGGATTTGTTGGGTTTAGGTTTTGATGCAGTTTATCAAACAAGAGAAGAAATTGCTATTAATGGCGCAGAAGAATGGACGTTTTGGCATAGACTTCGTAACCGTTTGATAAAAAAATATGGTTTAATAGTTGGATTCAATAAGGCTAACTTTGGGAAGAATTACAAACTTTTAGTTACAGATGAAGTTAAGGATGCTGATGTTTATCCACAGTTGTGCTCTGGATATGATCGAAGTCCTAGAGCAGGTAAGAAAGCGCAGATATTCTATAATTTTACTCCATCTACTTGGAGATTGCATATAAAAGATGTCCTTTCTTATATTAGCCATAAGAACTTTGAAAATAATATTGTTATTTTAAAGTCGTGGAATGAATGGGGTGAAAGTAATTATGTAGAGCCTGATATTAAATATGGCAATGCAATGCTTGATGTGTTGGGTGAAGAAATTTTAGATAAATAAGAATTATGTTTTTTTTAAAGAAGATTTATAGAAAGTTCACTAACTGGCGTTGGGAGATAGGATTTGTTGATAATTCTTTCACCGGTTTGGTTAACGGAGAACCATTAAAGGTTCATTGGGTAAAGTTACCTTTTAGAGATAGATGGTTTGCTGATCCATATATCTTGGATTATAATGAAGAGGAAATCATAGTTCTTGGCGAGGAATATTCTGATGAATTGCTTCGTGGTAGAATCGCTAAACTTGTTGTTGATAGAAAGACCTACAAGTTAAAGTCGTGGAAAATCATACTTGATCTACCTACTCATCTTAGTTTTCCACGTGTGGTTAGAAAGAATGGAGAAATCTTTATCCATCCAGAAAATAGCCAGAGTGGCTGTCACACGTTGTATCGTTATGATAGCAAGAAAGACACTTTGGTGGATGGTAAGGTTATTGCAGATTCTCCTCTGACCGACTCTGTGATGTTGAACTATAAAGGACATGACTTGTTGTTTTCAACTTTCATTCCGGATTCGAATGGTAATACTCTTTCTATTTACGAGCGTAAAGGAGACGATTTGAAATATAATAAGGTAGATGAGGTTACCTTTGATAGCAGAATAGCCAGAATGGCTGGCGATTTTTTTGAAGTCAATGGTAAGCTATATCGACCTGCGCAAGATTGTGTTAAAGAATATGGAAATGCTGTGATTATTCAGGAAGCATCTTGTGACTCAAACGGTAAATGGCATTTTAAATCTGTTAGAAGAATGACAAGTCCACATCCGATTTTGAAGAGAGGTTTTCATACTCTAAACCATTATAATGACTTGATTGTTATAGATGTTAAAGGCTATCGTTATCCGAAGATTGGTAAAATGCTAGAATCAATAAGGAACATATTTTAATTAGATTGCAATGAAGATTTTACAATTAACATATTCTCTGACTTCTGGTGGAGGTGAGCGATTTGTTGTTGACTTATCTAATGAGCTGAGTAAGAATAATGAGGTTATATTAGTTCAAATTCTATCAAATAATAATAAATTGAACGCTCATTATCTGCCTGATGTTTCAAAGAGAATTAAATATGTAAATTTAGAAAGTAGCAAGGGATTGTCTCTTGAGGTTCTGTGGAAAGTATATGGAACGATAGTTAAGTATAAGCCAGACGTTGTACATGCACATTGTTCCCTTTTGGCTTTAGCTTTAGCTACTATAATATATCCTAAGGCTAAATACTTCCATACATTACATAGTTTGGCTCATCGTTGTTTGGATAAAAAATGGTTGAAACCAGTTTTTAAATATTTGTATAAGAATAAGGTACAACCGGTGACGATTTCCAAAATATGTCAAAAATCGTATGAGGACTTATATCACTTAGAAAATGGAGCCTTGGTTAATAATGGAAGATCCCCTATTGAGACGACGAGCGAAGCTGGACATGTTAAAGCTGAAATAGATTCCTTTAAATTTCACTCTGACGATAAGGTGTTTCTGCATGTTGCACGTGTACATCCTGTTAAGAATCAAGGATTGCTATTTGAAACATTCGATAGATTAATTTCTGAAGGTGAGCACGTTCTTCTTGTTGTAATAGGAAAGGGATATGATAAGGAACCATTTGCAAAATATAATACACATCAAGGAATCCATCTTTTGGGTGAAAAGCGAAATGTTGGTGACTATTTGGCTGCTTCTGACTATTTTATTATGTCTTCTAAGATGGAAGGACTTCCTATTTCCTTGTTGGAGGCTATGTCTATGGGAGTAATTCCTGTTTCTACTCCTGCTGGTGGAGTATGCGATGTGATTAGAAATGGAGAAAATGGCTATTTATCAGCTTCGCATACAGAGGATGATTATTATCATACGGTAATGGATGCCATAACTAATGTAGGAAATGTCTCCTCTAAAGAAATTCAAGATGAGTATAAAGCAGAATATTCAATGGTAGCTTGTGCTCGTAAGTATTTTGAATTGTACAGACGTTATTTTAATAAATAAAATCACAGCTGTCCCGTTTAGAAATCATCGGGTCTGAAAAGGCTAGGATATAGCCAATCCTCCGTCTCTTCTGTTGGAACAGCTTTGTTAAACAATTCATTTAAAGGAGTCTTGTCCGTAAGGAATAGACCCACGTTCTTTGAAATAGTGTGTAGCGATAGATCTATGTGCATCACTTTCTTTGCATAAGCTAAAAGCAAGTATCAAAAGCATATACCATGATGTCTAGGTCTAATCTGAACTTGTCTTTGGCATAATTTCTATATCTCGAAGACTATCACGACCTGTTAATTGAGCATAGCTCATTACTAGGAATTGGTCTTTGCAAGAGAAGTTTCTTGCTCTGTAGTTTCCCTTATAACGGTCTACACAAGTTTTGAAATCACGTTCTGGTATAAGTGACATAATCTGAGAGAATATAGTTTTGCCTTTGTTCATCGCACACGTATTTTAAATATGCGTGCAAAGATACAAAATCAAATCGAATACACTATAAAAAGTCCGTAATTTTTTTGAGTATTAATAACTTATTTAATAATCGTCACGTTTTAACGGGACACTAGTGGACATGAATATTAATGATAAATCAGCTCTTCGTAAATGTACTAGTTGCCAGATGTGTGCTGCGGTATGTGCGAAGAATGCAATTGAAATTCGTCTGAATGAGGATGGTTTTTATCGTCCTTATTTGGATGAAGATAAATGTGTTGATTGTGGATTGTGTACGAAAGTATGCTACAAGTTTGATAATGATGTAAAAGTAACAAGTGTTGAAGATATCAATAAAATAGATGTTCATTCTGCGCAATATAAATCTGATGCCATATTAGAAAAGGTTACATCTGGAGGTGTAGCAGATGCTTTGGCCAAAGAACTGATAAGCCGCGGATACGTTTGTATTGGTGTTACTTATAATGATGAACTTCATCGAGCTGAACATAAAGTTGCTTATACTGTCTCAGAGAGTGATGCATTTCGAGGCTCTAAATACATTCAATCATATAGCTTTGATGCGTTTAAGACACTTGTAAAAAACGCAAGAACAACTAAGTTTGCAATCTTTGGTCTTCCTTGCCATATTTATGCAGCACATAAGTTCCTGTCTTTGCGTAAACAACGTGAAAACTGTATCTTTATAGATTTGTTCTGTCATGGTTGTCCTTCTATGCTTGTTTGGAATAAGTACGAACAGAATATAAAAAAACAAGTCAATTACAAGAAATTTGATGACGTACAGTTTCGTAGCAAGGTTCGTGGATGGGGTACATTCTATGTAGTAGTAGTAGTAGATGGTGTTAAAGCTTTTATTAGTAGCCCTAAGCAAGATGAGTTCTATTCACTTTTCTTTTCCGATCATGTTCTCAATGATGCTTGTTCTGATTGTAAACTTCGTAGTACGATGGAATATACAGACATAAGGTTGGGTGATTTCTGGGGAAAGCGTTTCTTGAATGATAGAAAGGGTGTATCTGCTGTTGCAATTACCTCTGAAAGAGGGAAAAAACTGTTTGATGCGATAAAAGGTGAATTTAAAACAGAAGATAGTGATATGGGGGAAGTCCTTGTAAAGCAGAGCTATGGTAAGATATATCATCCTAATCTTGATTTACGCAATAAGATGCTTGATGCCTTGCGTGATGACAACAAAAACTTGAAAGATGTCGTTGATTTGTATTACAGTAAGCAAGGACTTACCTTAAAGGCAAAGAAATTATTGAAGACCATCAATTGGTATTTGCCGTTTGATCTTACGCGATTGCTAAAACGACTTGTTTAGAGTATGTTTTTTAAAAGATTTTAAAAAAAGTTAGACATATGATGAAGAAATTTTTTGTATTTGGAAACATAGGTAAGATGTCGGAAGTTCCGAAGAGCGGTGGACAGTCCTCTGCCCGAAGGGTGATAAAAGGATTGGAGGATATGGGCTATGAGATGGAACCTATAGTAAGACGACGTTGTGTAATGGAGGGAAAACTAATTCATTTTCTCGAAACACAATCGTTTGCTATCATTGACTTAGGTAAAATCATTAAGCATATTTTGTTTGGAAACCGCAAGCGTAGTGCCTTCTTGATGCTTACCTACGGTGGAAAATTGGCTCCTTATGAACTTATCATTACTTTGGTAGTTCGAATATTGGGATACAAGTCTGTAACCTATATGAAAGGAGGGCAGTTTATGGACTTTTATAACCGTGGTTCTAAGTTTTATCGTTGGATTGTCAAGAAAAACATGGATATGCAAACTCAAGTGTGGTTTGAAGGTACGCCTTCCTTGGACATAGTGAAGCGTATCAGTAATACTCATCTTGTTTATTACCCTAATTATGTGGTAGAAGAAAATATTGCCAATGTCGTTTCCGAAAGACCAAAGGATAGGATAAACCTATGTTATTTTGGCAGAGTAACACCTGAAAAGAACGTTGATGTGGTTATCAAGGCTTTCGACATGCTGTGTAAAAAATATGATGATGTCTTTCTTACCATTATTGGAGGGTCTGGATTCAGTAAGGAATATGTGAAAGACATTGATGCGATGATAGACAATTCTCCATATAGGAGCCACATCGTGCGCAAAGGTTTGACTCCTTTTGCTGAAATCAAGGAAATCATGCAGTCTCAGCATTTCTTTGTATTCCCTTCCAAGGAGCGTTGCGAGGGGCATTCTAATTCTTTGAACGAAGCTATGGCGCAAGGATTAGTGCCGATTGTTAGTGATTATCATTTTAATCGTGCTATAGTTGGTGATGACAGGATGATCGTTGATGGGTATGATCCGCAAGCGTATGCTGATAAGATTATACAGATTCGAGAAAATTATGACTTGAAGAAGCTCTCTATAGAGATGAGAGATCGAGTAAAGACTGCTTTCTCTTATAATGTTGTGAACAAGAGAATTTATGAAGAACTTAAGAAAATTTAAATGAGATGAAGATAGGAATCCTTACAATATTAAATGTTAATAATTATGGAGCAGAACTTCAATGTTGCGCTTTGTGTCGAAAATTAACAAAGATGGGATATAATGCTGAAGTTATCAATTATTTATTTGGCATCAATCCTAGTCATGATTTCAGAGGAGAGAAATTGACTGTGCCAATTTCTTTTAAACAGAAAGTGAAGGTGAGTTTGTTGCCTATAGTTCAAAATCTCTTCTGTATGTTTCATCAGAAAAATAAAAAACTGAGAAATAAACGTTTTGAAGAGTTTCATGAGAAATACAATCATCTGACATCTTCAGTCTATCCTTCTGTAAGATCTCTATATGAGGCAAAATTTGATTATGATGTGCTATGTATTGGCAGTGATCAGGTCTGGAATTATGAAAAAGGCTATTCTTTGGAACCTTTTTTTGCTTGTTTTGACAAAAATGGCACAAAGAAGATTTCGTATGCTTCTAGTATTGGACTATCTTCTCTCTCAAAAGAAGCCGAACGTGTTTTTAAGAAAGAATTATCAGGCTTTTCACATTTGTCAGTAAGAGAACAGCAAGCATCTGAATTATTGGAGAATTTGCTGGATAGAGATGTGGATGTGGTTCTAGATCCAACTCTTATTTTGGATAATAAGGAATGGCAGGAAGTGGCTAAGTTTGATATGTGTCCAAAAGAAAAATATATTTTGGTATATATTGTAACTATTAAGCCATGTGATTATGTCTTAGAGGTTGCACGACATATAGCTAAGGAGCGTAATCTTAAGATAGTTCGTATTTGTCGTGATGCTTACCCAGAACATTCTGGAAAAGATGTACAGGAAATTTTGACAGCGGGTCCATCAGATTTTGTAGGCTTGTTTGCTAATGCAGAGTTTGTTGTTACCAATTCATTCCATGGAACTGTGTTCTCTATTAATTTTTCCAAGTCTTTTTATTCGGTTATCAAAAGTCAACATTCAACAAATAGTCGTTTGACTAGTATCTTGAAGAAATTGAACTTAGAGAATAGAATCTTGCCTGTAGGTAGTCCTCTACCAATGATTAGTGATGTTGATTATACAATACCTTCAGAAAAATTGAAGGAGGAACGATATCATTCGATTGAATATATTAAAAAAGCCCTTTTTGAAAAGTAGGTTGTGAAAGATTATGGAAAAGTTGAAAAAGCGTGACTACAGTATTGATATATTAAAATTCTTTGCAGTTTTTTTAATTATTAATAGCCATATGGATATATGTTATCCTAGATTTTCAATATTGGCTACTGGTGGAGCGATTGGAGATTGTTTATTCTTATTTGCTTCTGGCTATACTTTATTTTGGAAACAACCGACTAGATTCGACAATTGGTACAAACGAAGAATCAATAGAATTTATCCGTCTGTAATTATGTGTGCATTGGTAGGTGCATTGGTAACTTGGTCTTCCATTATACCTGTTTTAAAATTCGGGGGGGTGAATTTGTCTTGTTTATAATGCTATATTATGTATTGCTTTTTTTAATACAGAAATATTTGATAGATAAGTTGCCATGGGTAGTTGGTTTGGTTGTTTCAATTTCTTTGATTGTCTATATATTATGGTTCCCATATAAATTTGAAACGAGCAGTAAAGGTTTGTATGGTGTTACTACATTATATAGATGGATACCATATTTTGGATTCATGTTGATGGGTGCTTTTGTTGGCTTGAAAACAAAGATATCAACGGTTAAAAAGAAGTGTAGATGGTATGACCTTATGTTGTTTGTTGTGTCATTGGGAACTTTCTATGGAATTCAATTTGTAGCAAAGAAACATATTGAGGTAGCTCCTTTCCAAATTATTACATTGTTCCCTCTTGCAGGGGTTATATATTATTTTTATAAATTATGTAATGCTTCATGGTTTGAGAAAATATATAGCAATAAGTATGGAAATGTCATTATTATGGCAGTTTCTGGATTATGTTTGGAATCTTATTTGATTCAATACTATTTGTTTACAGATAAGTTAAATAGTTTGTTTCCTCTGAATATTCCACTGATAATGTTGTATGTTCTTATCGTGTCGTATATATGTAGATGCCTAGCTCGATTCTTCTCGCAAACTTTTAGGACAGAGGAGTATGAGTGGAAGAAAATTTTTGAGATAATTTAATGGAAACAGTTAAAGTATTAAATATAGATATTCAGAACATTACTCGTCAGGAACTCTTGGAGAACTTGAAGGAGGGTGTTCTTGTGACTCCTAATCTTGATCATCTGATTAAGCTTCAGAAGGACAAGGAGTTTTATGATGTGTATCAGAAATCTGAATGGGTGGTGTGTGACAGTAAGATCCTCTATCTGTTCGGTAAGTTGTTGAAGACTCCAATCAAGGAAGCGATTCCTGGTTCCAGCTTCTTCACCTCTTATTATATGTATCATAAGGATGATGCTGACTGCAAAATCTTCTTGCTTGGTGCTAAGGAGGGTATTGCAGCCAAGGCAATGGAACGTATCAATGAGAAGGTGGGTCACCAGATGGTTGTAGGTGCTCATTCTCCTTCCTTTGGATTCGAGAAGCATGAGGATGAATGTGAGGAGTTGGTTCGCATCGTGAACGAGAGTGGTGCTAATGTGCTGCTCGTTGGTGTGGGTGCTCCAAAGCAAGAGAAGTGGATTATGAAGTATCGTGATAAGATGCCTGGAGTAAAGGTATTCATGGCTCTGGGTGCTACCATTGACTTCGAAGCTGGAACATTGAAACGTGCGCCTAAGATTTGGCAGAAAATCGGTATGGAGTGGCTGTATCGTTGCATGAAGGAGCCAAAGCGCCTCTTCAAGCGTTATTTCGTGGATGATATGCAGTTTTTCTATTACTTCGGTAAGCAGCTCTTGGGAATATACAAGGATCCTTTCCGAAAAAAGTAGGATTACTTTCTTCGGAAGAACTTACATAGCAAGGCTATCGGAAGGAGGATGATAGCTGCGATGTAGGATAATATGATGCGTATGGCTTGTTTCATGAGTGCAAAGATAATATTATCTTGTGATTTTAGAACTTCTCTTATATATTTTTAAGAAAAAACATTTGCGATGATAAATACGAAAAAGGAGTTGCAATATTATTTGCAAGAAGATGCAAAGGCTTTAGGGATTAACAGACTTGGTACCTTTAAAAGGTTTGTAAAAAATCATTTTGACAAACGTGTTAGATTTCATATTGAACTTCGTAAATACGAATACTGGTCTAATGTGTTGAGCCAAAAAGTGGGGGGGGCATAAAATATTTGTTCTTCCTATGTTTCTTTATCATTATTATGTCTTTAAAAAACTGTCATATACTCTCGGATATACCATTCATAAAAATTGTTTTGGTCCAGGACTGAATATCAAGCATTATGGAAGCGTTGTTGTAAATCCACATACTAGAGTTGGAAAGAACTGCGTTATTCATACTTGCGTAAATATTGGTGAAACCAATGGTAAAGCCCCTGTAATTGGAGACAATGTTTATTTGGGTCCTGGTGTTAAAATGTTTGGGGATATTAAGATCGGTAATTATGTTACGATTGGAGCTAATGCTGTAGTGAATAAGAGTTTTGAACAGGACAATATAACTTTGGTTGGTGTTCCTGCTCATGTGGTAAAAAAAATGCATTGTGAAACAACATCAGATTTTCTTTGATTTCCTAAGGTTCAGCATTGGCTCGGAGTCTGAGATTCCTTCTTCCTTGAAGGAGGTGGATTGGAAGGAGCTATATCGTATCGCTCAGAAGCAATGTTTGGTCGGCATTCTCTTTGATGGCATCCAGAAGTTGCCACCGGCTGAGGTGGGGATGAGCAAGGACTTGCTGCTTCAATGGATGGCGGAAAGCCAGATGTTAGAGAAGGCGAATGTTCGGCTGAACGATGCTGCCATCCAGATTTCTGAGTGGTTCCGGAGGAAGGGATTCAGAACCTGCATTCTGAAAGGGCAGGGAAATGCCCTTCTGTATCCCAATGGCTTGCATCGCACGCCTGGTGATATTGATATCTGGGTGGAAGGGGGCGACAAGCGGGTCATCTCCTTTGTCCGCTCTATCTCGCCTCATGAAAAGGCGTGCTATCACCACATCGAGTTCCCATCGTATAAGGGTGTGGAGGTTGAAGTGCATTATCGGCCTAGCTTCCTGTTGTGCTTCTGGCATAACAGAAAGCTTCAGAAATATTATGAGAGGGTGAAGGAGGAGCAGTTCTCACATCGGGTGATGTTGGAAGAGCAAGGGGAGATTGCGATTCCGACAGCGGAATTCAATCTAGTCTTCCAGTTGACTCATATCTATGCTCATCTGATGAATGAGGGGATTGGGCTGAGGCAGCTTCTTGATTACTACTATGTTCTTTGCGACTTTTATAAAGTCTATCAAAATTCTTCTAATCATCTAAGCAGTTTTTCGAATCCCTCCGTCTCCCTTTCCAAAGGGAGCTCCACCTTCTCCCCAAGCCCCTCTTCCTCAGGAAGCGGGGATGTAACCGCCCTCCGGTGCTCAGAACCGCTACGCTATAAGGATGGCGGACCATCAAAGGTCTCGCCAAATTGTGCGGGATGTGACCGCCTTGGTGCTTTGCAGAAGGAATTGAAGGAGTTGGGATTGTGGAAGTTTGCTGGTGCCATTATGTATATTATGCAGGATGTGTTCGGCATGCCTGCCTCTCGGCTTATCGTTCCTCCGAATGAGAAGTATGGTAGGTTTGTGCTGAATGAGGTGCTGGAAGCTGGGAACTTCGGAAGGCATGATGAAAGGAATCGGTTTGGGAGATCAAAGCTGGGGCATAATCTCCAAAGGGTGTATAGGGATATAAGGCTCGTGAGGTATTTTCCTGCTGAGGCTATGAGTGAACCATTCTTTAGGGTATGGCACTTCTTCTGGAGACTTAAACACAGAAGGTAATCTCTCGGAATCTTCTTTTCTTGAAGCCCTATTTGGGTTGGAGTTTGGTCACGCAGATTTCGCAGATGACGCAGATTTTCTTCTTTGCTGTTTATTAGTCCCACAGATTTCACGGAATTCCACAGATTTTTGCCCTATGCGGGCTTGGATGCTTACAAATGGTTCTTGAAAAGATATTTTTAAATAATAGATGACTGATGAAAAGCAAAGAATACATCATAGAGCAAAAAGTCTATCGTCATAGACGTAAGCGGAAAGTATGTAGGAAACGTCAGCAACGATTCGTACATTTAGATAGATTGTGCTACGTATGTAGTCCCTTTGTCAAAGGACTAATAGCCAAAGATTATGTACAGGAAACGATGGTTGAAAAGATAGTTTTTGTTCCTATGTTTTTCTCTTTCAAGAAAGACTTTGAGAATTCTTTGAGATTCTTCAAAAAACTTCTTTCAACTTATATGCTTGGAGGAGGCAAGAATGTAAAGGTGGATTTCTCTAATTGCCGGGAAACCTCTATTGCTTGCTTCATGCTCTTCGATTTGATTGTAGAAGAACTACTCAGAACACGGTTTGTCTATAATATGGGACTCTCAGAGGATGAAAGATGTAATAAGAACTTTTCGCTTATAGGTACTTCTAAGTATGATGATAAAACCAATAAATATCTTCTTGCTTTTAGGTATTGTAAACTAGACGATGTTGACAATGTGGATTTGGATGAGTCTTTTTTGGCTTTAGATTTGATACGCGGCAAATGGCGCAAGTATTCAGAAAACCTGAAAGGCTTGGCTGCTCATCGTATAGTTGAGTTCATAAAGGTTTCTATGGATCAGGCCAAAGGCGAAATCAAACCAGAAGTTGCTAATGCTGTAGAGCGAATGATTTCCGAAGTATTGACAAATGCAGAAGAACATAGCCTTAAGGGAACGGAATGGTTTGTTAATGGCATAGGGTTTCATGAATGCCAGCATGATATGAATGTTGTGGAAATGAATCTTTCTATCATCAATTTCGGTTGTACGATGTATGAAGGGTTTGAATCAACAAAAGAACAAAATGCAGCAAATTATAAGGTGGTGGATGATTTATATCAGAAACAAAGTCGTCTATTTTCTTTCAGTAAACACTTTAGTCGGGAGTCCTTGTTCATGCTCTATATGCTAAATGATGGTATCAGTCGCTTGAAATATCAGGATGATGGTCGTGGAAATGGCACAATGGAATTTGTTGACAATTTTATTTGGTTGGGGGACAATGGCGTTCAAAACAATTTGTTTACTCCACAATTGAACATTATTTCTGGTAGCACAATATTAACATGTGATAGCCATGTGAGACCCACACATAACGATGGGATCAGCTCTTTATACTTAAATAAAAATAAAACATTCTCAGAATTGCCAGATTCTAACTATCTTTGCAGCTATGGAGAATATTTCCCAGGTACAATCATGGAATGCAAGATATATTTGAACAAAGATTTTATAACAGTAAAGAAATAATATGACACATATAAGATTTGATTTGACCGAAATGGATAGAGGAGGCGCTATAAGCACCTCGTTTTCTGGCCGTCCAGAAGGAAGAGAAGTTCGAAAGGTACACGAAATGGATAAAAAAGATGGGGATGGTTGTGTCTATGACGTTTATATTCCTCGTAACACAACCTCAATCAATCCTTCTTTCTTCCTTGGACTTTTTTATTCAAGCATAAAAAAGCTGGGAATGGAAAAGTTCAAGAAAAAATATGTGTTCTGTTATGATGACCTTCAAGACAGTTTACGTGATGTCATTCGAAGTAATGTCGAGAAGTGTTTTGTTAGAGCACAGAATGAGCTGAATGGTATCACGGGATTGAGTTACTAAAACATGAGTGAGTATTTTCAACCTCTATATGATGTCCTATTTGACTTGTATGATTCCATCAGCATACAGAAGGACATTTCGTTTGGTGACCTATTGGCGGCGGTATCTATCTTTTTAGCTGTATATCAGTTTAGAAAACAGATGATAGCTTCGCGTAAAGATCATGAAAGAGAACAGAAAGAATCTTGGTTCTTGAATGTGATAGTATTACCTTTATTGCCTGAGTTCAAGGAGTTTTACGATGGCTTGGTTGACAAGATAAAGGAGCAACGAGGTAGAATTAATAACACTCCACCTGGGCGCGATAATGAAAACAGACTGGAACTGATTGGTAAGATAGAAGATGAAAATGGTAGTACTATCATGGAATTTTACAACCATGTATCCGTGTTGGTTGGGTCTTATGATGAGAGTCTTAGATCAAAACTTATGACAATGATGGATGACTTGGTGGATATTTGCTCAGATTTGGTTAGACGATATGAAGATGTTGATAATCAAGATGCTATTAGTGTACATATATTAATGCATGAACGAGAAGTTGTTTCTTTTCTTAATAGAGGAATGAGGGTCATTAAATAATAAGAGGAAAAGCTTATGTTTGTTTTGTTTTCAATAGTAATGGTTGCCATTGTTGGTGCAGGAGTCTTTAGCTATGTTATGGCGCTAAAGAAATTGACAGTCCAAGATAACTCCTTGTCTCCAGACATTAAAGTATGGGGGATGACACCTCTAAGTTTTTTAGGAGCTATCGTGTTGGCTTTCATTGTTTTTGGATTCTTTGATAGTTATCCTTACCAGAAAAGTATATCGGAGAAGAATAAGCAGATAAAAAGTCTTGAAGCAAAATTTGATTCGCTGAACATGGAGCTTTGCAGAATGAAAGGGCAACTCGATAATATGAGGATGGTCTCTGATGATAAGAAATCTTCCAAAAGTTGTGTTAATACGCTAAGACAAGGAACTGTAACGGTTCTTATTAATAGGAAATCTTGTCCAAATAAAACGTGCAAGAATGATAGTGTAAATCAATAAGTATCGTAACCACATGAAAGATGGGGATAAAGACTATAAGTCTATGCTTCCATGTTACTATGTTGAGGTTTGAAGGACTAGCTAAGTTATAATTTTGTAGGTGTTTCGATAAATATCTGCAAAATATAACTAAATAATTTGCAAACTACAAAATTATTTCTTATCTTTGCACCAAAATTTAGCGTAATATAACATTAACATTCTATTTAACATCAATTGAGTTATGGCAACTACGGATAAGAAATCAATCTTGCGAGTACTTCGAGAGAAATTTAAGTACACACAAGAGGAGGTCAGCCAGTATCTTGGTATCAGCCAACCTGCTTATCTTAAATATGAGATGGGTGATACAGAGGTCTCTATGGAAGGATTGGAGAAACTGGCTCGTCTCTACGGCATGGATGAGTATGATATCATGGAGGGCAACATGGAACGTGCAAACTTAGCCTACGCTTTCCGTCGTGACGGTATGGCTAATTTGGAAGAAGTGGCGCACTTTCAGCAGATAGTAAAGAACTATATTATGATGAGCGATGAACTTGAAAAAGACCGATAAGATACGTTTGGATAACTTGGCATTTATGTTCAGACAAGAACAAGGTGTCAAGGTCACGGAACCCGTGAGTGTCCATCAAATGCTACGCAACAACAACATCATTGCTAGTTTTCAACCTTTGTCACAAGGCTTTGAGGGCATGGCAATCAAGCTAGTCAATCAGGCAATGGAAAAAAAGCTTTTCATGCTGATTAATACGAGCAGCAATTACAGCCGCCAACGTTTTACAGCCTGTCATGAGCTTTATCACCTTCTGTATCAAGATAATTTCACGGTATCCTATGATACGAATGATGATGGGGAGGGTAAGGAGATAGAAGAACAGGCAGCTGATTATTTTGCTCGTTGCTTGCTTTTGCCAAAGGAAGGTGTTGTTGCTCTTGTGCCAGTATCAGAGTGCAAGAAAGATACCATCAGTTTGGCAACGATACTCAAGTTGGAGCAGACTTTCCGTTGCTCTCGTTCTTGCTTGCTTTATCGCTTGAAGGAAATGGACTTTATTACCGACATCGTATATAATGTCTATTTACATGATGTGATCAAAAGTGCGGCAGAGTATGGCTATCCTGTATCATTGTATAAGCCTACTTATACGAAAGAATTAGTGGGCGACTACAATGTGAAGGCTCGCCAACTGTATGACAGAGGCATGATATCTCAAGCCAAGTATTTTAGTTTGCTCTATGACATGGGTATAGATTTAGAAAAGGAGGTTTCCGATGGCAAGGGCGAAAGTAATATTGGTTGATGCAGATGTTATCTCCCATTTCATAGCTACTGACCATATCTATGAGTTGAATGAGATATTGTCACCACATCAGTTATATATAGTAGATAACGTCTATAAGGAGGCAACTTACCATCCTTCTGACAAGGTGCGTAAGAACAAGGTAGATGAGTGGTTGGAGAATAGTAAGGCTTGCAGAATTAGTTTTCCAAAACTGAATCGAAAAATAATGGCTGAGTTCTTCAAGTTGAAGCGTGATAATAAGCTTCTTGGTGATGGCGAGTGCGCATGTATGGCGATGGCTCGTTTTGGTCAAGAGGCGATTGCAAGTAGCAACTTCCGTGATGTAGCTCCATATTGTGAAGCTAATGACATTGAATATATCGGGGTGTTAGACATTCTTTTAATTGCAAAGAGAAAGGGACATTGGGACATAGATCAATGCAACCAGTTTATTATGGATGCAATAAAGGTCAATAATGCCAGATTCCCGGTTAGTAAGATAGAAGATTATAAAACGGAGAAAGACCTTAGCGAGTTTTAAGGCTAAGGTCTCTTCTCTTCAAAAGTGTAAGTTGATTGGCTTACGGATTGGGATGGAAACAGGGGCTGAATTTTTACTGATTTCTTCTAAATGTGGAAGTTTACTTCTTTCAGCCACTTCTTAACATTAAAGCCGGGACAGGATTTTCTGACCCATGGGAGGTCTCTGTGGCCGATGACTTCGGCATCGGGATAGTCTAGGCAGAGGCTCTTCAGAAGCTCTATCATCGAGCGCTTCTGGGCTTCGGTTCGGGTATCGGCAGGATTGCCGTTGGCATCCAGGCCGCCCTCGTAACAGATGCCGATTGAGTGGGCGTTGTAATGCTTGGCATGGGCGCCGATCATCTCCTCGGGACGGCATGGGTAGATTTCGCCATCCTTGGTGATGTAGTAGTGGTAACCGGTGGTGGTGAAGCCTCGGGCCTTATGGCAGGCTTCGAGGTCTTCTACCGTGAAATTGTGGTTGGCTCTGGTTGCAGAGCAGTGAATAATGATTAAGTTGATTTTTCTCATGGAAAAATTTTTTTAAAGATTTTTGTTATCTTCTTCTACTACTTTTTTGATTAATAGTATGAATTTCTAAAATCACCCCGTCCCTCTTTACCATTAAAGAGGGCTCCACCTCTTTTCCCAAGCCCTTTTCCCCTCAGGGGGCAAGGGATGTAACCGCCCTCCGGTGCTCGGAACCGCTACGCTATAAGGATGGCGGACCATCAAAGGTCTCGCCAGATTTTGCGGGCTGGGACCGCCTGGGGAATAGCTGTTTATCGTTTATAGTTTACAGTTGATTTTTGGGTAATTTTCTGGTAACTTGCATATTTCTTGCAATTTTCTTGGTGGTTTCGAGAAAAAAGCGTAATTTTGGCGGCAGATTGCAATCAAAGAATTTAAAAGGAGAACTATTATGGATACATTGGATAAAGAATTTTGGGAAAAACGTGAAGCTGCTATGAAAAGATTTATGGCGGCAAAAGAGCGTAAAAAGGCTCGTGTAGCTGAAATTACTAAGAGCCTTTGTGAGGAATATAAGGAACGAACGGGGGTATATCCTAAATATATAAATGTTTGGTAATGAAACAATTTTCTTTTTATATTCTTGATGGGCTTAAAAGAAAAAGCCCAACCGGGTGATGTCACATCAGCGGGTTGGGCAAATAAAAAGGAGAAATATTAAAGAAAAGAGATGCGATGAAGAATGGTTGCTAGAGGTGAAAGTTGATTTCTTTCAGCCACTTCTTTACATCAAAGCTGGGACAGGATTTTCTGACCCAGGGGAGGTCACGGTGACCGATGACTTCGGCTTCGGGATAGTCGAGACAGAGGCTCTTCAGAAGCTCTAGCATGCTGCGCCTCTGGGCTTCGGTTCGCGTATCGGCGGGGGTGCCAGTGGCATCCAGACCGCCCTCGTAACAGATTCCTATTGAGTGGGCGTTGTAATGCTTGGCATGAGCGCCGATCATCTCTTCGGGACGGCATGGGTAGATTTCGCCATCCTTGGTGATGTAGTAGTGGTAACCGGTGGTGGTGAAGCCTCGGGCCTTATGGCAGGCTTCGAGGTCTTCTACCGTGAAATTGTGGTTGGCTCTGGTTGCTGAGCAATGGATTATAATTAAGTTGATTTTTCTCATAGAAAAATTTTTTAAAGATTTTCTTTTTCTTCTTCTTCTTCTTTGATTAATAGTAGGTATTTCTAAAATCACCTGTTACTCTTTACTATTAAAGAGGTTTTTTCGAATCACCCCGTCCCTCTTTCCAAAGAGGGCTCCACCTCTTTTCCCAAGCCCTTTTCCCCTCAGGGGACAAGGGATGTAACCGCCCTCCGGTGCTCAGAACCGCTACGCTATAAGGTTGGCGGACCAATCAAAGGTCTCGCCAGATTGTGCGGGCTGGGACCGCCGGGGGTAGAGTGGGGACAGGCTTACTAGGACCGCCTGGGGGGGAGTGGGGACAGGCTTGCTGGGACCGCCATGCTAAAGGTGGGGGCTGCTATACCGCTTAAAGGTGGGTGCAGCTCTGTACACAGAAGGCGCTGAGGGCGGCGGTGAGGATGGTGATGAGGAAATTGATGATGGCTTTCCAATTTATTTTCATGTTCATTCTTTTTGTTTAATGTTTGACAATATACTGATAACTCTGAAGATGGGCAGGATGAGCAAGTATCCGTTCATGACGGGGATTCTTTACTGTTTGCTGATGGTTGCCTTGGGCGTCATCGGAATACTCCGGACTGCACCCTGCCTTGTCTTCAGATGCTATCAAATGGTTACATCTTCACTATCTCCGGTGCCGGAATCGGTGCCGGTATTACCACCGCTCGGAGTTGTGCCACCGCCGCTTGGTGTGGTATCTCCGCCGCTCGGAGTCGTGTTACCGCCGCTCGGAGGGGTTCCTCCAGGCGTGCTGTCATCGCCTGGGCTCTGGGTGCTGCTGCTCTTTACGGCATCCACTCGCTTGATAGATGTGTCAAGGTTGGCAGATGACAACTCGCCGGTGGCTCTGGCACGGAGCTTCAAGCCAATGATGTACTTCGCTACACTGAAGTCTGCCTTGGTGTCGGCTCCGCCTTTCACCTTCAGACCGATGGAGAAAATGGCGAGGTCGGGGAACTTGACGTTCTTGCCGAGAAGGAGTAGCTCCTTGGTGCAGACTACGGCATCGGTCAGAATGCCCTTGATGGCTCCCTTGCTGAATGGCGTGTTGTGGCTCGCCATGTGCTCTGCCAACTCGTCAAGCCCGATGGTCTCCTCTGCCACTACTCGAGGATACCACTTCTGGTAAGCCTGACTTTTCTCGTTGTTGTTTTGATACAATGAAATTCTTAACATACGCTTTGTTTTTTAAGACAATGCAAAGATACAACATCGGCGATGGGGCATCTGGCACTTTCATGCACTTATGTGTACTTTTTGGTGCTTTTGTGACTTTTCTATCATGGATCGCCGAGGTAATCGAGGATCATGCATACCTGGCGAGTGGTAAAATACTTGCTGCTGCGGTAATAGCCGGTGGATTTCAGCTCCTGTAGGAGTGTGGGGTTGCGGTTGATCCAACGCATTAAATGGCAGGTTGCCGTACGAGGGTCACTGTCGGGAAAGTAGAGCATGGCAAGCTCTTGTTTGCTGTAACTTCTTATTTTCATAATGATAATGTTTTTTTTCGAATCACCCCGTCCCTCTTTCCAAAGAGGGCTCCACTTTCTCCCCAAGCCCCTCTTCCTCAGGAAGCGGGGATGTAGCTGGCGACGCTATAGCTCTGCCAGAGTTTTGGTATCGCAAGCGGAGCCTGTGCCCTAAAGGGCTTGCGATGATTGCTTACGCAACAGAGTTGCGATTGTTTGTGCGGTGTTATACCGCCTTGCTTGGAGGTGGGGCAAACAGAGTGAATTTTTTATCTATGCTAGTTAGGATATCTTTCTATGCTAGTTAGGATGCCTATCTATGGCACTTACGGGGGCTATCTATGGCACTTTTGAGTGACAGATGACGGATGTGACTCTTCTTTTTTTTATTTTCTTCTAATTATATATTAGTTTATATTTTTAAGATGCTGTTTTCCTGCCTGCGCGCGAGGGTTTTTATGAAAACAGGTGTCACAAGTGTCATGTGTCACGCTGGTGGACGGCTTAGAAGGGCGCATCGGGTTCCGAATCTGGCTCGGCATCCATCAGGAGGCGGTGCTGGTATGCCTTTATCTCCTCCGGCGTGCGGCAGACTACGATGAATCCCCGGCTGCTGTTGGTGCGTACACGCTTGAAGCCTAAGTCGCTGAAGGCTCTGCCTACATTCACGGCACTCAGTTTCTGGCTGATTCCGTTGCTGATCATCTGCAGGGCTCGGGCCACGGATATGAACTCGCCTAACTCGCTATCGATTGGTCTGCGGAAATACAGGTCCACCAGCTCATGTTCGAGATGGGGGGCCTCAAACTGCTTGTTGTGACGGTTCAACTCCTGGATTTCTTCTTTCGTAAACCAGTACTGGAAGCCGCTGGTGTAGAGGGAGAGAGCCTGGGCATAGATGCCTTCGTAGTGGAAAGGATGCTCTCTGGGCGAGAGGATGCTCTCCACCTCGAAGGGCAGCCAGCGGCGGTTGCCGGTAGGGTCAGACAAGAACTGGGTGTTGTTGCCCGTTCCGCAGAACGACGCTATGTGCTTGCGGTGCTCATGATAATGGGCGTAGGCTGCTCGCTCGTCGATGCTCGGCATGGTGACGGCTGCCTTCAACTGGTTCAGTTCGGCTGGGCGCATGGTGTCTAGCTCCTCGCAGCAGACGAGGGCATACTGCGCCAGGGTCAGGATGTCGTCCTTCGACATGCGGTTGGCGTTGGTCTTGGTATAGAAATACTGCTTCAGTGGGGGTGGAAGGAGGTAGTTGAACCATGTGGTCTTGTACGCTCCCTGCTCTCCGATGAGTACGAGGATGACGTTGTTGACCACATCTTCTGAGATCCAGCTCGCCACCATGCCGACGAGCCACTTCTTCAGGTAGAGGTGCCACAGCTTCTGCTCCTGCTCGCCGCCCTTTACTCGGACGGTTTGAGCAAGTTCTTGGATATAATCTCTGTCTCCCACAGATTGTTTTTTATCTTGAACTCCCACAGATTTCACAGATTGACACAGATTATTTAAATACGCTTTGAATGGATTGAATACTGGGACATAGTCTGATTCTATGACGCGATACATATCCTGAATATTGACACGGGTAATGGTGGACATCTGGCTCCATAAGGAGTTGACGATGCGGTCGTTGACAGGCATGAATCTGTGTGTATTTGTGTTATCTGCGGGAATTTCATATTCCACACGGGATGTTATCTCGTTGAATCTGAGTGATACATGACCATCCAGGAAAGACTTGATTTCCTCGACTGTTGCCGTTTTGCTGTCGCCTCTGTTGTCGCCACCTCCTCCCTGCTTGCCGTGAGGAGAAGCGTTGGCGAAGCAGGTTTTATATTTAATTACATTTTTTAATATTTTTAATCAAAAAGTTATGCCAAAATCAAATTTTAAGGCGGTTAACCGCCAGTTTGGAGCATTCCTTCGTGCAGAGTTGAAGCATCACTGTATCACGGTGGAGGCATTCAGAAAGTACTGCCATTTTGACCGCAGTGCTTTCTCAGATTTGAAAAGGGTGTAGGAACCAGTGCCTATCCCCTGGGTTACTATCAGCAAGTGTTACTTGCCTTCCGAGAGTTTGTTGACGAAGATGAATTCAAGGATGTAAAGCGCAGATGGGGAGAGGCGTTGAGTGAGTTTGACGTGATCTAACTATTTTTTCGAACTGAGCCTATTGCTCGTCAATAGGCATCAGTTCCATTTTCATCAATATTCATTATTTAGGAAAAATGAAAGAATTCAAAGACTTGAAAATTGCAGTAGCCGGTACTGGCTACGTGGGACTGAGTATTGCAACCTTGCTATCTCAGCACCATCATGTGAGTGCAGTGGATGTGGTCCCTGAGAAGGTAGAGAAACTGAATAACAAGATTTCTCCTATCCAGGATGATTATATCGAGAAGTATCTGGCAGAGAAGCCGCTGAACCTGGTCGCTACCCTGGATGGCAAGGCGGCTTACAAGGATGCGGACTTCGTGGTGATTGCTGCTCCTACCAACTACGACCCGGTGAAGAATTACTTCGATACTTCGCATGTGGAGGAGGTCATCGACCTGGTTTTGGAGGTGAATCCTGATGCGGTGATGGTGATCAAGAGTACCATCCCTGTGGGCTATACCCGTAGTCTCTATCTGAAGTATTCCAAAAAGGGAGTGAAGAAATTCAACCTGCTCTTCTCTCCGGAGTTCCTTCGTGAGAGCAAGGCTCTCTATGATAATCTCTATCCTAGCCGCATCATCGTGGGTTATCCTAAGATTATCGACCGCCCTGAATTTGCTGAGGAGAATGAGGCTATCAGGAGTGTAACGGATGTGGAGATGCTGAAGGAGGCTGCCAAGACTTTTGCGGCTTTGCTGCAGGAGGGTGCTATCAAGGAGAACATCGATACGCTCTTCATGGGTATGAAGGAGGCTGAGGCTGTGAAGCTCTTCGCTAATACTTATCTTGCTCTGAGAGTAAGCTACTTCAACGAGCTGGATACTTATGCGGAGATGAAGGGGCTGGATTCTGAGGCTATCATCGACGGCGTGGGCTTGGATCCTCGCATCGGTACACATTACAACAATCCTAGCTTCGGCTATGGCGGTTACTGTCTGCCTAAGGATACCAAGCAGCTGTTGGCTAACTATGCTGATGTGCCTGAGAATCTGATTGAGGCGATTGTGGAGAGTAACCGTACCCGCAAGGACTATATCGCTGATGCGGTGTTGAGAAAGGCGGGGTATTACAACGAGAACAGCAGCTATGATGCAGGTAAGGAGCATGAGTGTGTGATTGGTGTGTATCGCCTGACGATGAAGAGTAACAGCGATAACTTCCGCCAGAGTGCCATCCAGGGCATCATGAAGCGTATCAAGGCAAAGGGTGCTGAGGTGATTATCTATGAGCCTACCTTGGAAGATGGCAGTACTTTCTTCGGAAGCAAGGTGGTGAATGACTTGGAGCAGTTCAAGAAGCAGAGTCAGGCGATTATTGCCAACCGCTATGATGCCTGTCTGGATGATGCAAATGAGAAGGTTTATACACGTGATATTTTTAGAAGAGACTAAGTTATAGTTTATAGTTAACAGTTTATAGTTAACTATTTTGAATTTAAATCTTGCATTTTTATGGTACAATATAATGTTGATTTAACGGGGAAGACAATCCTCGTGACGGGTGCTGCTGGCTTTATCGGCAGCAACCTGGCTTTTAGACTGTTGAAGGAAGTGAAGAACGTCAAGATAGTGGGCATTGATAACATGAACGACTACTATGATGTGCATATCAAGGAGGAGAGACTTCGCAGACTGCAGGAGTTCGATGGCTTTACCATGGTATATGGCAGCATCGCTGACAAGGCGGTGATGGACAAGCTCTTTGAGGAGCATCAGCCAAAGGTGGTAGTGAATCTGGCTGCCCAGGCTGGCGTGAGATATTCTATCACGAATCCGGATGCTTATATCCAGAGTAATTTGATAGGTTTCTACAATATCCTGGAGGCTTGCCGTCATCATGAGGTAGAGCATCTGGTTTATGCCTCTTCATCTTCTGTTTATGGTTCAAACAAGAAGGTGCCTTATTCTACGGATGACAAGGTGGATAATCCTGTGAGCCTTTATGCTGCTACGAAGAAGAGCAACGAGCTGATGGCGCATGCCTATTCAAAGCTCTACAATATTCCAAGTACGGGTTTGAGATTCTTCACCGTGTATGGTCCTGCGGGAAGACCGGACATGGCTTACTTCGGATTTACCAACAAACTGGTGAAGGGGGACACCATCAAGATTTTCAACTATGGTAACTGTAAGCGTGACTTCACTTATGTGGATGACATCGTAGAGGGTATCATGAGAGTGATGCAGCATGCGCCTGAGAAGCAGAATGGTGAGGACGGTTTGCCTATCCCTCCATATAAGGTTTACAATATCGGCAACTCGCATCCTGAGAACCTGCTGGAATTTGTAAGCATCCTGCAGGAGGAACTGATTCGTGCCGGTGTGCTGCCTGAGGACTATGACTTTGAGGCGCACAAGGAACTGGTGGCAATGCAGCCGGGCGATGTGCCTGTGACTTATGCTGATACTACTCCGCTGGAGAAGGACTTCGGATATAAGCCAGCTACTCCGCTGAGAGAGGGACTGAGAGCCTTCGCAGAGTGGTACAAGGAATACTACTGTTAATAGTTTATAGTTAACAGTTATTAGTTTATAGTTAGCAGGCTACTTAAAGCTAATCTATTAATAAATATCGTATGGAATTTCAATATCATATTTTTTCGCCTTATCGGGTTTGTCCGTTGGGCGCACATGTGGATCATCAACATGGTATCGTGACAGGTTTTGCCATCAACAAGGGTGTTGATCTGTGGTTTACACCGAATGAGGATGGCAAGGTACACTTGGAGTCACGCACCTTTGATGGTGTTGTTGATTTTGACATTACTAAAGGAACGCTGGTAAGAGAGATGCATTGGGGCGACTATGCCAGAGGTGCCAAATACGCACTGAAGAAACGCTTTGACTTGAAGAAGGGTATCAATGGCGTGGTGCAGGGGTCGCTGCCTGTGGGAGGATTATCATCCAGTGCTGCCGTACTCATCGCCTACGTAATGGCTTTTGCCAAGGCGAATGATATCACGCTTCAACCTTTTGAAGTGGTGAAGATTGCTTCGGAGGCGGAGCGAGAGTATATCGGACTGAACAATGGTTTGCTGGATCAGGCATGCATCGCCTTGGGCAAGAAGGATGGTCTGCTGTTCCTGGATTGTGATTCGGACGATTATCGCATCATCAGAAGAAATCCGGAGATGAAGGATTTCGAGATTGGCATCTTCTTCTCGGGACTGACGAGAAGTCTGGTGAACAGTGACTACAACCTGAGGGTTTATGAGTGCAAGACGGCTGCCTGGAATGTGCTGGCGTATCAGAACCAGCCATTGAAGGAGTTTAACAAGACTTTCCTGAGAGATATTCCTAAGGAGTCGTATGAGGCATGCAAAGACAGGATGCCAGCCCGCTTTGCCCGCAGAGCCGAGCATTTCTACTCGGAGTATCGCAGGGTAAGACAGGGTGTGACGGCTTGGGAGACAGGTAATCTGGAACTATTCGGAAAATTGTGCTTTGACTCTTGCGAGTCTTCTATCCATAACTATGAGTGTGGTTCGCCTGAATTGATAGCCATCTATGAGATTATGCGCAGTTTGGAGGGCGTATATGGTGGCAGATTCTCGGGCGCAGGATTTAAAGGCGCTTGCATTGCCTTAGTGGATCCTGCTTTTAAGGAGAATGTAGAGAAGGAATTGACCCGTCAATACCTGGAAAAGTTCCCTGAGTATGAGAAGACATTCAAGGTGTTCTGGGTGAAGCCGGATGACGGAGCGAGATTCGTTTAAGTGAAGAGTGAAGAACGAAGAGTGAAGAATTAATTTGTTTTGTGTATATTATGAAGAATATTGTGATAGCGGCAGGATATGCCACAAGATTGGGTGAGTTGACCAAGAACTTTCCGAAGCCATTGTTGAAGATTGGTGAGAATACGATATTGGGAAGAATGCTCGATGATATTGATAAGATTCCGGAGATAGATGAGCATATCATTATCACGAACCATAAGTTTGCCGGTATTTTTGAGGAATGGGCATCAAAACAGAGTTATACGAAGCCTGTTACGATAGTGGATGACGGTACGGAGACGAATGACACAAGACTGGGTGCTGTGTGTGATTTGTTGTTTGCCATGGACAAGTTGAAAATTGATGATGACATGTTGGTGGTAGCAGCTGATAATATCCTCTTCTTCAGTTTCCAGGAGTTTGTGGATTTCGCCAAGGCAAAGGGTACTTCATGTATCATGTGTCATGAGCAGCCTAGTATAGAGAAGCTGCAGCGTACAGGTGTGATTGTTCTGGATGATAATGACAAGGTATTGAATATGGAGGAGAAGCCAAAGGAGCCAAAAAGTCATTGGGCTGTGCCACCATTCTATATCTACCTGAAGAAGGATTTGGATAAAGTAAGACATTCCGTAGAGAATGGTTGTGGCAAGGATGCCCCTGGCAATCTTGCTCATTATATGGTGGAACAGGTGGAGATGCATGCCTGGAAAATGACGGCAGGACGATTCGATATCGGTAGCCTCGATACGTATAAGGAAGCGTGCGAGAAGTTTGGGAAGTAGTTTTTTCGAAAATCACCCCGTCCCTCTTTACCCTTAAAGAGGGCTCCACCTCTCACCCCGACCCTCTCTCCTCAGGAGCGAGGGAGGAAACCGCCCTACTCGGTGCTCGGAACCGCTTCGCTCTAAGGTTGGCGGACCATCAAAGGTCTCGCCAAGTTGTGCGGGATGGGACCGCATGGGGAAAGGTGGGGGATAGGCTGGGTATTGCCTTGTAGAAAGGCATGGTGGCAACGGATGGTAATAGAACTGGGATTGTCAAGTGGTTACCTCATGGATGGCTTGCTTTTCCCAGCCAAGTTTATCGCAGAAAGAATCTTCGGATAGTCTTGTAAGCCCAGTGAAAGGGCGCAAAAGTAATGAGAATTTTCAAAGTGCCAAAGAATATAATAAGGGAGTTGTATGGAAAAGAATAGTCAAACAAAATCAGTCTTCACGATCAGCGGTAGGCATAGGTTCGTGGCTTGCGTCATTCTTGTGATTCTTGTGTCTTGTGCAACATTTGCTTATCTTTCCTGTTGTTATAAGCAGGCGCAAAATGATATTGTGGCTTTGCAACGGAAGGATGTAAGCGTCCAAAAACGGATTTGGTGATTTGAGAAAGATGATGTAACTTTGTCGCCAGTAATTTTAAACGTAAGTAAAATGTACAGCGACAAAGACTTTCAGACATTCTGGTTCCGCTACAAGACGGAAGGGGAGCCACATGGAATTTCAATTAATTCCTTTTGTATTAACCAAGGTGTTCCATACAAGCAATTCTATGCGTGGTTCAAGAAGCATGCCAAGGATACTGTTATCCCTGTTGAAATAGAAGGAGCACCTACAGATGAAGAGACAGATGATGTTGAAGTCCCACCTCAGCCAGCATCCAAGCCAAAAGCAAAGAAGTCGAAGGGTGGCATACTCATTACCATCCAAACGACGGATGGTTTGTTTGTCAAGAAGGGTGGGCTTGACTATGCCGGCATGAAGGACTTAGTGTCTAGATTGGAGGGATTATGCTAAGGCTCTCAGGTCTTGACAACTTCTACTACTTACCCATGCTTCATGATATGAGGTACAAGGGGCCTCGTCTCTCTGAGATCATACGGTAAATCACCATTAGCCCGTATGGCGGTACCTATATAATATATTACCTTTGCATC
>ERZ1026890.204-NODE-204-length-44044-cov-152.288640_pt1 | contig 44044 bp, 46 predicted proteins | sample MGYA00380175_ERZ1026890 | MGnify/ENA primary metagenome ERZ1026890 (study PRJEB33269, sample SAMEA4719811) | human gut metagenome | biome: human-associated habitat; feature: organic feature; material: feces | place: Cameroon | collected 2013-10 ...
AGGTGCAAATCTGCTTAGCATTTTTGTACCAAGTTATTTTTTAACTGTTACTTAACAAAATCCTTCATAGTCGATATACAAGTTTTTAAAATCCTTATTAGTTTCTTTTTCTTTATATTCATGTGCTATTGCTCTATATGGGAATATTCTACCGCATCGTAAATTGTCAAGACTCTTTTTACTATAGCAATTTTCTATCAAGTCTGACTCACTCATATACATAAATCCTTTTTTGAATGCAGACAACATCAAGTCATCATGTGTCAACATTATCAATTGCAATGGTATTTTGCATCGATCTGCTCTCTGCAATTTCACATCATACCATTTATATATATTATATACAAAATGTTCCAGTTTCAATCCATTATTGAAATCATTAGCATTAAAGACATCATCAATGACAAATGGCACAATTGTTTTGTTCTGTTGCATCCAGTAAATAGACAAGCATATTTTTAATGTAATACAAAATAGCTTGAAACGGAATGAGTTGAAATATTCAAAAGGAGTTGCATGAAAAGGCTCTTTCACTGTTGGTACAAGGATGTCTATGTCAAACGTATTCGAAGAAACAACTACTTTGTAAGTTTCACCATATTCTGAAAAACTTTCTAAAACATCACTTATTTCATCTTGAAATTTTTGCTGGAACCGCAAAACTATTTGGTGTTGAGTTTCGATAATAAGTGTTTTTATTTTTTCCAGAATTTTTATTTTTTCCAGTATGTCATTGGCATTATTTGTATCAATTATCTGTCTATATTCCGTATTTTCCAAATCTCTCTTCCTCTTCATCATGTTTTCTACTAATGTTAAGAGTAGATTTGTTTCGTCATGATATTTTTCGTCATCCCTCATGTTTTTTTTCAATAAGAGAATCTTTCGAAGTTCATAATATAAGCCAGATAATGTTGAGACCTGTTTCACATACTCTGCATTGCTTGAAGTCGCATTTTGTACTATTATGCCTGGATTGGAAGCAGGTGTGCTTGCTTTTCTTGCTTTTCTTGCGATTTCCCATTGTTCACCAAACAACTTTGAATTCTGTAAATGGGGCGAGACTCCTTCTATCTCTTTTTTGATTTCTTCAGGGCTTATAAATAATTCACATTCTTTTATGTCATCATCGCCATCATTTATTGAGCGCAAGAAATTCAATATGACAACATTTAATTCGGCTGAGCTAATGGCTTCTGGGTCTTGTTGGAGACTTTTAGCCATTTCTTCAAGATTTTCATTCATTTTAGAGACACGAGTTACAATGTCTTCAAATTTTTTATATCCTAATTGTTTAAGGATATACGAATATAGGATTTTCCCACTTTGTTTGATTTGTTCGGCATCATAATCTGAACAAAAAGAATTGGTGGAACAAATGGGTTGGAAATCTTCAAACTTTTGTTTCAACTCCTCATAGCCATTGTTTCCACTTCTGCAATCCTGTCGTAAAACTCCAAGGGTTACATTCTCTTTTTTTACACCTTTTAGGTTGTTTAAACCGAAAGTCAAATATTCCGTCTTGTCACAGCCCATTTCTTCTGCATGTGAACAAAAATCAGTGTAATGCATCTCTAATGCGGAATACACAGAACTTTTTCCAGTACCGTTTCCTCCGACTAAAAACAGTGAACATGGAGCACCTTGTTTAGTGAAATCTATACCATAAGGTTTTTCATCGTTCTCTGGTGAAGGGAATAAACGGAAATTATAGAATTTGATAGCACGAATACGCTTATCTACATATTCTGAAGAATGGATAGGTGAAGAAAAACGCTCTGCGTAATTTGTTTTTTGCTCATGCGAAGTAGGGAAGACATCATTAATTTTGATGTCTTCCAAATCTCCTTTATAATAAAACAAATTGGCTATTGCCTCTTTTTCTCTGTCTGTCCAATCTTGAAAAGCGTTACTCTGCAATAATATTTGCCAGCAACTATTTTCCATAAAGTTTAGTTTAGATTGAATCTGTAAATTGTAACAGTAAACCTATCAAGGTGTTGTCATTGTGAAACACTTCTTTTGTTTTACGCTGACATACATCTTGTATATATGTGACAATATCACCCATATCTATTGAATACAGGAAGTCCTCGTTTTCTAAATATTGCACCAACATCTCATCATCGTTATAATTATATACAAGCAATAATATATTATACAATGACAATATTTTCTGCAACTTTTCTTCTGTGGCATAGATACTCTCACCATCTATTTTTAACTTGATAACCTTATCATCTGAAAGGAGGTAAGGTTTAATGAAAGTGAAGTAATTAGACAAGAGTTGATTAACCTCTTTGTCTGTCATATCAACAATCTTTCCTTCGCCAACCAAAAGAGACATCATCAAATCGCGAATATTATCTTTCAGAATTTGTATTTTATCTTCAATCTCTGAAATCGATAGCAATTTTCGTAATTGATAATTTATGTCACCAGAGTAGTCTCCAAAAGGATTATCTTGCACAAGTTCTTTTGGAAGCAAACTCTTAATCTTTTCTCTGATGTCTTCTTCCAACTCACGACTAAGTGTAGTGTAACTTTTGAACTCCTTATTTTGCAGTCTAGGAGAACATTCCAAAAAATCATTTTCTTCAGTAAGGATATACATATCCTTCATATAGTCCACAATATTTCTGGTCTTGTCTCCTATACATGGTAAGAGTTTACCATCTATTCTGAAATTTAGATACATTTCCTCTTTTTCCAAATATTCCTTGAAAGTATCTATAATTACAGACAAGAGACTTTGGTAGGTATAAGTATTAACTTTCTGGACCAGCAATATTTCATTAGCTTGATTCCATACACACAATACAAGCCTTGCCAAGTGAGAAAGAAGCAAATCTTCATTCTCTCCTGGTCTAAAGACACGCATCCATGTGGACGAAGCAGAATCTACAATGTATTGTGGTACAATACAGCCATTATCTATTCGGTTGTCTATCCACCTATGAAGTTCCTTTTGGAATTGTTCTGGCTCTTCTATCTTGAATTGTCCATAACGATGAACAAAAGCTGTAAGATTCTTCATCGTATAGCCAAAACGAAGTCGATAGTTGTCATCGTAGATGGTGCCCCTTGTCCATTTCTCTATCAAGATGGTCAAGTTGTTGAACATAGCAGAAAGTGTCTCTTCTGTATCTTGACTTTTGCTTATCATCACGAGATTATGGTTCTGGAGCACCGCTAGCTCGTCTTTGGGGAGGCTGTTGCTTTCAAGCACATAGTCATTATTGACGGTCATTTCCTTAACCGACAATATAGGATCTAATGATATTTTGGAATCTGCGGCAACTTTTAATCTTCCGATAGTATTTGCTGCCAATGATGAATTTCCAATCAGATAAGTCAAGTTGTTTTCTTTTATTTCGAAAGTACTATCATCAATTCCAAGGCAATTGACAACTGCATTTATCTTTTCTTTTTCTACTATATAGTTGTTGAAAGATAAAATGTAATTGGCAAGAATAACTTGTGTGCGCAGACGGTTCCTGCGAATCTCATTATTGAATTTGTCATGAACCTCAGTCTCAACGTTTTTGAAATGCGATTGTATTTCATCCCACATCTCACGGAATGGAGAGCCTTGCCTAACCATTAAACCAGCCAATGTTTCCTCGTTGTTGTTGAAGTAATGAGGATTCATGAATACGAAACGTAACTTGTCGGCAGCCATGAATATTCTAACCTTGTTGAAGGCTGATGTTTTTCCATTCCCTAAAATGATACACCATTTAGCTTTGCTTTCGCCATTCAGTTCAGACTTGAATGTTTCTGGATATTGCTTTCTGAGTGCATCTTCTACGGTTTGTTCGTCAACATTACTTGGTAAATCATACTCTATAGTAGGGAACTCCACCTCCAATGTGTCATTCAATTTAGAGAAATCGTTCATTAAGCATTTTACAAAGTAATGTCCATAACCCGCACGTAAAGGTTCTTTTCCTTCATAATTCAAAAGCAAGGCATCGTCTATGTTCAATGTCTTTGAGTCAGATGCTTTAATAGCAGTAACAACAGCGTAAATCTTTACATTGTCTAATTTGTACGCATCAATATAAGCCTTGATTTCGTTATACAAATTCTGTATTGTGGAACCAAAGTAAATTGCGTCATCAACGATGAATATACGATACTTCTTGTCTCTATTATTACTTATTTGCTCGAAGATAAAAGGCAAAGCGTGTTCTGTCGTAAAGGAGAATTCCTTCAGACTGTTGTAGATTCTTAGATACTCCAACATTCTTGGACCTTTACGAGATAATGCTATGACTATGTCTGTATCTGATGAATGAATCTTATCATTGAGATGCTTCACCATTTGTTTCAGACTGTTGCTATATATGGTTATATCTGACTCTTTCTGTAACATGTCTGTTTGTTGTAACGAGCAAAAATAATGAGCAAATATACAATATTTTATTGGTTTTCGCTCCTTTTTACCCGATTTATTAAGTTATTTTGTGACTATTTCTGCATTTTATGGTTCAATTACCTTCCCTTGAAGACAATATCTGTGATTTGAGCAGCATCCAATCCTTTAAGTTTGGAATGTGCTTCCAGTACTTTGATTCCTTGTGGAACAGTAAAATTGCGAAGTTTTCCTATACCTGCGTTGACTCCAGGAATTTGCACACGGATTTCGGAATTGTGAAGTCCAAGTCTATGTCCATTGTTTTGTCCAAAGCGGCGAAATCTACGTCTAGAATCTGTATATACATATTGCGGTTTGCGGACACCGTAGATTTCGAGTTCACTCATAGCCATAATAATATTGGAAGAATTTCCAGTAATTGTAATCTTCGTTGTTTTTCCAACAATTGTTCGTTGCTGTTTGCTTGGTGTGCTTCCCTTAATTGTAATAAGTCCTGCAGTTTGCATACCCTGCAACACCAGTCTCACAGCATTCGTTTTTTCTTTTGGAACTACTATCACAATCTCATTAGAAGAACTTGATGAGAAATCTGTATGTATCATGGGAATGTTTTCTTTCTGTTCCTTTTTTTGAGATAATTTCAATCTTGACTGAATATGTATATTTCGTTCCAGCTTTACCTCATTTTCATCCAGCATTTTTGCTATATGGTAGCGAACAGAGGTTACTTTACCTTGTTTGGAAAAACTTGTCAAAGCCAACATTGAATTGATAAAGCCACCATTCTTAGCTCTAACATCATCAATCTCCTCATTGACATATAGTGGTCTAACAACTATTTGAGCAATATCTCTATTATTGCTACAAGTTTCCAATTGGTCCTTGTATTGAAGTGCCAATTCTAACTTGTCATGAAGATAGCATGCAAAAAGCAAGGTGGCTTCATTCTCGTCAGGATAGCGTTTTTTCAATATTTTTAGATGTTCCTGTATGTTCATTTTGAAAAGAATTGAAATTGTTTAGAACTTTTTTACCGAATTTTACACTTGTCCGCCATAGCTTTAATTTTGCAATGTCTTTCGAAAGGCATTAACAGAATGTTTAACCCTATAATATAATAAGGTGTATGAAGTTAAAAGCAACTTATACTCGCCGCATATTGGCGATGATGTATTTTCCGGACTGCGAACCTCAGAATGCCGTGCGCCGTCTGACCGGCGAAATCAAACGCTGTGTGGAATTGTATGAACTCTTGACCGCCAAGGGCAAGAGGTTTGACAACAAGCAGATTCTCACCATCCGTGAGGTGAAACTTATCGAGGAGTATCTGGGCGAACCTGTGTACTCTATCGAGGAAGTGCTTGTATGAACTCTCATGAAGCGCATCGTTAGGTGCTGATGATGCGCTTCTTTGACTGTTAACGAAGCGCATCTTCAGGGTGTAAGGAAGCGCATCTTTAGGTTGTGTGAAACTTCGACGTTCATTGACGCACTTCGACGGATGCCCCTGAGCTGATGTCGTATCTTTGCACCAGCTAAACGAAGAACGAAGAGTGATGAGTGATGAATTCAACACCTGGGTACACTCGGATGTCCTTGTTCGGAGTGATGCATATATATTTAGTATTAATCTCTTAATAGTAAAATTATGAGCAAGTATTACAAAGTGTTTTCTCGTACCCTCACCATGGGTAAGCGTGAGGGTGAGACTGTTTACAGTGTTCGTCCAGTTAGTAACGGAACATTGACAACTGAGCAGGCAGCGAAGCAGATTTCTACGGAATCTACTGCTACCACGGCTGACGTGAAGGCGGTACTCGACCGCTATGCCTACTATGTGATGGACAACCTGGCTAAGGGTTACAACATCGAGTTGCTTGGCTTCGGAACGCTCTACCTTCGCTTCATTACCAACAAGTCGGTGACAGACCCGAAGAAGGCAAAGAGTAATCTGGTGAAAAGTATTGTTCCTGCCTTCCGTCCTTCGTTCACTGTTGACCGCAACGGCAAGCGCACCTACGACTTGATTCCTAACCGTATCAGCCTTGTGAAGTATGGTGAGGACAGCACCTCTGACGGAACAGGCGATGAGGGTAATAACTCTACACCAATACCAAATCCTTCCGACAAGGGTGACAGCACTGGTGGTGGTTCCGACAGTGGAAACACAGATACTGGTGACTCCGGCAGCGGCACAGGAGGCGATGGCAACGTTAACTTTGAGTAATCCGTAATTCGCAATCATAGAGTATGAATGTATTAATCCCAATAGCTACAGCTATGATATTGGAAACTTATCCCATGAACATTGGTGGGGAGGTTGTGCGCAACGAGCGCACCCTCCTTGCCAAGGTGGAGGACGGCGAGCTGATGCGGTCGTCCGAGAGTGTTAGATTTTTGATCCTACATTGTTCGGCTACCCGCCGCAATCAGGATTATAGTGTTGAACAATTGATGCGTGATCATAAGAAACGTGGCTTTCGTACCATCGGCTACCATTTTTATATTCGTAAGGATGGAACCATTACGCAGCATCGCAAGCTGTTGGAAGTGGGGGCGCATTGTCGCCCTTACAACCGCTGTTCGATAGGCATCTGCTACGAGGGTGGTCTGGATGAGCATGGCAAGCCATGCGATACTCGCACCGAGGCATAGACTGAACGTATTATCGAATTGCTGTATAAGCTGCATAAGCTGTTTCCGAAAGCGAAGATAGTGGGGCATCACGACTTGCCTGGAACTACACCCAAGGCTTGTCCTTGTCTGGATACCCATGCCGTATTCGGGTGGATAGAGGATCTTTAGTCCCTGCGGAAAATGTCTCGTGTATAAACCTTTTCCTTTGCATCGTCAAGGCAAGCGTCATAGCGGTTGGCTATAATCGCATGGCTCTGTGCCTTGAATGTGTTTTGGTCGTTCACCACGTTGTTTGACTTCATCGTCAGGCGATAGATACTCATGATGGTGCTGAGATTACAGGGTTGCTATACTCAGACCTACGTAGCCGGTACCGGCTACTGCTACTTTTTATATCTTTAAAATCATTCATCATGATATCGTGTTTTTATATCTTTTAGTTCTTAAAATTCAAGAAAAGTTTTTCGAATCCCTCCGTCTCCCTTTAGCCAAAGGGAGCTCCACCTCTAACCAAGCCTTCCTCCTCAGAAGGAAGGATGTAACCGCCCTCCTGTGCTCGGAACCGCTACGCTATAAGGTTGTCGAACCATCAAAGGTCTTCGACATATTGTGCGGGATGGGACCGCCTTATTGTAAGGCAAGCATAGTAATAAGACCTTAACTGCTTAAACAACATTTCCTTCAAACCCATGCTCACTGAAGTTCTCGAAGAAATATCCTCTGATATTACTGAAAAAGCCAAGTTACAAAATGAAGACGGCTAAAATTAGAATGGCATTCATATAAGAACGTTCCTTTGAAGAATTGTTTTTTATCAGACAGGCTTTGTTGGTCCATAATTATCTCTTTCGTCTGTTCCCATACTACTCCACATACTTCCATTAACATTAGTAAGATAAACATCTGTCCCTACTTGCTTAAATCCATTAACTACAGCTTTGCTTACCCAAGTTCCATAACATTTGGATGTGCAGTATGCAATTTTAGGTCTAAAATGATTTATCATGGCACATGTCATGTTTCTTTTACTACCATGATGTGGAAGTTTTAACCAGTCGATATTTTTCAAACGATTCCAATCATTCTTATAAGCTAAATTCTCAAACGATTCTTCTCCTGCATCACCTGTAAATAGATATCTCTTTCCATTAGAAGGCTTAAACAAGAAAATTATACTACTCAAATTGTGCTGACTATCATCAGGAGTAGCATCGTCTAAAGTTTTGCTACTTACATTTCCTGCAACATCTATACTTATCGTATCGTCGTCATCAGAATCATTAGCTGAAGAAGTTGTCTTGTTTGGCTTCATTGAATGACGAAAATTCAATACTTTTTCTTCATAATAACCTAATGAAGGTGCAATCACTTCAATTATTCCATCAAATGCCAAATAATTTCCTTGGTCAGAAAATATTTCTCTTACAAGCATATCATTGTTGAAGTTTTTGCTATTTTTTAACTCTTCTATTGTTGTTAGAAAGTTTTTGCCATTCTGTAATGTATATACAGCTCTGGCTTGCTTTTGAACGGCAATATCACTTCTTCTACGCTCATAGTCGCTGGCCCATGAATGAAGTCCTGGATCATTTACCCATAATTCCTTAATGTCTACTGAATTACTAGGGTTATTTTTCATGTTTTCCACTAACCATAACAATCCTCCATAATGATCGTCATCACAATGAGTGCAAATTGCGAGATTTATGGTATAGGTGTTATATTGATTACGTATAAACTCATGAACTTTTTCACCATCTGTATATCTTCCACCATCTACTAGAACTGTATAGGGCGTATCGTTTTCATCATAAAACCTGATGAGAAATGCATCAGCATCAGCAACATCAAGCATATCTATCTCATATTTTTCTGTAACCATTCTTACTTTATTTTATCAGTGAGTATTTGCATCTCGTTTCTTACGCAAATAGGCCGTAAGAACCTCTCTTGCATAATAATATCCCCTTTCTTTACATCTTCTCCATGACATATATACAATAAACACTGCAACCAACCACATCCACCATTCCATATAATATTTGCTTAACCACAAAATAGATAATAATAAAGATGTAGTGAGAATAACTCTAGAGAAAGCATATTGAGCATTGAAATCTGGAACTCGTGTTTTCTCATCATCATTGGAATATGACATTGCACGTCCAAACATTTTTCCTTTTGATGCATTACTATCATTTAATTCGGTTTTCAGTATTTCTATTGCTTCAGAAGCTTCATAGAATTTTACACGCTTATAACCAGTATAATTCTGTCCTTCTATTTGTGTTAACAAAATATCTGAAGGCATTCCTCCCATGGTTTTATAATAAGTCTTCTCTAAAAGAGAGCTTAAACCATTGATAAAATAACCTATCACATAGGCAACAGCAATTAGTGGAACCGCATCATAAGTGTATCCTAAATCAAAAACTAAATTTAATGACACAGAAATTATGACTCCACTTACGAGCGAACTCATTATATCATAATATTTAAAATTCATAATCTTTAGAGTTTACAATTATATATATACCATCAATACCTGAGATAAGTGTATATCACCAATACAACGTACCCACTATATTACAAGTGGTAACACCTATCAGTCTTTTGAAAAAAGTATTTTTGTATCGTTATTAGGGCGAAGGATTGCTAAGCACACTCCTTCACCTCATCTGTTTTTTCAACATAGTAACATGGAAGCATAGACTTATAGTCTTTATCCCCATCTTTCATGCGAGTAAGGATGCCTGTTCTATTTACTAAATGATGAATCAACGAAATACATATCTTATTTTAGAGAATTACTCTTCAGCTCTTTACAGATTACCTTTCCCATCACCTTCTCTATATCAAAGAAAGTCATGGGGGCGTTGTAATCTATCTCAGAAATGACATTATCCATATCATTAACGGCATAACCGATCCATTCTACAGATTCTTCCAAGTCTTTCATATTGATTCGAGAATAGGTTTCCTCGAAACGGTCGAGAAAGAAGGATACCACATTGTGATGCTTCGTCAAGTACTGATGAAAAGTCTTGCAGACCTGAGCTTGAGCTTTGTAATTGAGCTTACGAATATCTTCAAACATCGGCATAGCACAAGAATAGGACTTTACTGAAGAAACCTTCTTTCCCATCTTCTTGCGCATCTCCTTTGCTTCTGGGATTGTATCGTCGTAAATGTCTTGAAACTCTTCTGGAAGCATAGAGAGCATTCGCTCTAAAAAATCTTTATCTGCCATAAGACTTTACTTGTATAAATCTATATTGATATCGAAAGGTGAATCAAAATCCTTCAGCATCGCATGCTTCGTATCTTTCTCTGAGAGGTTGGCGTGCTCTGTTGGGATTTTCCAATCGATACCAAGTGATTCATCCAAGATAGAGATACCACCATCTGCCTCTGGATGATAGAAGTTATCACACTTGTATTGGAACACTGCTGTTTCAGAAAGGACAGCGAAACCATGGGCAAAGCCCTTAGGAATGAAGAACTGGAGATGATTATCTTCTGTCAGTTCTACTGCCACATGCTTGCCATAGGTTGGTGAACCTTTACGAATATCTACTGCTACATCGAGCACTCTACCTTTTACACAGCGTACCAACTTACTCTGAGTATAAGGTGGGTGCTGGAAGTGTAAGCCACGCATCACACCATAGCTACTCATACTCTCATTATCTTGGCAGAAGTGAACACTGTGTCCCAGGATAGGAGAGACCTTTTCTTCAAACTCTCGCTCGCTGAAACTCTCGAAGAAGTAGCCACGAGAGTCGCGGAAGAGGCGTGGCTCAATAATGAGAATGCCCTCAATATCTGTTTTAATTATATTCATTTTGTTTCTATTAATCTTCCAGATTGTATCATCCCTTCCTTAAATCTCTTGGCAATTTCATGTACAGCTTTATCTACACTCTCTTTTGCCACATGTTTATCTCGTTCTGTAAGAGATGACGCCTCTATATTTTGCTTAGCACATTCTAAAGCTGAATCTCTGGTTTCATCAAAAGTATGTTCCTTTATATGACCAGAGCTGAATATCTCTTCTATAAACTTTGCTACAGCAAAGTCAGCACGTTGCTGTGCTAATATTTGCTTCTTTGTCATCTTGTCCTTTTTCATATTATAAATCGTATTTTTGTCTATATAGACCCCTTAGATATTCCATTGATGATAAAGCGAATTTGTTGTCTGGCTCCAGCATCAACAAAAATTCAGTTTTGCCTATAATTGACTCCAAATAATGAGGATTTTTTATCTTTTTTCGCCGCATATGCTCACCTATCCCGTATTGTTGGATAAAATACAATTCTTGTTTCAGATTGCGACGATAATCTCTTGGTACTCTGATCTTTCCATTAGCCAAGCTAACACCTGTTAATATCTTTGCACCGTTGCCTTTATATAGCTTTATTTTCGCTACATTGATATCAAATCCACACTCTATAATGATTTTTGCTACATATTTAGTAAAATCTGACTTTATTGATTCACCAGAAAAAGCAAGATCATCTGCATATCGTGTATATCGGTACCCCATTTTCTTTGCTAGTCCTAATAGACGATTGTCTAAATGGCGAGCAATAATATTGCTTAATGCCGGACTTGTTGGAGCACCTTGTGGTAATTGCTCATCTACACAACATATTGCACTCAAAAAGAATGAAACATGATTGCTATATCCTAAACCCCTAAATACATTAATAACCTGGTTGATGCTTATTGAAGGAAAGAAATCCTTTAAGTCAAGCTTCAGTAGAAACTTGTTTTCTACATGAATTTTTGCGTTGGTAACAATTGATTTTTTAGGTCTGAAACCATGGGCGCAATAGTTAACTTTGACTTTTGATAATATGTTATCGTAAATCCATCTTTGCACATATTTTAAGGTGTAGTGTGGAGCTGAAAGAATGCGAACTCCACCGCTTCTTTTCCTTATAGCAAACTCTCGGTAGTGACTTTTTGAACCATAAATAATACTTTGTAAATATTCCCCATCTAGTCCTAACAACAAGCATAGATGCTGAAAGTCAAAAATCACAGGTATATCCTGCTTGAATAAAGGCTTAGCATAATTCAAGCATTCTTTTGCGTACTCTGGTGATACACTTCGAGACTGATAATATGCAGTCCAAAGTTTCAACATCTCTTCAACTTGCCTGTCGGTCATGTTCTAAAATGTAAGAAAAGGGGAGAGAATCTTTTTGTGGAACTACTTTCCTGACAACGCCTTGCAAAAGATTCGTTACAAAATGCGCAGCATTTTTAATGAATCTTTTGCTTGTCAAAGTCGTTAGACTTTGACTGCGGACACCATGCAATGGTGTTCGCAGGGCAAAGCAAAGCCTTACTCTGCCGGAGCGACTACACTCCTATTTCCTAGTTTCCCTCATTCTCTCCACCTTTATTCTTTTTAGATTTCCCATGATTTAAAAAATCCATCTTGGGAAGGTATGGTTCATTAATTGCTATACTGTTTTTTGAAGAAACTTCATCAAAATAATCAGAACCTTTATAATATTCTGACGTTATTCCACGCTCATATAGTGTAGCTATAGCAGCTATGCCATCTGCTGTTATTTTTATTCTATACTCGTTGTCACATGTTATATATCCCTTTTTCTGATATTCTATCATGAAAGAAATAACATCTGTGGCACTAAGATTATACCGATTAGATAGTGTGAAGCCTAAAAGTCCTTTCTCGCTTTTATTTAAGTCAAGAAACAACTGTATGTATTTGCGTTTTATATCCATAGCTAATACCCTTCCTGTAATCTTACAAATAATGTATTTCGATGAGTATGATTTGCATATTGTTTCCACCACATTAATGGAAATACATTATTTGGTACATTCTTGTTTTTTCTACAGAATAGGGATTCTGCCTGACCATATCCTAAATGATGTTCAGACAATTGGGTCTCATTGATGGCTGTCGCCAATTTCGACTCTAAATCCGACATGACTTGAAGTTTGTGTTGAATCAAGTCTGCATCATATTTTTCAGAAATACCCTTTTTCATTGTGTAGGAACAATGAATGTCAATGCCTTGATTTCTTAAATTTTCAATGGCATACTCCATACCTGCGGCTACAACAAAATGCAAGGTGTATTCCTTATCTTTCATTAGCTTTTCAAACTCATTCTTCCGATTCAATACAGTTGAGCCGCTACCTACAAAATCATCTATTATAAAGTAGTGATGGTACTTGTCTTTGAACCTTTTGCCCCAACAGTGGTCAAATCTGTTGCAAAAATTCCCGATGGGAAAGCCGCTCATTCCCAAAGGCATCTCTATGCTATGCAATACATCTTGTGAACTGTCAGCCAAATGGTCATGCGCCATTGCTACAACAAGGCATTCGTCAAAAGGAAAGCCTTTGCTTATAATGGTATCTCTCATGTCCAATAGGCATAAGTTGAAAACCTCGTCATTCATTTCTGAAAAATCAATGAGTAAGTTTTTCACAAGACTACGTTGCTCTTCATTATTGCATAAATCATACAGTTCCTTTAAATGTTCTGTCTTATCTTTCAGCATGTCATATTGTCTTGTTAATAGATCAAAGACAAACTTTTTTTTAGAATTGCATAATGAAGGCATTGTTGAATATGGATGAATAATACTGTATTTTATAAATTTCCTATCAACTGTTTTAGAGACGTTATTTCTTGCGATTTTTACATCTCATTTTGTTGAAGGGTACTTATTTTTTATTTTCAGATGGTGGTGGAGGAGGTGTTGTGTATTTGTAATCAGGAATACTACTACCGTTCCTCAACGTAGTACCAATTCTACTTGGCTTTTCTGTATTTGAAATTTTACTCATAATCTTTTCTATTTTGTGTTATACATTATAGTTACTTTTAAGATATGCTGCAGTTTCTTGGTTGGCATATTCTATATCGCTTTCCTTGGGAGCAATATTCATGTCATCTCCAAAGAAACAAACATTTTCTGCTTCAGCCTTCAAATTGAAGTATTGATCAGCTGTTTCATCTGTTGTGAGTTTCTTATTATCAATATTGAAGAACAAACGTTCAAAACGTCTATTGGTGTCATGGAGAAGTTTACTCTTCTCATTCAATGTCCTTATATATTTTGAATATGGAAAGTAGGGCTTGACTGCTTGTATAACTTGGGTCACGGCAATTATACCTGCCCACAACTGTGGGACAATATGCCAAACCGTCCATGCAGCAATACTGCTTGATGATACGATTGCAAGCCAAATATTTATGCGCTTATCGTATTTCTGATAACGCATTATCATTGCGTCCATCACGTATGCCTTGAACACGAAATTACTTAAACTTCCCCAAATTCGATTTCTCATCTTATGCATCAAAAAGCTAGTGTATCTGTTGGAAAAGCCCCTTTGAAATCATCCTCCGTATAAGGATTATCATGGGAGAAAGTTAGAGCCGACATGTCTGTATAGAGAAGTGCATCGCCAATGTAACCTAATCGGTTTTTGGCTACAATAATCAATGCAACATTATGCAAATCATTACCTTTATCGTCTTGGTAGATGTGATAATATTCTGGTCTATGCACAAAGCAAACCACATCACTGTCATCGCAAATAGTTCCGCTATCTCTGAGATCTGTCAAAACAGGTCGATGCTCAAAACGCTTTTCGTCCTCAGCATTTCTATTCAGTTGAGAAAGCAACACTATTGTAATGTTGAACTCTTTTGCCAAGGCTTTTAATCTCCTCGTTATATAGTTCAACTCCAAGTATCTGTTTTCAGTGAACCCAGTCTTTGCAAAAATCAATTGTAAATAGTCTATGAAAACGACCTTTACTTGATGTTCTTGTACCGTTTCTTCGACAGTTTTACAAATGTCATCTATAGTGTAAGTCGATTTTGTATCCAGATAAACTGGTGCATTTGCTATTCTAGGTAATCCCTTGTCCAATTTTTCCCATTCCTCTGCAACCAGTTGACCACTAAGCAATCCTCTATACTTTATATTAAGCGTACATGCAATAAGCGTATTGGTACACAACTGCTCTGTACTCTCTAATGAAATATACAGCGAAGGAATATTCTTTTCAATTGAGAGATTCCTCAACAAGTTGAATGCAAAAGCAGTTTTGCCCATACCTGTTCGTCCTCCTATCGTGACAAGAGTTCCTTCTACAAGTCCACCAAGAACTTCATCAAGTCTTTCGAAACCTGTTGATATTCCAATCAGATGATTCTGGGGTGCTTCCTGTATTCTTTTTACTGAGTTATATATAGTTTCTTTTATTTCTTTCATGCTATGTCTTAATTTATATTACCTCACTCACGCTCACCTCATCCATAATCTTGCGCCACAAGTCCTTGGTCATGGCGATGGTGGGGGAGACGCTGAATTTATATTGCTTGCCAATAGAACGCAAGTTGTACATCACATTATGGCGACTTTGCGTTATTTGGGCTATGATGTCTGCGTTTCCTTCTTTGGTGATGATAGGGAACATATATTCTGTGTCCGTGGAATATCTGTTGGCTATTTGCTGCATGGCCTTGTCCCATTTGATTGTGACAGCAGGATTGTTGTCAGACGCATGGGAAATATAGGTCAGCATCCCATCTTTAACGTCGGATTTCTTCAGATAGGCTATATCCACAAATTTCATTCCTCTTGTATAAAGGGAGAACAAGAACATGTCTCGTGCGAATGCTTGCGATTTGTGAAGATCGAGAGTTCGCAAATAATGCAACTCTGCTATTGACGGGAACTGTTGAGCGGTGCGCTTTGGTTGTGGTGGTCTCTTGTTGACCAACCGAAAGATGTCTCGTTCCTGAACAATTCCACTTTTTACAGCTTGCTTATAGAATGTGCATAGTTGCGACAGGTAATAAGCAGTGGTAGATGCAGTCAATCCTTGCGCCTTCATCCATGCCTCATAGTCCTGGACAAACAGTTCGTCCCATTTATCCATAGATGTGGGATTGTCGCCCATAAACATCAATATGCGATTGGCTGAATGCTTGCGGGTGTCTGCTGTGTGCTTTCTACCTTCTTTCGTTAGTTCGTCGATGATCTGTTGCGCAAAAACTGCAAAATCGGTCATTGCAAAAAGTGTATTTTTGTTTAACTACTCTTCTACAACTTCGAAGTCTTCCTTATGCACGCCACGGATAGCTACAGCTATTCCACCGAAGTCGAAGACGAGCTGGCGGTCACGGTCTATGCGGACAATGTAGCCTTCATAGTCTTTGAATGGTCCTGAAAGGACACGCAGCTTCACGTGGTCTTTGGCAAACTTCTCAAAAGCATCACGAAGGAATGTCACCTGCTCCGGATGGGTCTTCATCACATTCATAAAGGGCTGCATGATGGAGTCCTTGATGGATGCTGGTCGTCCTAAACTGCGGTCGTTGACTAAGTGAAATTGGGGAAAATGCTCTGCAAGAAATTCTTGTAGGTCATTCACGGTACCTTGCAAGAAGACAAGTCCGCTGACAGATTGCTCCAAAGTCTTTTTCACTCCTTGTTGCTTTTCCTCATCCTTGTAGGAATAACGAAGGGTTTTATGAATGAAAAAAGGTTGTTGGGTATTTTCCTCGTCAGCATTAAACTTTTCAAGCCATTTCTCCATTCCTTTAGCTGCCATGTGAAGAATAAAAATATAACTCCATGAAGTGGGGTCGGTAGAAGGGTCTTCTTTCTTTCTTATCCGTTTGCGTCGGGATATTCCTTCTACACTCGGATCCGAAAGTCTTTCAGCCCCGATAACGTGGATGCCCTTTGGTAAGCGCTTGCTTACGTCGGCTGTAGAAGGTGAATTCAAGCAATCCTGCGTCATATTCTCGTCCTACTTTATGTCCTCAGCTGCAACCATACATGATGGTTGTGGAAGCCTAGTCCATTTGTTAATGTTGTGCATAATCTTAATCGTATATAATGAGTATTAGCCATACAGCCTCTACATGTAGCTTTATTTTACATCCTTTGCACTTTCTTCTTAGAAGAGAGCAATTTGGTTGCAAAGGTACGAAAATTAGTTGGATTACGTGTCAAATTTTATCATTTTCTGTATCTCGTCCCTAAGATTTAACACAAATGTTTAGCAAATCTGCCTCGGATGATTCCTATAAATGGCAGATTTGCACTTATTTAGGCTGTTGTTGCTCTCTTCTAAGAAGAAAGGGCGAAGTTTGCTAAACATTTTACCCCATCCTTCCGAAGTGAGGTAAACATAACCTTTTATTTACAACTCTTTCAAGATCTTTTGATAAAATCCTCACGCTCAGCAATCTGAAAACTAGTTTTCATTGCACTCGCTTAATCGGATTTTTCTTATAATCCGCGCGTTGGCTTCATTGATGGTTGCTACGTCTAGTGACTGCAAGTAAATCTCTGTGGTCTTGTATGAGTTGTGTCCCATGCCCTCGCTGATGGTGGCTATCGGAATGTTCATGTGCAAGGCTACACTTGCCCAGGTGTGGCGTGCCACGTAGGTGGTCAGCGGTATCTTCAAGCCTACTATCTCACCGATTTTCTTCAGGTTGTAGTTCGTGTTGTGCTCCACCTTGCGGTATGCGGTGTACGGAGAGGATTCCTTTCCTGTCAGGATAGGCAGCAGATAAGGAGTGTCCTTGGTTTGCTCGGCATATTTGTCGATGATGGCTTGCATCGGTTTCATCCACTCAATGTTGAGGTTTTGGTGGGTCTTGCGACGGTTGTAGTTCACCAAGCCACACTTCAAGTCGGTCTTCTTCAGGAACGCCATATCCACGAATGCCATGCCTCGCAGATAGAAACTGAGCAGGAACAGGTCTCGTGCCTTGTCAAGGGAGGAACCTGTTGGCAGCTCCATGTTTTCTATCTTGCGAATATCCTTTACATTAATGGCTCGTTTGGCAGTTCGCACGTTGCTAGTCTGCACATGTGCAAAGATGTCATTGGGTGGAGCTTGCCCTGCTTCCACCGCCTTGTTGTAGAGTGTGCGGAGGGTTCGCAGATAGAACGCCACGGTATTTTGACCAACTCCTCTGTTCCACAGCCATGCCTGGTACATTTCCATCATCTCTCTGGTCATCTGAGAGAAGGTCAGGTCTTCTTGATTTCGGAATTCCATAAATCGGTTGGCGGCACTGGTGTAGTTGCTCTTGGTGCCGATGCACTGCATCTGCTCCTTCTTGGCTATCTGCTGGCGGAAGAAAGCAAAAACGCTCTGGCTCGGTGGCAGCTGCTGTATCTCCTTGGCTATATCGTCAATGGTATAAGGGATGCCTTCTACATCCTTATCACGGATGATACGCAGCATCTGCTTCATCTCCCAATCTATCTTTGACTGGATGAGCTGCAGATGTGCCTGTCGGTTGTTGCGGTTGGAAACAATGATAACCGACTTCTTGTCGTTCCACTCTTCTGGAAAGACATGATAGTCGGTACTTATCCAGCGCAGGTTGCGCTGGTGGATGAGGTGATAATACAATGTGCCTTCCTTTCCTGGCACCGAGGATGCTCTGAATTTTACTTTTATTGTTGCCATAAAACTTACTTTTTTATTTGTGAATAATGTTGCTTTTTGGTTATTTACACCTTATTATATATGTAAGCAACGGTATGGCAAGAATGTAGTTGTATATCAATAGCTATTTGGAGTCACTTCGTCGTTGTTGCTTCTATGGCTTGTATAGCAATACTAGCTCTGTCTGTCGCCTCCTATGGATAGAGGCTATCTTACGTCTTTGGTATCTGCAAAAATCTAGATACTCCCCACGTATGTTTCTTTCGCCTTGCTCTATTTTCTGCAGGAGTCGGCTCTTGGGGAACTTTCCATTCCCTAATATCTTATAGGGGCCGACATTATAGGCGAGTACGGCAAGGAGCAAGGTTTCTCTACCGTACTTTCTGAATAGGGCACAGAGTTTTCTCAGGTCAGAACGCAATAGCGAGTCTGCCTGTTGAAAGGTGAGGTTCGTCCTGAACTTCTCATGCGGCAATATCCGGTGTCCCCACCCGATATAGGGATAGTTGCGTTTGATATCATGCCACCCCTCATAATACTTGATGCACCGCACGGCTCGCTCAAAGGGTGGTAATGCAAAGATACCCAAGTCTCTTTGGCTTGGGCTATCCGTTGTGGGCGTCTTGTTCTGTGCCATGATATTCTGGCACAGTAGCAAGAGTGCTAGAATGATGTATGTCCGTATCTTTCCTGTCATGAATCTCGTTTTGTTTTACTTTGATGTATCGTCACTTGGCATTCTTCTTGTTGAATATCTCTGCTATCATGGCTTTCACGTCCTCACCAACTTGCACGAAGTTCTTGTAGAGGATGCGCTCTCGCTCATCACGGCTCTTGAAGGTGTAGAACTTGGGCAGTGGCATGTATTCGCTTTCCTCTTTCTTGATGTCAGCCATATCGAAGTCGGTCTTGCAATAGAATTTACTGGTCTTGAACTCGTCGCTCTCCTGTATGTTCATACTTCCATTCATGCCGGTCTTGGTCGCCACAAAGTCTCTTGCGGTCTGTCCGCAGATCCATCCTGTTGGCATATCCGAGATTTTACTGGCGGGCACAAGACTGTCCATATTCTCATTCAGGTTGATGCTCGTCTTGTCTCTGTCGATGGTCACGCCTTTCTTCAGTTGCACCACCTTACCGAAAATGTCGGAGGAAAGCCATTCGAGTGTTTCCTTGCTTCGTGCCGAACCGCTCACTACATTACCCACTGTGGTGATGATCTTCTGCATACCCACCTTGCCATAGTCTGCTTCCAACTGTGGCAGTTCCTGAAATCCCAAGGCTACGCTCACCTTGTTGCTTCGGGCTGTACCTATCAGTCGATCTATCTTGTGGAAGTAGAGTGTAGGCAACTCGTCCACAATGATGCTCACTGGGATGTTCTTGCCTTGTCCTGTGTTCACTCGTGTCACCAGTCGGTTGAGGATTAGGGCGTTCAATGCTCCGATGATGCTCTCCATCTCTGGGTCGTTGGCTATCAGCAGATAGCTTGGATTCTTCGGGTCACTGACTTTCAGGTCAAAGTCATCACCATCCTTGTGGAATATCCAATAGCTTTCCTTGGTGGCAAGGCGTGAGGTATAGACACGCAGGGTTCCTATCATACCCTCCAACTGCTCCATCGCCTTGTTCTTCAAGGCGGTTTGGAATGGTCCTAACAATGGTGCTACCTCGTTGTCGGTCTCCAATACATTGAAGATGGTCTGGTAACTCTCGTTCAGGAAACTCAGAATATGAGGCATATCGCTGTACTTGCCCAACCAATAGGCTGGCTCCACTTCTTCTCCTGCATGGTTAAACACTTTACCGGTCGGCTTCATCTGCATGGTCTTCGGGTCAAGTACTTTCTCTGCTATCAGCATCTTGCCATCCTTGTCGTATGGCTCTTTGCCATAGTTGATGAAGAAATAGATACAGGCGGCGAGGAAGTTGACGGCTGATGTCTGGAAGAACTGGTCGCTACCGCCACCGCCTTCTTTCTTGCCTTTTTGCAGGGATTCTAGCAGTGTCTCTGCGGTCTCGCTCGCTGCTGCCAAGTTATTGATGTACTTCTGCTGTATCGGGTTCACTCGCTTGGAGTATTCCACATCCACAAAGTTAATGATGTTGAACTTGCAGCCTTCTGGCAGTTTGCCCAACTGTTGGTTCTTCTTGTAGTGGTAGTACAGTTTGGTTGCCAAGGTTGGAAACTTGTAGTCGTAAACGACCATGGCAAAGCCTTTTGCACAGTGCTGACGGATGAACGGCTCGATGATGGAGAATGTCTTACCGCTACCAGGAGTACCCACAACCCATGTACCTCGGAAAGGGTTCACGATATTCACCCATCCCTTGCGGAACTTACCCTTATAGTAGTAGCGCATAGGAATATTCACGCTGTATTTGTTATATTCCTCCTTCTGGCACTGTTCAAAACTCTCGTTCTCAAAGTTAAAACGGTCTTTCATCAGTCCTTCCTTCAGGAACTTCGAGATGTTATCCAAGGCTACATGTACCAGTACTGTTCCGATGATGGTTGCCACCATATAGAGAATGGTGTTCAATCTTAGGGTATAGAGACGAGTGTCCATCGCATAGCCGAAGAGCCACACGGACACTACCAGCAGTCCGACGCCACTTACCAGTGGGTACAGCACCTGCTTTCGGGCATCAAACTCCAGATGCTTCTTGTTCCTCGTGCCTACACAGGTGATGCACACCAACAGGAATGTCACCACCTTGCTATACACCAGGTTCCCGTCATGGTAGATAAACCACTGCTTGATGCGGTCGTGCAGGTCGCACACCACACCGCCAAAGCCGTCTATCGCCCTTGGGTCTATGGCATACTCAAAGAACTCCATCAACACGGATATGTAGATGACCGCCCTGAATATCTTGTAAAATCCTTGTAACTCCTTACTTTCTTCCATGTTATTTCAGAAAAATCGGATTGAATGAATCTGCCGACAATACATCACTATAGTTCACTTTCAATGAGATGGTGCGACCGCTGATTTGATTCTCCGTCATTTCTATCGTCAACTTCTTGTCATTCGGGAATGTCATTTTCCGAATGACTATCACATTGCGGTAGCCATAGCGGAATCGCTTGGTCTGCTCCAACGTGAACACTGGATGCAACTCTATCATCTGCGAGTTGGTGGCCTTGGCAGTCTTCTTATCCGTCAGTTTCAATCGTATTTGGTCTATATCAAATGGTATATGCGTCTTGTTCTCCACCGAGAAGTCCAGGAAAAAATAGTCGCCCGATGAATAGATGTTGTTCAGTCGCATCACCATTTTATGGGCTTTGGTCTTCACATTGTTCACATGGGCTTCCGAACTCCATATCCGGCGAGCATATCGAGCCATGTCAGTAGAGGACAATGTGACCGCAGGATTGTTATAGGCATTCTTCTCTATCTGTTGTATCTCCTTATCCGTCACAGCCTCTTGCAGCCTCGTGGTATAGAGTAGCGCATATTGTGTACGGTATCGTTCCGTCACGATGGTTACGATGGCAAGCACCTCACCATCCTCATGCATTCCTTCCTTAGGTTTCAGACGCACGGTATTGTTGATGGGCTGGTCTCCTGCTATCTTGTCAGTGGATATGTCCACAAAGCGGATGGGTTCACTGGCAGTAATGACTGTAGTCACTTGCTCGTTCACGGTCAGCTGCTCCATCTCCTGGTAGGTGCAGGGCTGATAACTCTCCGCACTGGTCTGTTGTGCCATCATCGGTATGGCACTTATCGCACACATCATCAGTGCGCCAATGGTCTTCTTGATATTCATATGGATGTAATGTTTACTTTGTAGTGTTTAATGTTTACTTACTCTTGGTCTCTTTGCTGTTTATCAGATACACAAAGGTGCCATATTTCAGTTTCACCTTGTTCTTCTTTATAGCCTTGCCTATGGCATTGCTTGTTTTCTGATAGGCATTCTGCATGGTCTGCATGCCCCATTGCGAAAAGCTGCTGCCTGTATTGGTGGTGTTCATATCCACATTGCCGGTCACGGCTCCGCTTGCCACATCCTTACTGGTCTCTCTAAACTGGCTGCTTGGCACATACAATCCTTCCATGCCGTCTGTGTCATAGAGTGACAGGTTGATTTTCACTATCTCGTCATCCACCAGCACGCTTTTCACCGTGCCTTTCACTCGTTGCGAACTGAAACCGCTCATGGTGGCATACAGGTATGCGCCTTTCTTCACTATAATCTCACCGATTTCCACATCATCGAGCAATCGCAAGCGCACACGGCTTCCATCCACGGCCTTTATATTTTCGTCAATGATAGCCTTGATCAGTGTAGGCTCTTTCTCGTTCACTGCCAAGGTATTGAAGTAATCCGATGATGTCTTCACTTTTTTCACCACCTCACTTGGCTTGTCATTCTCGTCCGCTTCTTTTCTGTCATTCTCATTTACCTTGATTTTGCCTTCTATGTTGATACCGCCTTTGGCTGAGCCTTGCGATTCGGTAGGAGAGGTGGCTGCAGAAGAAGTCGAATTGTTTGCTTGTGTAGCTTGCTGTCCCTTCAGCCTTGCTTCGGCAAGTGCCTTGTTCAGCTCTGCCAACGCCTCATTTTCTCTTTGTCGCTCATGGGCTTCTTGCGCTTCTCTCTGTTTTTCCATCTCTGCTTGCCTCTTGGCTTCGGCATCCAACTGTTGCAGTTCGGCATCTGAATACTTGCTTTGGTATTCTTCTTTTTCTTGCTCATTGTCTCGGTCTATATTCTCCACGGCACTATGGTCTTCTATCTTGCCGTAGGCGTTCAACATGTTTTCATACTTTCCTCCAATACCGTCACCGCCCTTGATATGGGCTTGTGGCAGGTTCGGATTCAGATATTCCGTGGTCTGCATATTGGCATCCTGCTTCTCCGCCACCTTGGTATCAAAGAGGTCGAAGATAAAATAGGAGGCTCCGAGCAGTGGAAGATAGACAATCGCAGGTAGCATGTACTTGGGTTGTCTGAAATTGATTCTTTCTGTCAGCTTCATCGTTATTTGTCTTTATGAGGATGGCGTGCATCCTCATTGGTTCTTACTATGTTCTTTGCATTCCCCATATTCTGATGGCGAGCCTTTATCAATGAGTCCTGTCGCTCCGTAGCGGTGCGTCGCTCTCCCTGATAGTGATAAGCTCTCGTCATGCGATAGATGTTGAAACTGAAGCTCACACCTACAAAACCGAACACGATGACCAAAAACAGTGTCTTGTGCAAGTCGGCAAACCGCTGCACCTTGGCTGCCGCCTTGTCGATTCTGCACATCTTGGCAAACTTCCTTCCGGCTCTCACGTCTCGCTCATAGCGTTCCTTGTATTTGGGGGCATCCTTGTCGGGCATCTTCTCCCCAATGAGCATCTGCTTAAATCCTTTTGTGTTCATCTAATTCAATGTTAAATGTTTAATGTTAAGTGTTGAATTAGGCTTGCGCCATAAAGGAATTGAATTGGCTTTCCCTTCGGTCGCCGAACTCTATTTCTTCACTCTTCGTTCTTCACTCTTCACTTCTTGTTTTACCTTTTTACTTTTTTACCCTTTTACCTTTAATAGTTCGACTTTGTCTTCTGGTCAATATCCTTGTTGAGCAAGGTTCTCCAGTTCACTATCAGCAATCCATGTGGGTTGTTGTCTGTCCTCGGCACTCGTTTCAATTGTCCTGCCGTCACCAGCTCACGTGTCAGCACATTGGTTCTGCGCTCGATGCGCTGTCTGCCATAGTAGGTAAACTCCATCTTCTCCTTGTCAAACTTGATGCTGTCACAGAAGATGCTGAACACGGCACTCGTTCCCATAATGTTGGAGTAGAAGCCCTTCTCCTTCAGTGTATTGTACTGCGCCAATCCTGTCTCATCCACCAGGTACATGGCTTTCTCCATCGTGTATTTGATGTACTTGTCGTCGGGTGCCAATGTGAAGAAGTAGTGATGAAACATCTCGATATGGCTCTTTGCTTCCACATCCAGAGTCTCATCCATCGTCGTGCGCTGCACCAAAATTGGTACATTGCCATCCAACACATAGATTTTGTTCTGTGCATCCACCACCATATTCTTCGCCGTCCAGATGCTGCTGATGCTTATCAGCACACACCCAACCAGAAACAGGCTACAGATGATAGTCACCAACTTCACCTTATTCTCTAAATTCTTGATTACCATTGCTATTTCGTTTTTTTACCTTTTTACTCTTTTACCTTTTTACCTTTAATGAACAACATGAGCAAGTGTTCCCTGCGCCGACATTTTGGCTTGCTGTGCCACACCCTCACCGAAGTTTCTAGTAGAGAAGGCGGTATCGCCCTCTGGTATCATCCATGCTGCAAGGTCTGGAACCAAGTTCAGGCACTTCAATGCCACGATGCTTGCTGCCATTAGATACCCTGCCGAGAAGAACGAGTTCTGCAAGTACGCTGCCATCGTCTGTTCACTGGCGGTGATAGCCGTCAGGTTCTCCACCTGTATGCAAAGCACAATATCGAAGAGCAACAACACATAGAAGCCCACGAAGTAGAGCATGGCTCCATAGAAATGCACGGTCAGATACCTTGTCAGCCACTTCGCCCAACTGCTTTCCCATTTCGGCAATAGTGAGAATGCCCATTGTATCGGTCCGAATATCGTCAGCATTCCCAACAGTATCTGCTGACAATAGATGGTACTCCACCAACCGATACGAAACACAATCAATGCTATCAGCATTACTATCTTGTCGATGTTCACTACGGCTCCTGCAGTCAGTGAGGTAAACCACAGCTTGGCTGCGTCCTTTTCCATGTTGGTCACTTCATCCACACCTGTCTGCTCCATGGTCGATTCCACCAGATTCGGGTCTGTCGTTCCCTTATGGGCAATGTCTGCTTGGGCTTGTACATTGGTGTACATCGTGTCTCTGGTGTAGATAAGCTGTTGCACCTCCGTAAACTTATCTTCTATCTGTGTGGCTTCTGCCTCATATAGGTCATGGGTATAACTACCGATGGAGTTTGGTATGTAACTCAAAAAGTCCAGTACGCACCAACTGCTGCCACTGTTCGTCATGCCGGTATCGGCAGGTGGGTACCACCAACATAGAATGATACTTATCACCAGTGGTTTGAATAGTTTCATCACATCCAGTGGTTCATGCTTCACCATCATCTTGTAAGCCATGTTCGCTGCCACGACGATAGAGAAGAGGGCAGCTAATGCCATACACATCTGTACAACCCACCAAAAAGGTCCGTTTGAGCCTGTAAAAGTAGCATCACACAGAAACTCGTTGGTCTGGAATATCACGTCATCAATCTCTTCTTCTAGGATATTGATGCCGAAGTCGGATAATATGCTGCTGTTGTCTGCCATATCTTTTTATCTGTTTACTGTCAATTCATTGTCATCATCATTTGAACCATTATGGTCTCCATCTGATGATGTGTCGTTTCTCACTGTCATTCCTGCCTCTCGCCATTTGCTGGATGCACTGCTGATGATGCTTCGTTTGTTGGCAGTCTGGTAGTTGCCGTTTGCTGTCAACAGTTCCTTGGTCTTGTTGGCATTCGACATCTGCACCAGTTGCTTAACAAGCGTCTCGTTCTGTTTCGCCACATCTGCGTAAATCTGCAGATACATCTTCTTGCGCTTGGCATTGGGCATATAGGCATCCTTGGTGGCTTTGATGGCTGTTTCATAGACATGATAGTATTCTGTCCAGCGTTGCTTGTCACCGATGGATCCGCCTACAGGCAGGATGCGGTCGATGTTCTTCTTGAAGGCATCCATCTTGCTGTTTATCTTGCTTCCTTCTACCTTCCATGCCAGATCCACCTGTCGGTCTGCCATGTTCAGCGCTTCTATCTCCGCTCTCTTGGTCAGGGCAGAGTCGATGGCTTCGGCATATTCCACCTGGTTATAGGCTCCTATACCTGCCGTGGTACGATAACCGAGTTTGTTCTTGCTTGCAGCCGATTTCATGTAGCTGCTATGCAGCAACTGGTAGTACTCCGTTGGCGACAGGCTGCCGCTTCCTATCTCCATCACCATCATCTGGTTCTTCTTCGCACTGTCGTGGTTGTATGTCACACCACTTTGGGCTTTGCCTGTCATGGCTATGCCCAACATCATCATAACGGCTACTGCCTTTATCTTCTTTCTGTCCATATCTACACCTTATTATATATAGGGATTATTTTTCTAGTTTTCCTGCCACTCGCCACCGTCCGAAGGCATCTTCCAGTATTTGCTGCTTGCTTTTGGTTCGGTACACCTTTTCTTTCCAATAGCCGATGCGCACTTGGATATACCGCCACGACTCAAAGTAGCTTTTGTTCAGATGCTTCTCTATGTTGTCAAGCGACGTATTGATACTTTCCAGCACCACAAGCAGGTCTGCCGTTGAACATGCTGCCGCTCCTGTGGCATACAGCACCAGGTCGCTCACGCTCTTGTACAGGTATTCTCCTTCCTTGGCGATGTTTTCTATGGCTTGCTTGTTGATGCCTATCAGTATTGTATCAGCAACTGAAATGCGCTTTCGTTTGATGACTTTTTTGTTGTAGTCATCCAACAACTTCTTGTAGTCCGAAATCCTGTCGCTCACACCCTCGTAGGTGGAATACACATTCAGACTGGTTCTCAGACTCTGGTACAGCACATCTATCACATCGAACGCCCTGGTGTATTTGTCCAGATCCACGTTCAGTTCCTTATATGCCTTGGTCGCATCATTGCTGTAGCTGTGCAACAGCTTGTTGCTGTATTCCAAGGTGCTTCTTGCAAGCAGCAGACTCCGCTGTTTCTTGTGGTCATTGATGTAGGCTTCCACACTGCTCACATCAAATCCCCATTGCGCGAATGTTTTAGAGGGGAGGGCGAGGAACATGATTGCTATCAGCAATGTTCTCACAATGCTCAATCTTTGCTTCTTGCTCACCAACCCTGCAACCCTCTCCGCTGCATCAGCCTTGTATTCTTTTCTATTTCTCATTTTCATTGTCTTCATCATTGAATTTTCCGTGATAGTCATCCGAATGCTTGGTGTTCGCTGCTTTCCTTAACCAGCGTTTCTTGCATTTCTCCACCAGTGTCAACCGTCTTCCTTCAGCGGCATTGATATGGGGAGCGATGTCCGTCAGCACATCGATGATGTTGCGTTTATAGTGCATCATCTTCTCCAACGACACCAGGTCGGCATATATCTTGGTGATTCTGCTGTCCACCTCTCTTGCTATCTCTAGTCTGTCGCTCGACCATAGCAGGTGTTGGGTGTCATCGGTGGTATTGTCTTCCACGGGTGCGCTTTTGGCATATTCGGTGGTTATCTTGCACGACGGATATTCCTGTGCTATTTCCGATATGCGCTTGTTCACCTCGTTGGCCTTCTCCTGCTCTGTCTTGCTGGCATCGAGCGTTATCACATCCACCACCGAGGTGTTGGTGTATTCTGATGTCAGTTCCCAACTGATCTGCATAATGGCTCTGTGTATCTTGATGCCGAGAAGGTATTTCGGCTTTCTGACTATCTTTAGGGTTGCCTTAAAGGTGATGATGCCGTAGATGTTGGGCATAGTGGCTTTTCTGATGTAAGTATAGCCGCTCCATGTTCCTTCCCCTTGCCAAGTCAGATTATAGGCACTCTTGCAGTCGTTCATGATGGCTGGTATGCGATAGTAGTCATCCGTCGCCACGTCATTGTCCTTTCCTGCCTCTGCCTTGGCTTCCTCTATTTCCCTTTGTTTCTGTTGCCATGTGGCAAGTTCTTTGTTCAGTTGTTCGATGGAAGCCTTGTTCTTGTTGTATTGCTCCCGATACTTGGCTGCATCTTCTACACTTGCATTGGCGATTTGCTTGACAAGTGACTTGTTCTCTTTCTCCAACTGACTGATTTGCGATTGCAGGGTGGCTACCTTGGCATTGGCTTCCTGCTCTTGCTTATACAGGTCTGATAAGTCGAGGTCGTTCTCTGTCACAGATGTTGTCATGGCGCAATTCTTGCTGTGGTCATTCAGCGAACCGCCACATTTCTTGCACTTGTATTGCGTGGTGCCTTGCCCCAACTGCACACCGTCACTGCAGGTCACGCTGATGGTCACGCTCTCGCATCCCTTCAGCTTAGCGGCATCGGTGGCCTGATAGTAGTTGCGTGCATCACTGTCTATATAATAGGTATAGCCTTCCTCGTTGTCGTTCCATTCACTCAACCGGGCTTGCAGTTGTGCCTTGAAGGTGTTCAAGTCCATCGAATAGGAGTCGAAGACGGCCTCATACACTTCTTCTGTTTTGTTCCAGCTCTTATACACCTGTATCTCATAGGCGTATGCCTTCTGTTTCTGTCCTTTTTTCTTGCTGCTGATGATATAACTGTCCATCCAGTAGTTGATGCTATAGACAAAGCCGTCTTTCTGGTTGTTCTTCTGCTGCACCTTTGCTCTCGACCATCCTGCATGGTTCTCTGAGTTTTGCAGGATTGCTTCTCTCTGGTTGCTGTTCGGATAGAAGTTGGCATCCTTGGTGTTGATTCTATACCAGTGGTCGCCTTTCAAGATGCTGTTGTTATCGGTAGGAGGCACATAGTCGCATAGTTTTTCCCTTCCTTGGTCTCGTCGGGCGATATACCATCTTTGCGTATAGTAGTTTCCTTCTGTCTCATCCAGATAGTCGGTCATCCACGAAGTCAGGTTATAGTTGGCAAGGGAAAAGAGTCCTGCCACATTATCCTTGCCTCCAATCATTCCCAACAAGGTATTGCCGATGCTTTTATCCATAGTTTTCCACAATTCGCTGTAGTTATCCACAATATCGATGGCTGCATCGAGCTTACCTTGGAAGAGTTCGTTGAACTGGCTGCTTTGCAACAGGACATTGCCTACATTGCTCATTCCTGCTCCGGCAAGGTTGGCTCCTGCCTTGTACAGGTTGTCAATGTCGGCTTTCAGATTGTCCACAGTGAAGTTGTCAGGCACCTTCGACAGGTCATCCAGTATCTTCTTCCAGTCCACGTTGCCAATCTCTGAAAGTTTCAGGATGGTGGCTATCTCCTGGTTGATTTGCAGAAAGGCGATGTTCGAGAAGGTGAGGGTACTATTTGTTACCACGCTCTCAAACTGCATGCATAGGTTCTTGGTGTCGTCGCATATCTTCATCAGATAGGTTCCCCAATACAGGGCTGTCTGCGGACTTTTCAGCATCATTCCTGCCACCGTCCATATCTTCGGCATGATTTTGCCCGACACCATGTTGTAGATACGGCGGTAATAGTAGTTCTCTGTGCTACTGTTCCAGATGCCCAACTCTGTCATTGCCTTGCGCTCCAAGAACTTGGAGGCATAGATACCGGCACTCGCCACTTCCGCAGCATTGTAGTGCTTCAAGATGTTCTGCACCTGCTCGTTGTAATATGCTTCTGCCACGGCTTCTGTTCCGTAGGCAGCAGCCATAGCAGCCACCGTCTGCTTGTCATAGTTTACGCTGTAGTACTGTGCGTCAGCCTTTACCAACACACAGACTATCAGCATTATGATGGATAGAAGTCGTTTCATCTTTGATTACTTTTTATTTTTGTTCCCTAAATTCAGTACTTTTCCTGCCTGATTTACCTTTTGAGCAAAGGCGAGGCTCTTGCTGATACCACTTGCATCCCAATCCCTGCAATAGGCTTCGATGGCTTGCTGATGATTGCATTTCAACTCTCGCTTGTAGAGTTTTAATGCTTCCTTCTCCGCTCGTTCCGTGGTGTAGGTCATATAGCACTCATGCGGTTCTTCCACACCATACACATTGCTGGTCTGTCCTCGCCTGATAAAGACCTCACGGAAGAAGCTGCGTCCTTCCTTGTTCTCCAAACGATTGATGGTGAATATCTTCTTGCAGTCCACATCGGTCAAACCAAGTATAGCCTTGATTGTATCAAAGCGTTCCTTGAACTTGCTCTGGTCGAGTAGCATCACCACATCCGAGTTGTTGATGATGGCTTCCTTCACTATCTCACTGCCGATGATGTCCTGTATCTCCTGTGTCACCACACCCACGCTTGCCCAGAATTTTCTGGCGGTCTTATACAGATATTTTATGTATTCCGCCATCATGGGCGAGGCGATGGCCTTCCATGCCTCCTCGATGATGAGCATCTTTCGGTTCTTTTTGATGCGCATCTTCTGCAGGAACACGTCCATGATGATGAGTGTCACCAGTGGAAAGAGCAGTGGATCATCTTTGATACTGTCGATTTCGAAGACGATGAAGGTTTCGTCAAACAGACTGCTGTCCATATTCTCATTCAGCGTCACTTCGTGGCTACCTCCTTTATAGAAGTCTTTCAACAGGTAGTTATAGGATGACAGGTCTATGCCATGCAGACCGTTCTCCTCGCATATCTTCGGCAGTCGCTCCGTACTGAACTCATAGAAGGTGTTGAAACAGAGGTTGCTCACTCGTTTGGTGGTAAAATAGGCATCGTAATACTCGTTGATGACTTGCTCTATCATCCTGTCCTCGGTCTTGCTCACCGTACCTTGACTTCCTTTCCATATCAGCATCACCAGGTTCTTCAGGAATCCCAACTTCTCGATGTTCCATTCCTCTCGCTTGATTTTGAAAGGGTTCATCGTGATAGGATGCTCTTCTGTGTAGGAAATGTATTTGCCTCCAAAGTATTCACATAGTCCCTCATACGAGTTACCTGTATCTACCAGCACGATGTCGGTGTCCTGCTCATGGGCTTGGCGCACCATCGAGTTGACATAAAAACTCTTGCCGCTTCCCGAAGGACCAAGGACAAAGAAGTTGCTGTTGTCGGTCAGCTTGTTTCGTCCCTCTTTTCCTGATATGTCGATGGCTACTGGAACTCCTTGGCGGTCGGTATAATAGACCTTGAATGGTGTGTCCTCGCTATGCACTATCTTCTCTTTGTACATCAGGCAGGTAGCGGCATCGCCCAACGTCATAAATCTGTCGTAGTCGTCATTCATCCCATAGCAGTTGCCGGGAAATGAGTTGACAAATAGTTCCAATTGGTTATAAGCTCGCTTCGAAATATGGATGCCCATCCTGCCAAAGGCATTCTCCAGATGGTTGGTACACTTTTGAATGTCCGTGTCTAGACTCACCGTCACTATCAGATTATAGTGGGTATATACCAGCTGCTTGTTTTCCCTAGCTATCACCTCCTGCACTCTCTTGATGTCCTCTACGGCAATCAGATTGCTTGGGTTCGGCATACTGGCATGGCGGTTCTTCTTTTTGTCTAGCAGAGCGAGTTCACGTTTCTGGTTCGGCACGAAGATGATTTGGTTATACACTACACTCTCCACTCCAGGTATGCTGTCCACCAATGCTACCAGATCCACTGGCATGCTGGTGTTGTTCACCTCGATATTGGTGAATGGACGTATCAGTGTTGGCAGATTAGCGCAATCCACATCCACAAGACTATACACCTTGCAGCGTCTGTCACCCATACCTATCGTCTCGTCATCCACCTTGAATCCTGTCATGCTCACCATCTTGTCACGGAAGTTCATGGCAAAGAAACGGTCAACATACAGACTTGCCTCTTGCTTGTTCAAAAACTCCGACTTGATGCCGGCATCCTTCAGCTGGTCTTGCACCTTTCTGATTTTCACCAGGAAATCACGCCACTTCTTGTTGTCGAAAGACATCAGACGGCTTTTCTTGTTCTCCTGCGTAATGGTCAGATAGGTCATGCTGTCTGTATATTCTCTTCCGTTGAAATAGCGGAAGTAGGATTCTGACAGGAACTCATGTCCCTTGCCACTCTCATCCTTAAACTGCTTTCTGGTAAAGATGTCCTGCTTGTGCAGGGCATAGCCTTCACCCAAAGTCTGTGCAATGGCAGCAAACAGGTTGGTGAACTCATAATAGCTGTCTATATTGGCAGAATACTTCTGCACTGGATTCTCCATTCTCAGAATGGCAGAATATTCTCCAGTCTTGGTATAGAGCACACCGATACCGTCCGTATCTTCCACGGAGAAGTAGATGTCCTCAAAGATTTTCTTCCGCTTGCCACCAGTGCCAAAGGCATAGACCGATATGGCCATGCCAATGCAGGTTGCCACGAAAAATAAGATTACATATAGTACCATATTCGTTTATTCTTCAGTTTCTTCGGATGATTGATGATTGTCTCTCATACTGGATGATTTGCTTTCATTCTCTTTATAAAAGGTATTGGAGCTTTCTTCACTATAAAGGGCTGACACACTATCTTGTGTAGTGGAATCCATTCTGCTTATTTGTGTATCCACGGTTGCAGGACGTTCTTCGGTTTCTCTCGCCCAAATAGCCCTTGCTTTGTCTGCACTCCTTATGGCATCCAATGTGGGTGGCTTGTAGGTCTTGTCCTTACAGGCGGTCAGCAATGTCACTGCCAATGCCGTTATTATAATATTCTTTCCTTTCATACTCACAACTGTACTTTAGTAGCGAAGATGCAATGTTTTCTGCTGAAACAAATAAAGGTAGACCCACACCCTTGGGGGAGAATGAGCCTACCAGTCGTTCACTTTCTACTTGTCATCCACATCTTGGTCATGTCGATACTTTTTTGTTTCACATTTTTATATGCGCTTGCTGTAGGCATAGATAAACACTCCTTGGTCGTTCTTCTTGGTATGCAGTCCCTTCCGTTGCTTGAACATGATGAGACCTGCACCCGTAGTGATTGCCACGACCAACACTATCAGTCCTGCAATGATACCCATCAGACAGTAGGCGGCAATGAAGCCGATGATGGCTCCTCCTGCCGTGGCTGCTGCCCAATAGATGTACCGCCCCTGTATTCCCATGAATTCAAGGGGCTTCTGGAGTCCCTTGAACAGTGGGTAGTCGGGGTAGCGGATTTCCTGCTCTTCTCTTGCCATTCTTCACGTCGTTTCTCACTTACTGAATATGCACTGAATAACTCTCACTCGTTAGTTGGTCACACCGAAGAACAATGGCAATGCCTGTGCTGCTGCCACGAGGAAGATACATGCTCCTACAATCATCATGATCTTTTTCTTGACATCCTGCTCCTCATTGTTCATGGCGATGTAAACGCTGATGGCACCCACTACGGCTACAACACCTGCAATGGCATAACAGAGCTTGACCACAATAGGCACGTATTTGGCTATTTCCTCCGTCACTGTTGTCAGGGCAGTGGTTCCTGCAGTGTAGTCACCTGCCGAGTTTTGCGCCATGGCAATGCCGCCGCCCACAAGGAGCATCAATGCCAATGTCTTCAAGCGTCCTGAAGAGAGAACGCTCTTGGCGGTCTTCTTCAAATAGTTGGTCGTTTTCTTAAACATTCTTTCTTGTTTTACTTGTTAATGATTTCGTTTCACAGTTCATTCTCACCTTTATCCCCAGTATTTTTCTACGCTTTTGGCGTCTTTCCATTCTGGCATACGGCTCGATGGTACTGCTTTCTCTTTGCTATATACTCTTCTGCAGTTGAGTCTTAAATCTGGTAGCCAAAGAATGCAGGGAACAGGATGGATGCTCCTATCATAAACAGACAGGCTCCTATCAGAGTCACTATCGATTTGGTCACACCTTCTTCTCCTGTATTCATCTTGATGTATATCTGCAATGCCGATATTACCACCATCACAGCAGCGACAGCGTATGTCAGATACAGCACATACAGCATCATCGTCACCACATAGTCGTGCATCCCTGTCAGTGCGTCTGCTCCCCAGCTATAGTCCACATTGCCACATTTGGCTGATGCGGACAGAGGGAGCAGCGCAAAGACAATGATTGCAACTACATTCTTTATGATATGGCTAAATTTCATCCTTGATTGGTATTGTTTTGATGTTTGGTTGTCCTGGCTTTGTCTCACCTTGTCGCAGCAGACTCTCCGTGAACTCGTCTTGCCAGAGTCCGTTTATCCAAATAGGAGAGGTGCTTTCCATCTGGTCATTCACTCGCTCCTGCAACGACTCGGCAGCTGTCTTCTTCTGTTGATTGGCATCGTCACCCTCGGAAGTCACACCTCCAGTTCCTACGCCTGAATCATTGTTTCCTGCATGGCTGGAACCATCACCTTCATTTCCATCCGAACTATAGCCGCTTTCAGCAGCTCCACTTCCAATTGCACCACTTCCTGCTATTCCGTTTCCATAACCATCATCACCTGACAGTTCATTCTGATACCTGGTATCATACTGTTTGTTGGCAATGCTGAAACCGCCATCGCTTTCGTTGACTGCTACAGCAGCTTCCTCTTCCGTTATGCTGCTCACATCAAACACTTCCTCGTTGCTCTTGTTTTCTTCCTTCTTGCCATACAGGTCTCTCGTTATCATCACCGCATAGTAGATAACGTATGCAATGGTAAGGCTGATGGCGAATATCACAAATGGACTCATATTATACTTTGTTTTATAATTGATTTATACTCTGTATCGTGGCAATCGTGCCAGTTGCGAGTGCAAAGTAAAGCCTAAAATCCGATATAAAAGAATTTTTCAAAGTATGACCCTCTAAGTTTAAGATATATTCAAAATATAAATATATATCATACTCTCAATCATACTTTATTTGTCTGTTGTTGCAGTTTTCTTAGCTTATGAAAAGGGCATAAAAAAAGCCCTCCGAAACGGAGAGCTTGGCAAATTCTTGGTGAACTGTTATTTTTCCATGTATTGTTTCAATTCATGCGTGATGTATGTCCAGACTTCTTGGAATGTCAATGGTTCCTTGAATTTGATCTTCTTCAAGTAACTGTTCCACATGATGTTTCGTTTGGCATCTGTCGCAAAAGAATCCTCAAAAAGGCTGTAGTTTGTAGAGATGGCAGTATCTCTATTCTCAAATGTAGCAGTAATGGCTTCTTGCAATGTGTTCAAGTCGATTTTTCCTGCTTTGAGTATTCTGTACACATCAAAGAAGTCTTTCATGCGGCTGTTCTCTGTCGCATGGTCTATCATTGCCTGATATTTTTCTGCCACTACGGTCTCTAAAGAGTAAGCCAAGATGTCAACTTCTGGCAATGTATCTAGCAACACAGGATAAGAAAGGTCTACAGGTGCAGGAGTTATGATGTCACCAAAGCCTACATCCATGGAAATGACCTGGCTTGCCGTGTCAAGTCCTACCTTGACATGTACTCGCACACCATTATATTCTTTTTTGAGCGTGATTTCTTCTACACTAATGCTGTCCTTGTCAAAGACAACTCCGTCTTCAAGACATTCAATGTCGCATAACTTCTTGAATGTCTCCTTGATGTTGTCCAACTCACGGCTAATCTGCTGACCAAGGAAGTCTATGTCCAATGTGGGTCTTGCTTTCAAATGCTCATGGGCATACAGCAAGGCACCACCTTTTAATATGAAGCGTTCTTTATATGGACTTACCGATAGGCGGTACAACAGACGCTCTTGAAAGTATCGTGTCAATATCGATTGGTAGAAAACGTTCTCTTCTTTCGATATATTAAGCAGTTTCGCTCTTACAGAACGAGCATAATTTTTTGTCGTCATATTTATTATTTTATAGTTCCATTTGTAGATATGTTCCCAATGTTTTGGCAACTCTCAGTTGTGAGGCATATTTCATCAGTTTGCTGATATTACGGTCTCTGCGTTTCAGATATTCCTTTATTATCTCTGTACAGACATCTATGCCGATTTTGTTTCTATACTTTACTGCATCACAGACACATTTCTCCACATCATATATCCTCACCTTGAAACCCTCAATCTCTGTATTCGTAATTCCAAGGTTAAAGGCGGTATCACTCCAATGGTATAGTGTGATTGGGGGATAATCTGGAAGTGTGATTTTCCTCCCTCTTTTGATGGCTAGACAATAATCTTGTGGCACTTGTGTTGTCAGTTGATAATGCGACCAAGCGGAATACAGACACAACACACCACCAGGAACGACCTTTTCCACATCAAGCATTTGGCTTGCCAAATGGTCATCGGTTGCATACACACCTCTTTTTATTCTGGTGAGTTCGCCATTCTTGGCGGCTTGCAATACTTTATAGTATGCAGCTCTTCCTGCCATATCTTTTGCAGAGATATAGCCTTCAGATTTTGGACATGTCATACACTTTTCCATGATTTGCATCTTTAATTCTGTACAAAGTTACTACATATTTTCAAAACTGTAGTATGTTTGTACAGAAATCTACGCAAAAAATCACGCAAACAATAGTTTTCTACGGAGAATATTTGTTTTTTCCGTAGAAAACTATCGTTTTTCAAACTTTCCCATATTACTTTACCAAAACAGATACGCAATATAATACACCAGCAGCATCCCTAGCAGGAACACTGCCACACTACATCCTATCTTCAATCGTTCCAATATCTCGTCTTGCCCCAGTCCCTTGCTATGTTTGATGATGACAACGATTGATGCTATATCTATCAACAATACAGCATATATCATGGCTGGCAGATAGTGAATATGATCCACCATCCACCAGTGCATATCCGCTATATCGTCATATTTCACTTTTGCTTCCCTCATGCTTTCTTTCTACCAATTAGACAGTCGTTTACATCCTTGTATTCTTTGTAGCGAAAGCTCATGTCTATCGCCTTGGTGGGATAAGCATTCCTGACAATTCCATAGCCATCCATTCCTGCCTTGTCATTGTCCAAAAAGCAATATATATGCTCGTACACGCCCAGTCTTTGCAGACAACGTTGCATGTTAGCCACTGAATTCAAGACAATATAATCACATGGCTCATCCACAACAGCTCTTCCGTCTCCTTGCTTTTCCAAGGTTTTGAAGGAGAGGAAATCCATAAATCCCTCAAATATGCATACTGCCTCCTGCACTCCAATGGCTTCTGCATGCACTATGGATATATCCTTGTGTCCCATACATCCTTTGTAGTATGGATTTCTGATTTCCATACCTTTCTGTATGTTCTCAAAGGCTATGCCGAAATAGCGTTTCTTGCCATGAGTGTACCATACTTCTTTGCAGTATTTCATGCCCACCTCTGCGTCGATATGGCGTGAACGCAAATACGACATCAGGGGGTTGTATTGCAGGGGTTGTAGATGCACATTTTCCATTTTCACCGCTGTCTGTACCGTAGCCGCCTTGATTGTTTTGCATGAATGTTCCAAATGACTTATGTTCAATTTGTCCAACCGGCTCAACACCTCACTCACATCATTGGTCTCAAACAGCCGCTTGCTCAGGTTAATGATGTCACCGCCTTGCCCCAATCCAAAGTCATACCACTCATTTCTTTTCTTACTTACACAGAATGAGGGTTCTTTTTCGGTTCTGATAGGAGAGAGATAGTTGTATCGGTCTCCTCTTATGCTCACCGGGGCATGTTCCAATGTTCTCAGCAGGTCAATGATGCTGATAGTTTTTGCTGTATCTATGTTCATGTTTTTTCAGTTTACTCTATCCTCATTCCGTCATCTGTTCATCTGTCCACACCATATATAGATGTGGAGTGAACGGATTGATGCTTTTTGAATCATGTATCTCCTTCTATCAGTGGCAGACTGGGATAATTCTTGGGCAGACAGTATTCATTGCTTGCCGATTTCACTACTTTCTTGTTTGTCAACAGATAGGTCAACAGCTTGGATAGTGTGGTTCGGCCTCTTGCAAATCCAATCTCACCATATCCCTTGCTCAATGCCGTCAGCATATGTTCATATCCCGACACCACCTTGTCTTGGAATGCTACTTCCAATGCTTTCTCGTGTTGCTCTTCCGTGATGTCTCCGATGGTCATCTTGGATGCCTTTCCGTCTTTCTTTCCAAACTCGTAGTCGTAGATGTCAACAGGCATCCCTTCTTCGTCTATCTTGAAGGCGAATGGTTCAAACTCTCGGTCTCGCAGACTCAATGGTTTCACTTCGCTTGCATTGGCTAGGGTCTGACTCTTGGCGATGACCAACACCGTCTCTGCCTTGTTGTTCAACTCGGTTCCGATGTGTCCTCTCACATTGTCATCACTTTTGTTCAGATGCAGCACGCAGTGGATATGCAGATTGTAGATGCTCGACCATTGCATCAGCTTGTTGATGATGCTCACTGATTCCGATGGATCATTGATGTCCAGCATCAAGTCTCTGATGCCGTCGATGACAACCAGACCGCACCCGGTTTCTTTTTGCAAGGCGTGTTCTATCAGTTGCAGTCGCATGGTAGGATGATACTCTCTCAGACCATAGAATACCAGGTTGGCGGTGTTCACGTCTTGTGGAACTCCTGCCAACCTCAGGATGCGTTGCATCACCACATGGCAGTGGTATCTGCTCTGCTCGGTGTCTATATACAGTATCTTACGCTTTCCTTCTGGCAGACAGGCTCTGTACTTCAGAACCTGCTTGTTTCCCAACGAGGCAGCAACGATTGCCGACACATTAAAGGTCTTCCTGCTCTTTGCCTTTCCGGTCGATGCACTGAAGTTGCCAAGTGTGGCAATGGTCGAATTGTCCACCCACATAATCTGTGGCGGCACCTGATAGGTGTCGTCTGCCAGTATTCGTGAGGCTTTCAGCAACTCGTCCAGCACATTTCCGTTGTCTGTCTGACAATTGCTTTGTTCCATGGGTGTCATGGCATATCACTGTTTATGTTCATACCACCCACAGTCAGTGCTTCCATGTCATTGCAATGTGACTCGTCTGAAACATTTGCGTTCATGTTCTCTTGCTGCATTCCTCTTCTTCGGGCAGGACGGCTATTCACCCAATCTATGATTTCTTGTCTATTGAAGAAGATGGTTTTCCCACTTGGCTTATAGTGGGGGATAGATAGTGTTCTGGTCAATTTATACAACTGACTTTCCGATATACCAAGAAACTCCTTGGCTTCTTTCACGGTCAGTATCTCCTTGGCTGCAAACAGATGTTCTTCCACTTGTGTCAAGCGTTCATGCAACTCTTCGATGTCTCCCAATGCTCTGAGGACATCTTCTATTTGTCCTACTCGCTCTGTCAACCGTATTACGACTGGTACCAGGTTGGCTTCCGTCAGCTCTTCCTGACGAATAGCTCCTGCTTGGGTTTGTATTCCCATAATTGAATCCATACTCAAATATTTTTTTGTTTGATAGTTATACTACTTTATCTGTTCAGTACACATTCCGTGCTATTTGATCAGTTTTGAAGTTTTTTCCTATACAAATCCTGTGATATGGCTTCCTGCTACAAAACTGGGTGCAAATATACTTTTTCTAATACGAAAAAAGATCAATAGGGGGTTGACAGTTCAGCAGTATCAATCCTCCTATCAATCTTTCTTGTTGTCATATTCTGTCTTTTCCGGCAGATTTTGCCCATTCCGCTATTTCTTTCACCTTACTCTTGATGTTGGCGAAGATGCTTCTGTCCGACAGTCTTGCCTTACATGCAGCTGAAGACAAGTCCGAGGCTTTCATGTTCTTCCCTGTGGATGACAGCAACAGTCTGTGGGTACTCACCACATCCTGCCATTGCTTGCTGATGAGTCCGTTCTCACATAGCTTGTCGAAGAAGAATGCCAGTTCTCTGTTGTTCCTTGCTACCAAAGGACTTTTCAGACTGCAGCAGAAGAATCCTTTGATCTCTGCCTCTGTCACTTTTTTCTTGAACAGTCTGAATTGGTTCATCGCTTCCACGATTATTCCCAACAGTCCTTCTCTTCGTAACAACTGCAGCGAAGACGTTCCTGCGCCTTTTCCAGTGTCAGAATCGTATAGGCTTTTCATTAGTTGCTTTTTCTTACAAACGCCATATTCTTTCTGATTCACTATAAAGGCAGACACCCATCTTGTCGTTTTGTAAGGATCTGCCGACGATGTGTCAGGAGCCGACGTAGTGTTCAGCTCTTTTATGAGTGCTTCCACATCTTCTTCGTCCATACTTTCCTGGCAGAAATACTTCTGCACCAAGTCGGGTCTTGTCTCCAACAGGTCTTCGATCATTCCCATGTCCTTACGGTACTGGTTCATCACTCTTACATCCCAACTGCCGCAATAGCGATGCCCATTCAGAAAGTCTTTCACATAGCGTGAATACACTTTCTTTCCTTCTGCAACCTCCTTGATATAAGTCGATTGTGCTCCTTTCATCAATGCCACAATGCTCTCAGTTTTTCCATTTTCCATATACGTCATCAGTGGACAGTATTTACAGGAAGACAAAAAAAGAGAACGAGCTTTCTTTCATTCTCATTGTTCCTCTTACTTTTTATAATATATACTATGTCACTTTTTTACTATTATACTCTTCTACTAAGTTACTATATTCCTATGTATGCAAAGTGGATGCCATGCTATGTCAAGCACGACAGTAATACCCCTGTGGTTAAACTGATTGCGACCTCGATGCTTCCTGCAACAACTGCAAGCTGCACCGCCATATACCTTATTGCAGTTTCTCATATTCGCCTCGTTTTATCTTTCTTATTACCTTCATGGTCTGCAGGTCTGTCAGCGTGTACATCACTGACCGCTCCGACAGTCCCATCTCTTCACCAATCTTTAGTGCATCAGCTGTTGTGAACTCATGCTCCAGTCCGTCCAGCAATATCTTCTTTTGCGGTTGAATGCTGTCTATGGTCATATATTTCTGCAGTCTTGCATAGCATTCCTCGAAATACTCACCTAGCTCTATAGCTGCCTTGACTGAATCAATGTCCACGTTGTCATTGTCTGCTTCTCCACAAGCCCAACGCATCATCTGTATCACAAGTGCCAACCTTGCCGTATTTAGATGGGTCTTCATGATTCTGCCGTCTATCAGTGCATCATCCTTGATGCTGTTGATATAATCAACTGTCCGATTTCTCCAGTCAAAGAAGTGTTGCTGCGCATCCGCCGTAAAATTGATGATGGTGGGTATCACCATTCCGGTCTCGTCATCATATTGGCAGGGCAATGCCAGTATCTTCTCCACCACATCTGCCCACTGGTCAAAGCATTCACGACCATCGTAATTGCTTTCTGTTCCATGCAGTTGCCAGGGACTGATGGTATGCCTCTTGGGATAAGCAAACAGAATGCGGTCTATCAGACCATTGTCGCCATACCCCTTGTCTACCAACTCATGCACTCGCTTGGTCTGGGTGGTTCCAATGATATTGATGCAGGGCTGCTCTATATGGATGGGGATGTCCAGACTGCATCGGGTGATGTCCAATGGCTTTCCGCTATGTGCCGTCAGCAGCTGTTCTATCAGCTGCCCCTTGCTGTATTGGTTCACGGTATTGAACATACCCATGATCTCATCCACGAATGCCACAATGCCCCTTTGGTTCACATTGTGCGCTTGCATCAATGCCTCTGGGGTGAAGTCCGAAATCACAGTTCTTTGCAGTATCGGTATCTCCGGAATCTCCGATTGCGAATAGGTGAACTTTCTGCTTTTTCTCTTTTCCATAAACAAGGAATAGGCTTCATCGTCTTCCTTGTATTTTTTCAACAGCTTATAGTCATGCGCCCTAATGGGCTTGAAGGCAAAGTCCAGAGGCGGTGTCTTGCCTACGCCTGGTCGTCCCACAAGGATGACGTACAGGATGGGACTGCTCGTCCAGCATCCCTTGATCCTTATCTGGCAGGTATTCCCAATGGCGGTAGCCACAGCCGACAGCATCGATACCAACAGGTAATCCTGGTTGTAGTTCTCGTATTCTACCAGCACCTTCGCCATCTCTTGTATCTTCTTCGGGAATGCCCCCAATGGAATGGTAGTTCCAGAATTATCATCCTCCATAGTCTTGCCTCTGTTTTCCATCCCCATATTGGTATCAACATTCCATGTTCCTATGGCTACATCACTTCCCATGGCTGCATCCTTTTCCATGCCGTCTCTTGTTTCAGAAGGAGAAACTTTACGAACATCATTTAATGCTATAGAACGATGGCTGCTTCCTCGTCCGATACTCCCATCTTCTGATGAGCCACATGAATTATGATAACGAGTCTGTTCTTCCACCTTATTATATAATATAGAAGACAACTTCCATGAATCCTCATGCTTGCGTTCATCAGCATCCAGTCTCTTTGACGTTTGGGTGCTACACTTGTTTATTTTTCTTTTATTCATTTACTGCAGATGTTAGAACAATGGTTTACGTTTCTTCTCAATGAAAGCCTGGGCTTCATCTTCAAGTTCCTTGATGTATGGATTATATCCCTCATGCAACCATTTGTCCACTTCCGATTTTTTAAATCGTAGTGATTTTCCCTTCTTATGAAAAGGGATGATGGCATTACTGGTCCATCCATACACGGTCTGACGGGCAGGATGCTCCGGCAGATACTCTCTCAATTCATCTACCGTGAACCATCGGTCAACCGGTTCCTCTACGGTCGGAATGATTTTGTCCATCTTGGCACACAACTCTTCCAATTTAGTCATCATCATCTTGGTGACTTTTGGCAGGTCTTCAAATCTGATTTCTTCTGTCATCTTATCACATTTTTATGGTTATTACTATATTCTTTGTCACACGACTTTCTGGGTGCAAAATAACCATAAAAATCAATACTGATTGGCTTATGATTCTAATCAGTATCAGTTCCCATAATCGAAACATAATCCCATAACATCCCTATCCCTCTTTTTACCGATACTTCTTCATATCCCCCAAAACAAAAATTTTTATCGCTCTCTCCACATGATGGCTATCATCATAAGCCTCCCATAAGGCAATCATAATAAACGTACAGCCGTCAACCTCTCTATCATTCTTATCCGATTCATCGTTGTTTGTCAAAACTTTGTTTTTCCGCTTTCGTCGGTTCAAGCAGTCCTTCACGATAGAAACCACCTCTTCCATGTATCTATACGAAACGAGCCACTTATGAAATATTCACAAGCGGCTCGCAGGATAGTGTGGATGTCCCGAAATTCATCTTCTCGTTACATCCTGAGAAAGTATCAATCAAACTACTCAAACTCCTTTTCATCCAGATCTATCTGGATAGCATTGGCAGCCTTTTCCTTTTTCTCATCAATCACTTTTGCATATATTTGTGTCGTCTTCACGTTGGTATGTCCCAACATCTTGCTTACGGTATAGATGTCTGTACCATGTGCCAACTGGAGCGTAGCGTAGGTATGCCTGAAGCAATGGAAAGTTATTTTGCGTGTGATGCCTGCAGCCACTATCCATCGTTTCAATGGCTTCGATATCCAGGAAGGGGCTGGCAACCCTGCAAACACCAACAAATTTGGGTCTTTACGCTCACCACACAATTTGTATGCCTGTTCCGACATCGGCATGTATTCCACACCCTTTGTCTTCTTTTGGGTGAAGTTCAGTCTATATGTGTCGTTTATCTTCTGCACTTCCGACCATTTCAGTTTTTGGATGTCGCAATGTCTCAATCCTGTCAATGCCGAGAACAATGCAGCCCTCTTGATAATAGGATTATCACATGGTGTTGCGGCCAGTATGTTCAGTTCTTCCGTCGTCAGGAACTCTCGTCTGCTTTCCAACTCTTGTATGTTCTTACTCTTGGCGGCCATATCGATGGTCAGGTAACCATCGATGAAAGCCTGATGCAGCGCAGCCTTAAAGATGGAGAAATAGGTGGCTGCAGTATTCTGTGATATGGTTCCGC
>ERZ1026890.205-NODE-205-length-44012-cov-44.653980_pt1 | contig 44012 bp, 38 predicted proteins | sample MGYA00380175_ERZ1026890 | MGnify/ENA primary metagenome ERZ1026890 (study PRJEB33269, sample SAMEA4719811) | human gut metagenome | biome: human-associated habitat; feature: organic feature; material: feces | place: Cameroon | collected 2013-10 ...
TAGGCTCGAAAAGGAAGACTTAACTCTATAAACCGCTATTTTATCAGCAGCCTCGAGACGCGTCGCCCCCATTAGAGTTAGCGTTTGGTGATAGCGCTTAATGATAGCGTTTGGGGCTTGGTAGCGTTTGGTGCTTGAGCCCGTTCACGCGTTTATGTTTTACCAGACAACAATAGTTTAATATACACAATACAGAAAATCCGCGATGCCGAACTTTAGGCATCGCGGATTTTCTGTATATACAGTTAGCTCTTAGTCCATTGCTACAAATGCTGCCCAATAATAGGGGTCGGTAGCTCCTTGCTCAATGAGGTAGGTGCGGGCGCGTTTAAGTGCTTGACGTGTGTTGAGGCCATTGGCAAGCTGACGGTAAAATTCGGTCATGAACATACACGTTGTTTCGTCTGATACCTTCCAAAGCGTCATGACAATGGTGCCGGCACCGGCTTGCTTGAATGCCCGTTGCAGTCCCCACACGCCATCGGTGTTGTCAATGTGGCCGCGTGCCGTTTCGCAGGCTGAGAGAACCACGAGCCGGGTGTGCGACAGGTCGAGACGCGAAATTTCGTCTGCTGTCAGTATGCCATCTTCCACCCCCTTTGGCAAAGGCTTGCACTGCCAGGCATTATTGCCACCGGCAAGCACAAGGCCGCTCCACATCATATAGTTGCCATTGGGCGTAAATGCCGTGTGCGATTGTGCAAATGGCGAATTGTCGTATTGCTGCATGGTGCTTATGGCAAATCCGTGCGTGGCAAAGTGCAGTGCGTCAGGTGCATGCCCGTCCAGGGCTTTGAAAGCCTCCTCGGTGGCTTGGACGTCGGTAAATGTGCAAACTTTGGCGCCATGGGCCCGGACTATGGTCGCAATGTTGGCCACTTCGTTGCGTGTGGCAGAAATGGTGTGCCAGTTTCCGCGTGTGTCGTCGCCTCGCATAGCCAATTTGCTGCTGATGTCCTCGTGTTGAATGACATGGTGGGGAGAGGTAGCTTTGACCATTTGCTGGGGCGTCATGTCGTAGTCGGGGCAGCCCATGGCCACAACATTCTTGATGGGGGTGACGTTGGTGGCACTTTTTATTTTAAGCGGAGATGAAAGCAGTGTGAGTTCTGTTACATCGCCTAACCGCTTGTTGTTGTGCTGCATGAGTGCATCGAAGTTGAGCGTGGCTAAATTGCCCGTGGTGGAGTAGTAAACGCGCTTGGCCCCCTTTAGGTGTGGCATAAGCGGAGCCCACAATTTGTCGTATAAAAGCTGCGCATTGCCGGCGGCATAAGTTTCGGCAGCATACTCTGCTGTGGGCGTGGCGGTAAAAAACAGACTGTCGATGTTCTCAAGTAGCCCCAAGTCTACCATGGTTGGGCCATCATTTTGTTGGGAACGTACAATATAGGCAGCATAGTGGAGCGTTTTTGCCAGCTCGCCGTCCTCAACATCAAATGTTGGCAAATTGCAATAAAGCACGTATGCCTCGTCGGCCTTCAGCATCTGTTTGGTGCTTTCGTATGTGGCGGTTTGTGCTTTCAGTGTCAGCTCAAATTGATTGTCGGCACGCAGCAAGTTCTGTTCTATATCAATGATAGCATGGTGAATGGAGTCGTATTGCGCAGTCGAAATGTGTCCTTTGGCAAGCATCTGCCTGAGGTGTGCCAGCTCGTTGCATTTGCTGCTTTTGTTGGCAAAGTCTTTAACCATACGGTTTACCGACAGTGAAGCAGAGCGCATGAGCAGATTGATGTCGAACGCCTCTACCGCAGCCTGCGGCACATATCTGACCACAAAATTGTTGCAATCGGACATCTCCTGCGACAGCTTCTTCAGCATGGCCTCGCGGTCTATTTCAGAGAACTTTGAAATAATGGCAAGTGCCTGTTCATAGCCTTCGGCATTAAATTGTCTGAGATTTTCGAGTGCCTTTTTATCGTTTCCCGTCAGTGCATAGTCCACGGACAGGTTTTGGCTTACGGTGTAGGCCAGGGTGGGCGTGGCTTTTTTAACGGTCTCAAGCAGGGGAATGGCTTTGTCGAGTTGGTTCATTATGAAATAGCAGGTTGACAGATTGTTGGCTGCCAGATAATAGACCGAAGCCAAAGTGTCGGGCGAGGCGTTGTCTACAATGTCCTTAAAGCATTCAATGGCTTTTTCGTACATGCCAAAGGTTTGGTACACATATCCGCGTTGGTTTTGAATAGGGTAGTAGCCCATGTATTTTGACAGGTTGAACTGGGCGGAGAGCTTTTGTTGGCAGTTAAATGCCTCGTCAATATACTGTGTGGCGTGTTGTTCATCGTCTTGCTCAACATACGCCAGGCTGGTGTTGCAACACAATATGCAGTAGTCAATGCCATGGTCGCCGACAGCATTGTACATGTTGAGTGCCTTCTTGGCATAACCGATAAGGGCATCGTAGTTTTTCTTGTCAAACTGCACGCGTGTCTGCATAGTGTGTAGTGCGCGTGTTTGCGGATTGTTGGTTATGCTGTCGCGTGTGTTGTACAAGGCTATGGCGTGGTTGAGCAGTTCTTCCTCGTCGGTGTAGCGCTTTTGCATGCTGTAATATTCAAGCAGCGATTGAATGGCGAATAAGTAGTTTTGCCTTATTTCTTCGGTCCATGCTTTTGAGGCTTCTACTTGTGCTTTGTATGTCAGGCATATTTTGGCACCCTCGTTGTGCCCTTGTTGAATGTTGTAGGCCGCTTGGGTCAGTTCAGCCTTTGTATACGTTTGGGCATGTACTGCAAATGATGTGGCAAACAGTGCAAGTATTATTGATAATATCTTCATGTGGCTTTGATTGACGCGTTTGTTACAACAGGCCAAATATCTTTTTGCGGTTTCTGATTTTGTGGCGTAGTTCTATGGTTTTGGTTTGTACGAGCGATTGCGGTGCAGTCAGCTCTATCAGTTTGTCAAGCGTATGCAGTGCATTCAGCTCGTCGTTATTTATTAAATAGACATTTGCCAAAGCCCAACCAATGAGCGGGACTTGATTGGTATACTCTATGTAGCACACGCCAGCCATTCGGGGTGAGGCTTTAACCGTGAAGTGGCCGCGGCGGTCGATGCGTGGTATGTATGTGCGGCCGTTGGGCGAGAACCCCACGTTGGTGCCGCGCGTACAGGCCGCGGAGTCGGTTTCGCTTTCGTCGCGACTTGCTCCTCCCATGTGGCAGGCATCGAGCACCACGTATACAAAGCCCCGGGGGCCAACCGTGGTGCGCAGACTGTTGATGTAGCGCTCGAGTTCGTCGTCAATGATGTGGCATCGTCCGGTGTATGTACGGCTGTAGCATTTCTTTGCATCGTAGGGTACAATGGCTTCGTCCCAACCATCGGCTTCATCGCCCGAGAGGTCCTCAAATGGTTGGCCGTGTCCTGAAAAGTGTATAACTACCATGTCGCCTTTGGCTGCTTGCTGGCAGAGCCGCTTGAGTGCGCGTCTTATGTGTGAGGCGGTGGCTTGGGCATTGGTAAGGGTTGTGATGCGGACCCCTTGCTTTTGCAGTGTGCCTCGTAACAGACGCACATCGTTGCTGCCATGGATATTGGTCCAGGTGCATGGATTGTTTCTCGTTGTCTGTGGGTAGTGGGAGATGCCGATGAGCAAAGCCCGTTTCTTGGCCATTGACGCCAGTGGCCATGAAAGGCAAAGAACTGATAGTATGACGAAGAGGATTGTGCAGACTCTTCTTACACAGTAAGTGGCCTTGGCTATATTCATATATATATATTATCAGTAGTATTGAAGTTGTATCGGAGCGCGTCGGCCGAATGGGGTGACAGGAACCCGTGAGGGGGTAACGTAGATACGTTGTTGCTTACATATTGTTGTGGCATAATATTTTGTAAGGCAAAGGGTTGGCTTGTGTGACTATTCGTTATCCCGCAATCCGCTATCTCGCTATTCCGCTATCTTGCTATTCCGCTATCCCGCTATCCCGTTATTCCGCTATCCCGTTATTCCGCTATCTCGCTATTCCGTTATCCCGTTATTTCTACAGACTGTCAACGGATAGTTGATAGAGTGCTCTCCTTATATGTGGGGACGGCGATTGCTAATTTCGGTATTTCTTGAGATATGGGCAAGTGTTTGTGCTAAAATAGTGGGCAGAGTTGGTTGACAGATTTGCTGACAAGTTAACGAACTGACGGGGCAACTAATTCAGCCAACGGGTTAGCTAAGAGCAAAATATTACTTACCTTTGTGTGCTCCAATATGGGGCAGAAAAGTCGATTCGATGTGAAAATGACACTTACTGATTGTATAAAATAACTTTGAACACATACTTAAAATGGCTGGAGGATACACCGGATTTAAGAAGAAGGCAACAGGCCCGACCTACGAGCAAATTGTGCGCGATGTGCAGGCAGGCAACCTTAAACCCATTTATTACTTGATGGGGCAGGAGAGCTATTACATTGACCATGTGGCAGACTTCATAGTTAATGCTGTGCTGAAACCTGAAGAGCGTGATTTCAACTTGATGACTTTCTTCGGGGCTGAGGCTGATATTGATAATATCATTACCGCAGCACAGGCATTTCCCATGGCGGCGCAGCATCTCGTGATAGTGGTGAAGGAGGCGCAAAACTTGAAGCATATTGAGCATTTGGAGTATTATTTGCGCAAAATTCAACCCAGTACAATACTCGTATTTTGTCATAAAAATGGAACGCTCGACCGCCGTACAAAGGTGGCAACCCTTATAAATAAAGAGGGTGTGCTGTTTGAATCGGCCAAACTGCGCGACGCACAGTTGCCGCCATTTGTTCGTGCGTATTTGCAGCGTAAAAGGGTGGTGCCACAGGCGGGGGTTCCCGAACTGATGAGCGAGTATGTGGGGGCTGATCTTAACCGCATGGCTTCGGAGCTTGACAAACTGGTGTTGTCGCTGCCCGAGGGCGAAAAGCAGATAAGCATAGAATTGGTGCAAAGGCATATCGGCATATCTAAGAATTATAACATCTTTGAACTGCAGGACGCCATAGGCTGCAAGGACGTGCTAAAGGTGAACAGAATTGTGAAATATTTTGACGAAAATGAGAAAGATAATCCCATTCAACGCACACTGGCTTCGCTGTTCAAATATTTTGCAAATTTGATGGTGGCCTTTTATGCTCCAACCAAAACGAAGCAAGGTATTGCCACTTGGCTTGGCTTGACCGAGTGGCAGGTTGAGAAAAATGTGTTGCCTGCCATGCGTAGCTATTCGGGAGTGAAGGTGATGCAAATCCTGGCCGAAATACGACGGACTGATGCGCGGTCGAAAGGGGCAGAAGGATCGCATACGTCGAATGGTGACTTGATGAAGGAGTTAATATATTTTATACTACACTAACAAGCAGTAGTTCTTGAAATGAAAGCTTGTCAGGGCGGCAGTTGTGGGGCTAAATGTTCCATGGCTGCCGCTCTGTTTTGTATGTATGTAGCAGGGGGTAGGGTAGGCACGTGTTTGCTAAAGCGTGGGCATGTGTGCTTGGCGGTAAGGGAAGAGGGGAGGGGACTTCTATAAGTATGGGAGATTTTTCTTGTCAGTAGGGCCTCGGGGGGCAGCTGGAAACATGAGAAGTAGAAATGAGTCCTATAATTGTTCTGTTTTTCAATATGCCTGATTTTCCAGATTGAGCCCGATTTGCGCACGTGGTGTAGAGTGGGCTATGGTGATGGTGCTTTTCAATATTTTTGAAGGAGTATAATCAGGTTCAGCGCACCAGAAAAACAAATATCCAACTATGCCAAATTGGGCGTTCAAACGGCCTGTTAATGGCATGGCGTGCGGGCGTGTTGCGTAGAAAATGTAAATTTTGACCATTTGAGCGAAAGAAAAGGCTCGTTTGGCGCTCAGAAAACGCACTAATAGCACAATTTGTAATATACGTATAGCAATATGCGTTATCTGTAAATCTAAATGGAATGATGCGTTGTGTAGACAAAAATGTGTGTAACTCATTGTAAATCAAGTGCTTGTGTTGAAATCAACTCGCTGTGGTTGCGTCAAAACTGCGAAAATGGCCATTGGTGCGGATATGGGAATATGGTGGATTCCTCGGCTTTGCTCGTGCTCGATAATTTACATTAAACCCAAATTAGTATTTATTGGTGTAGATGTAATTTGTAAACATTTGTAATGTAAACTGCAAAGCAAAATATTTAGTTTTGTAGGTGTGTTCGATTTTTCGTTTGTTACAATCATAAATATATACGTCTATAAACGTTGAAACGTAAAGTGGTTTTGTAGATTTATAAAAATGCAAGTCTTTACTTTAAGCGTAACTTGTTGAAAACCAATAAAAACACACGTGTGCTTTCGGAACGCTTGATTAAATAGAAGTGATTTGTTGTATGTATGGTGTGTTACTGGCTGTATTTAGGTTATACCTGTGTGAAATCTGTTGTAAACCAACAAGTTATGAAAAAATACGGCAGAAATGCTTTAGCTTGCTAAATAACGTATGGCGTGTTCTAAATATTACAATGTAAAATACAATATTAAGGTGTAAATTTGTAGATATAGTAACGTGAATAAAGAATTGTGTAATGTAAATTGACGATTGTGCACCAAATCTGTTGCTTGATTGGCCCTTATTTTTTATCTTTGTAAATGAATTAGTTGGAGCGAGTGAGATGTCAGCGCTTTTGCGCACCATGTCAGAGGAGCCATTTCGGGTCTCAGGGCTTGATAGTGAGTACCGATTTGTGAAGTATGAATTTGGGACTACAGGTTGGCTTACTGAGTCATTGTACTTGTGCCTCCTCCTTCACCTGACTTAGAGTCCTTGCTCGGAGGTGTGTCATGCAACGCATTAAAATTATAGCACAATATTGTTCAATTTTTCAGACACTGAGATAGCTAATTGGGCAGATGAAGTCTAAAACATCGAGGTAGATAAGCCGGGATCTCGCTCCATGTAACGATTAAACACATTATATATATGAATGAAACAATGATTGAACGCATAAGATCTATTATGGATTATGCCAAATTGTCGCAACAGGATTTTGCCGCTCGGCTTGGTATTTCACCTGCATCATTGTCAAGCATACTGACAGGGCGCACCAATCCAACGAACAAACACGTAATGGGAGTGCATGTAGCATTTCCCGAAATAAATGTTAATTGGTTGATGTTTGGCGAGGGCGCGATGTTGGTAAATGGCGCCCCAAGTCATACCCTATCTGGCGATGAGGATGGGGCATTGGGTACAGCGAGCGAAAATGTTCAGCTCGAGTCTGCTACCTCTAATGTCGAAGGGGTATCAAGTACTGATGCACCCTTTGCGATGGCTCCTGATGTGGTTGACGTGCATAATCGTGCCGCAGTAGAACCTCGTGCGGGTATCGTTTCTCCTCGTCGCGAGCAGCGTATCCCCTCTCGCGGTAATGGCAATATGGCTACAATGGGCATAAATATTGACAAAGATGAGCGTAAAATAAAAGAGATTCGTGTGTTTTACAGCAATGGCACTTATGAATCGTTTGTACCATCAAATAAATAATGGGTATGTGACCTGTTGGGTACTGCTTACGTGTGCGGAGAAATGTGTAGCGGTGTAAGGGGCAAGACAGGTGATATTATGCAGAAAAGAAAGATGAACACCTATATACAAATGTGTCGTGCGTGTGGCTTTTTTACAGGTGCGTGTCTGCTTGCCACAGCCCTCTCGGCCATGGCGTGTAAACAAGCAAATAAGTCTGGCGAGGAGACTTGTCGTGTTGCAAAAGTAATTGTTCGCACTCCGTGTGATTTGTCAATAGAAAGTCAAATAAAACTGCTGCGCCAATGGCGTGCTGGCTGCGAGGTAAGTGAGGCGGCAGTGCAGGCCTATGGTTTGCAGAAATGCTTTGAGGCGTGTGCAGTTGACAGTATGGTGGCCAAGCGTATGTCGGGGTTGTCGTATAAGGCCGATTGCCCCATTCCATTGTCGAGTTTGCGCTACCTGCGTTTGTTGCATTATAACGGCAATGGCAAGCCGCAAATTGGTGAAATGGTTTGCCATCAGTCTGTGGCAAATGATTTAGTTTCTATTTTCAAACAGTTGTATGAAGCGCACTATCCTATAGAACGCATGGTGCTGATTGACAATTATGGAGCCGACGATGAGCGGTCTATGTCGGCCAACAACACGGCCTGTTTCAATTACCGCCGTGTGGCTGGCTCGTCAAAACTGTCGAACCATAGTTGGGGGCGAGCGGTCGATGTTAATCCGCTTTACAACCCATATGTGTGGCACCGTAAAGATGGCGCCCTGGTGGTAAGTCCGGCTAAGGGACGGCCCTATGCCAACAGACAACGTAGTTTTAAGTATAAGATAACGACCGATGACCTATGTTATCGTTTGTTCCGTCAGCATGGCTTTGTATGGGGTGGCGCATGGAAGCACCGCAAAGATTTTCAGCATTTTGAAAAACGTGTTCAATGAAAAGTGCAGCGCAAATATTTACGCAGCCGTATCATTCGCCATGTGGTGAGATGGTACTTGGCGATTATGCAGGCAAGTTATGCTTGTGCGATTGGGCTAATGGTAAGCATCGTCGGCGTAACGACCAGCGCATACAGCACTTTTTTAATGCGCGTTATGTTTGTGGAAGCACCCCGTTGCTTCAAGCAACGGCCAAAGAGCTTGACGCTTGGTTTGCGGGTGCCCTTGTACAGTTTAATTTGCCTTTGGCCATGGCCGGCACACCATTTCAGCAACGTGTGTGGAACGCGCTGCTTGCCATTCCGTATGGTCAGACCACCTCATATACAGATGTGGCGCGTGCAGCGGGTTGCTCCAATGGCGTGCGTGCAGTAGCACAGGCCATTGGAGCTAATTCCATTTGTATTATAGTGCCGTGTCATCGTGTTATCGGATTGGACGGCACGCTGACGGGATTTGCTGCAGGGGTTAGTACAAAACGTTTCCTTTTACGCATTGAAGGTGTTGATGTGTAGTTGTTGCTTTTATAATTCGTGTACTAATCGCCCCTGCTACGTATCCAGCCATGGTCTGTTGTATTGTTGGTGTAGGTTTGCAGAGCCTTGCCGTCGCCACGGTCAAAGGCATCTTGCCGTTTGAGGCGTGCCTGCTCCAACCGGCGGTTGATGTCGTCGAGCTTGCGTTGTGCCTGCTCCGAGTTGATGGTAAGGGTTACGGTCTTGATGTCGTTGTTATTCATAAAAAAGCGTGTTACTTTTGGTGTGTGATGATCCAAAAGTAACACGGCTTAACCGGGTGTTAAAAGACACGCAGGGCGGTTAGAGGTGCTTGTCTATGTATTTCTTTCTTTTGTCATAGTTAAATCCAAACAGCCCGGGGTATTTCTCATAAGCTCGGCTTTCAATGCTCCTATATAGTCGTCTGCTCTCCTTCCTTTGCTTTTTCTCCATTCGGTAGTTCTCCAAGAGTTCTTTTTGCTCCTCGGGAGTCAGGCTGAGGGCTTTGACTATACCTGTGATGATGGCGCAGAGAAAGAACAAGACTATAGCTGATAATATTATGACAAAGAGTGTGAGCATACTGCGTAGTGTGTATATATAATGTGTATATATTCTTTTTGCAAAGATATGGCTTTAATCACTTCCGCGCAACAAACTGGGGGCTTAAAGTGTCCGATGGTCACCCCCTCTCGCGCTCCGTCAGCGTGTCGAAGGCGCCGCTGAACTCGTCGCCCATGATGCGCGCCATGTGATTTTTGAGCACCTCGATGCTGATGTACTATTACTTGTTGACCCACGGCCTGCGCTTTCATGAAAATAGCCCCTGGGGGTTGTGTTAAAACTCCCAGGGGCTATTGTGGGTTCAGCAGCCAAATAGTAGAAACAGTAATTGTATTTAGTTATCTATGCTGCGCAAAGTTCCGATAGCAGATTAGGACGTTTAATTTCCTATCAGACTTTCAACTTCGTTTGTGGTTAATCCGGTAGCAATTGCTATGGTATTGGTGTCTGCACCAATAGCCAAAAGTCTTTTTGCTGTTTCAATCTTTTCCTTTTGTGCGCCTTCTGCTCTGCCTTCCGCTCTGCCTTCTGCTTTACCTTCGGCTATACCTTGTGCTCTGCCTTCCGCCAGCCCGTCTAATTTAGCACCTTCAAGCACAGATAGTGTATCGCGGTATTTTCTCAATCCCACGTCATATTTCATACGCTCTTGTCTTGAAAGAGAAGCAACGTCGGCAATTTGCTCCAGTTTTTTGAACACGGCGCTTTTTGCAGCCCATGGCAATCTTGTTAATGTTTCCATGTTTTTCAGAACGTAAATCCATTTATCAAAGTTTGTTTCACACTCATTTGCCTCCATCTTGAATAAAGGCAACTGCATAAATGTCATTCTAATTTTGTCTGAGAAGATTTCACTGCTTTTTAAGTCAGTCAGTCCCACATCGGTTCTGAACTCCTTCTTAAAATCCATCGGACAGAAATTCAAGAAAGCAACAAGATACACAGCATCTATATTGTATTTCCAATCAGCCCCTTTTTCGCCTTGCCTTGCAATGGCTTCGGAGGCATAATATATGCTCCGGTTTTTGAAATAAGGCTGAGACTTGTTCTGCATTTCAACAATGATATTCTCATTCTTGTCGGTTTCGCAATATATGTCGTATATGAGCGATCGGTCATCTTCAAATAGGGCCGGCTGCTCCTTGTCAAGGAATGTGATGCTTGTGATGTGTTCCTTGCCGAGCAGCAGGCTGTTCAGAAAATCAATAATCAGAGGTTTGGATACCTCTTGTCCGAAGATTCTCTTGAAACCGATATCAGTGAAGGGGTTGATGAATCTTGCCATAAGTATTTCCTTATATATTATATTTGCAAAGGTAATGTTTTTTTCTTGATATTCTTTGTATCGGGAGCAAGATGTAGCGGGCAACCAATGTCTTTAATCGCGTTTAGTGTAATTTTCGGAATACCAAACTGTCCATGTCTGAGCACAGAATGAGCGAACTTGAATTGATGCGCACAATGCGAAATTTGGCCTCGTGGCCTCTGATGCCTACACTTTCTAATGAAATGTTGGGGTCGGTAATGGGAATATCGTGATCGTAAAGGTGGGCATAGGGGCTATACACAGCCAATTTGTCGCCCTCATAGTTAAAGCGGGCAAAGGTTTTGTTAGTCTGCCCGTTATGTGCCAGGGCAGAGGTTATTTGTAGCAAATCGAGCTGAAATGACCAGTATATGCGGTCATTAAGCACATACTTCTTCTGTGCCGTATAATAGGCATCTGTTGGTGTGGCTTTGCTGTGAATTTCGTGTAGGCGCCATCTTCCGTCAATCAGCCCATTACGGCTCACGTGCGAGCAGGCTGTGGTGAGCAGCAGGCCAATCGCTGTGATGGCAAGTGTGCTGCATTTGTTATATAATAATGTGTGTAAGTGCATGAGGCTATTTTGTAATCAATCCGTTCTTTGTGATGGTGAGTTGTGCACCGGTGTTGTGGCCAATCAGGCTGCCGCGGTCAAGTCCGAAAGCCAGTTTGGCGGTCCAGCCACTGGTGTTGATGCGTCCGAGGCGAAGGGGCGACCATGCAGCCTCGAGCAACAGACTGTTCAGTGTGCGTGCCTCGGTCCAATCGCTGTTGCAATTGCCCAAGTTGCGTTCGTGGGTAATCATGATGCGGTAGTGCAGGCAGGGGAGTGGGTCGCCGCTAAAGCCCAGATGGTGCGCCTTGAATCGTGTGCCAATAAAGCTCAAATTTCGTGTGCCCTTGTAAAGCGGGCTTACGTAGAGTGGGTTGCCAATGGCCATGCCCCAATGTTGCCAGCCCGTGTACAGCCCGTGGTTGTAGTAGTTGTCACTACCGCTCACTTGGTCGGGAATTTCGGGTGTATGGTCGTGGTAGATGGGACCACTTTGGTCGGTGGTCTTGATGTATTCGTACACGAATTTTCCAAGTATGGGATTTTTGGGCAAGTGTGCCTCAAGTCCCCACATGCCGTCGCGCCAGCCATAATTGTAGAACATCTGCGAGTGGTCTTCAAAGTAATGGTCGTAGTAAAGGCTGACCCCCCAGCCGTGTCCGTGGTAGTTGAGGCGGTACACCCAACTGCCTAATGTGTTGCCAAGGGCGTTGCTATAAACGCCATCGGTGACATCGGCTCCGCCGCCATAAAGTACGGTGAAAAAGTCCTTCAGGTGGTGCCCTGCCTTAATGGGAGTTTGCCTTGCGTTGTATATTGTGCCGCCAAATTGGGTGGCCCATTCAAGTCCGCCTTCGTAGGTGATGGGAAACTTTTGGGCATTTCCAGCTCGCAAATAGAATGCCTTTGTGTGCAGCAATACCCGTGTGGCATAACGATTCTTGGTGCCTCTGAGATAGTCCTGCATAAAATCGTCGTCGGTCATCAGTCCATACGAGATGTGGCCGCGTATGCCCAACCAATTTCCACGTCCAGAAATATTCCAGTAGCGTGGCATGGACAGGCGCACGGCAGGCACAGGGTGTGCATTGATGCCCAGCGCTTGCGATCCGCTACTCAGTTCATTGTCTTTAAGTTGCATGGGGTGCTGCTTGGCACCTATGGTAAGGCGCGCCAGACGACAGTCGATGTCGGCATAGAGTTGTTGAACGAAACCGCTGCTCGGATAGTGCGCGCCAACTGCTATGTCGGCCCCATAGCCAAAGCGCCAATGGCAGGCCGAGTCGGCATCAGCCTGGCGTTCGATGGTCATGCGCAAATAGCCGTTCTTGGTGGCTACCGACGACATGCCGTATTTGTTGGCTGTGAGCCACAAGGGTGTTTTGTTGTGCGAATAGCTTGCTTGTGCTTCGGCCGTGTAAGTAACGTGATGGCCTGCGCGCTGCAGTGCATTTTGTGCAGAGGCCTGCGGCAGGGTAGCAGCTGCTATGGCAAGCATTGTGCCTATGTGTTTGATTTGCATATATATGATAGGGGTCGTTGTTCTAAATAAGTTTGTGTGTTGATGGTTTAACGGGCGTGGCAAGTGCGTTCTGCGCATATCGAGCAGTGTGTGAACGGAATTTCAACAAACGGTGTTAAATAACTCGTCACTCTGTCCGCCTCGTCAATTCGTTAAGGATTTAACAGCGCGGCAAAATTACGTAAATAAAATGGTATAAACCGCTAAGGCAGGCTTTTACTTGTGCTCTGTTGTGAGATTTGCTAATCAATTTTAGACATAAATGCGGCAAATATGCGGCAAAACTTTAGTATGTGGCACACGAAGCCCGCGCATAGCTTGTGTGGGGGTGATGGTGCGGGGTGGTAAAGTGCACGTAATGTTGCATAAATGTGCATGCTTGTGGCACATAATCGGTTTTTCTCGACATTTTTCCGAACTTTTTCTTACATTTTGTATTGTTATATCGTATTATTGGTTACATTTGCAAAACAAAATAACAACAAGAATAGTAAACTGTAAAGCTTCTGCATGATAATGTGTGTTATGCAACAAAGCTAATAAATATCCTGAAAGAGTTATGAAAATACAGTTGCGCAGTGCATTCAGCACCGAAGGACGAAGAATGGCGGGCGCACGTGCCTTGTGGATAGCTACAGGCATGAAGCGTGAGCATTTTGGCAAGCCCATTATTGCCATAGCCAACTCGTTCACCCAGTTTGTACCAGGCCACACCCATCTGCACGAGGCCGGGCAGCTCGTAAAGCAAGAGATTGAAAAACTTGGTTGCTATGCTGCAGAGTTCAACACCATAGCCATTGACGATGGCATAGCCATGGGTCACGATGGCATGCTGTACTCGTTGCCCTCGCGCGACATTATTGCCGACTCTGTAGAATATATGGTGCAGGCACACAAGGCTGATGCGCTGGTGTGCATATCAAACTGCGACAAAATTACACCGGGCATGCTGATGGCGGCCATGCGCTTGAATATACCAACCGTGTTTGTGAGTGGTGGCCCGATGGAGGCCGGCCGCTATCAAGGGCAGAATGTCGACCTTATCACGGCCATGGTGAAGGGAGCTGACACCTCGGTGAGCGATGATGAATTGGCACAAATCGAACAGCGTGCTTGTCCTGGTTGCGGTAGTTGCTCGGGTATGTTTACAGCCAACTCAATGAACTGCCTGACAGAAGCGCTTGGCTTGTCGTTGCCTGGCAATGGCACCATAGTGGCCACACACGTTAACCGCCGCCGCTTGTTTGAAGATGCAGCCAAGCTCATTGTGAGCAATGCCATGAAATATTATGGTGAGGGCGACACCTCGGTGCTGCCGCGCTCAATAGCCACCCGTCAGGCTTTTCTTAACGCCATGACATTGGACATAGCCATGGGCGGCTCTACCAACACCGTGCTCCACTTGTTGGCTGTGGCCAATGAGGCCGGTGTCGACTTCAAAATGCAGGACATTGACCAGTTGAGCCGTCATGTGCCATGTCTTTGTAAATTGTCGCCCAACACGCAGCGCTACTCTGTGCAGGAGTGTAACCGCGCTGGTGGTGTGCTTGGCATATTGGGCGAATTGGCCAAGGGCGATTTGCTCGACTTGACAGCACATCGTGTCAATGGCGCCACATTGGGCGAGGACGTTAAACATTACAGCATAACAGGTCCCGAGGTTGATGCCGAGGCTGCACGCATATATGGTAGTGCGCCTGGCGGCAAGTTTGCCACCAAGATGGGTGTGCAGGACCGTCAATGGCCGTCGCTTGATACCGACCGTGCCACAGGTTGCATTCGCGACATGGAACATGCCTATACAAAAGACGGCGGACTGGCCGTGTTGTTTGGCAACATAGCGCTCGATGGCTGTGTGGTGAAAACCGCCGGTGTGGACGAGAGTTTGTGGCACTTTGAAGGGCCAGCTCGTGTGTTCGACTCGCAGGACGAGGCTTGCAAGGGCATACTTGGCGGCAAGGTGCAGGCAGGCGATGTGGTAGTTATAACCCACGAGGGGCCAAAGGGCGGACCGGGTATGCAGGAGATGCTCTACCCCACGTCGTACATCAAGAGCCGCCATTTGGGCAAGGCTTGTGCGCTGATAACCGATGGCCGTTTTTCAGGCGGCACGTCAGGCTTGAGCATTGGCCACATATCCCCCGAGGCCGCAGCAGGCGGTGCTATTGGCAAGATAATTGATGGCGACATCATTGAGATAGACATACCATCGCGCAGCATATCAGTTCACCTCAGCGATGAGGAACTGGCTGCACGTCCCATGCGCCCCTTGCAACGCAAACGTACGGTGAGCAAGGCCTTGAGGGCTTATGCCAGCATGGTGAGCAGTGCCGACAAAGGCGGTGTGCGCGAAATATAAATATAAGAGGATGTTCAAAATAATATTGAACACCGACGACGTTACCTCCTAACGTAAGAAATGTAGGTTGATGGGAGCGAAGGCATACTTGCCTCACGCTACGACCATTAAGCGAACTACCTTAACAGACAACTATGACCGAAAACAAGAATACACAAATTAGCGGTGCTGAAATACTGATGCGTGCCCTCCTCGATGAGGGGGTTACTACATTGTTTGGTTATCCTGGCGGTGCTATCATGCCCGTGTACGATGCCTTGTATGATTATCGCGACCGCTTAAATCACATATTGGTGCGCCACGAACAGGCTGCCGCCCATGCAGCCGAGGGCTATGCCCGTGTGAGCGGGCGCACGGGGGTGTGCCTCGTGACAAGTGGCCCTGGTGCCACTAATACGATAACAGGCATTGCCGATGCCATGATGGACAGTACGCCCATGGTGGTCATCACCGGACAGGTGGGTGCACAGATGCTTGGCACAGATGCCTTTCAGGAATGTGACGTGGTAGACATCACCCAGCCTATTAGCAAATGGGCCTATCAAATTCGCTCGGCCAAGGATGTGGCATGGGCTGTACACCGTGCCTTTTACATTGCAGCAAGCGGACGTCCAGGACCTGTGGTGCTTGACTTTGCCAAGAATGCACAAATCGAAAAGGCCGACTATATGCCAGGCACCATAGACTTTATACGTAGCTACGTGCCCGTGCCGCCAACAGACAAGCAGAGCCTTGCCGAGGCTGCAGCCTTGATTAACGAGGCTAAGCGTCCGCTCGTGTTGGTGGGGCAGGGTGTCGAACTGGGTAATGCAGGCGAGGAACTCCGTGCATTTATCGAGAAGGCTGGTTTGCCCGCAGGCTGCACGTTGTTGGGTTTGTCGGCCTTGCCAACCAATCACCCGCTGAATGTGGGCATGCTTGGCATGCATGGTTCGTTGGGTGCAAACAAAAAGACACAAGAGTGCGACTTGCTCATAGCCGTCGGCATGCGTTTTGACGACCGTATTACGGGCAAGTTAGACACCTATGCCAAACAAGCACGCAAGATACATTTCGATATCGACCCCTCAGAAATAAACAAGAATGTAACGGTTGATGTGGCTGTATTGGGCGATTGTAAAGAGACGCTTCCAGCTGTTACAGCCTTGCTCGAGCAGAAAGCGCATACCGAATGGCGTGAGAGTTTCCGGCAGTGGGACTCTAAAGAGCACGAGGTGGTTATAGAACCGCAAATTCATCCTGCCGAAGGCCCATTGCGCATGGGCGAGGTGGTGCGTCGTGTAACCGAACTCAGTCAGGACAAGGCGGTGTTGGTAACCGATGTGGGACAGAACCAAATGATGGCGGCACGCTATTTCCGTTTTACCGAAAAGCGCAGCATCATAACCTCGGGTGGTATGGGCACCATGGGATTTGGATTGCCGGCTGCCATTGGTGCCACATTCGGTGCGCCCGACCGCACTGTGTGCTTGTTCCTTGGCGATGGCGGATTGCAAATGACCATCGAAGAGTTTGGCACCATCATGGAGCAGCATGCTCCGGTTAAAATCATATTGCTCAACAACAATTTCTTGGGCAATGTGCGACAGTGGCAGCAGCTGTTCTTCCGCCACCGCTATTCGTTCACACCCATGATGAACCCCGACTACGAGAAGATAGCAGAGGCTTACAACATACCGGCACTGACCGTCACCGACCGAAGCAAGCTTGATGAGGCTATCAGCCAAATGCTTGCCACCCCCGGCCCCTTCTTGCTGCAAGCCGCAGTGCTTGAAGAGGACAATGTGCTGCCCATGTGCTGTCCGGGACACGATGTAGATGATATGATGCTTGAGGCGTGAAACTTAATAAAAACGACTATTGTATGAACGAAGATAAAAAGGACACTACGCTTTACACGATTATCGTGTTCTCTGAAAATTTGGCCGGTGTGCTGAACCTCGTGACCAATGTGTTCACACGCCGACAACTCAATATTGAAAGTCTTAATGTGTCGGCGTCGGGCATTGAACATGTGCACCGCTACACGATAACTTGCTATACCGACGAGCACACGGTGCAGACATTGGTAAAGCAGCTTGAAAAGAAAATCGACGTAATCCAGGCGCAGTATTTCACAAACGACGAAATATATGTGATGGATCAGGCCCTTTACAAAATAGCCACGGCGCGTTTGATTGAAAACCGCAACATATCAAAAGCCATTCGCCAGTACGATGGCAAAATAGTGGAGGTAAACTCAACCTATGCCATCGTGTCGAAAGAGGGGCTGCCTGAGGAAACTCTCGAACTCTATCACAAACTGAAGGGATATGGCTGCATATTGCAGTATGTAAGTTCGGGCGTGGTGGCTGTAACCAAGAGCCGCCGCGAGGAACTTAACGAATTCCTCGAACTGCGTGAGGAAGAAAAACGTGCGCAACAAGCCAATACGGGTTTCTGACAAGGCTATTAGCACGATAGATATTTGATTTATAGACATTTATATTATAACCTTATAGGTAATGTGCAGCTGATTGTGCAAACGGTTGCCGCAACCTACACAAAAACTTAAATATTATGGCACAATTGAATTTTGGCGGAGTTGTAGAAGAAGTAATCACCCGCGAAGAGTTTCCCTTGGAAAAGGCACGTGAAGTATTGAAAAACGAGACCATTGCCGTGCTCGGCTATGGTGTACAAGGTCCTGGTCAGGCTTGCAACCTGCGCGATAATGGTTTCAACGTGATTGTAGGCCAGCGTCAAGGCAAGACATTCGAAAAGGCTGTGGCCGATGGTTGGGTGCCAGGCGAAACACTCTTCTCGCTTGAGGAGGCTGCCGAAAAGGGTACAATCGTTTGCATGTTGCTTTCAGATGCCGCACAGATGCAGCTTTGGCCTTCTATCAAGAAGCACCTCACTCCGGGCAAGACACTCTACTTCTCACATGGTTTTGCCATCACCTGGAACGACCGCACTGGTGTAGTGCCTCCCGCAGACATTGATGTCATCATGGTAGCTCCTAAGGGTTCGGGCACATCGCTCCGCACCATGTTCCTCGAGGGTCGTGGTCTTAACTCATCATACGCTGTATATCAGGACGCTTCGGGCCATGCTACCGAAAAGGTGCTTGCCTTTGGTGTGGGCATAGGTTCGGGCTACATGTTCAAGACCGACTTCAAACGCGAGGCTACCAGCGACCTTACTGGTGAGCGTGGATCTTTGATGGGTGCTATCCAGGGACTTTTCTTGGCTCAATACGAAACTCTCCGCGAACACGGACACACCCCTTCTGAGGCTTTCAACGAGACTATCGAAGAGTTCACCCAGTCACTCCTCCCCATGGTGGGCAAGAATGGTATGGACTGGATGTATGCCAACTGCTCAACAACAGCCCAGCGTGGTGCTTTGGATTGGATGACTCCCTTCCACGATGCTATCAAGCCTGTGATGGAAAAACTCTACCAGAGCGTGGCAAGTGGCAACGAAGCTCAAATCTCAATCGACGCCAACTCTAAGCCCGATTATCGTGCAGGACTTGAACAAGAACTCAAGGCGCTCCACGAAAGCGAAATGTGGCGTGCTGGTGAGACCGTGCGCAAGCTCCGTCCTGAGAACAACTAAAAATCTCTTTATGCTGTACGTTGGCTAAATAGGGCCATACAGTATACCAACATTAAAGTAAAACTCCCCGCTGTGTGATCTTGTTAAGCAAGGTCAGGCAGCGGGGAGTTTTGTACTTTGTAGAATATTCAACCTAAGTGCTCTCTCCAAACTTTGTCAATGCGTTATTTGATTGGGTGACGCATTGACAAAGTCTGAAAAAAACGCTACCACTGAGCGCAAGTACTAAATGCAAGTACTAAATTCAAGCACAAAACGCAAGCACTAATGGGGGCGACGCGTCCCGCGTCGGGCATAAAAGCAAAGGTTCACAGGCAGACATGTAATTAGTGTTTAACCTTTGTGTTTAGTGTATTAGCCTTTGCTTTTATGCCCGACGCGGGACGCGTCGCCCCCCATTAGTGCTTGAGTTTTGTGTTAGCGTTTTGTTCTTGCGTTTTGTGGTAGCGGTACCTTTTACCATACTACAACAACTTACACACCGAGTATCTTACATCTTACACTAACACGTTGCAACTTATTGACTATCAGCACTTTACTTAGTGTAAGATACTACCAATGTCACCTACACGCAACCTACACAACCCACACGCTGCCACACGGCACAAGCACGGGAGAACAGTATCACGGCATCGGGGAGCAGAAAAGTCTGTTGCTCCGACAGATTTCTCTACGTCCCTATGCCGTATAACCCACCGCATACGTCCAAACCGACTGCGCGGCGGCGGGGTGGAGGGTGTAAGATGTATGCAGGAGAGTGTAAGATACTTTGAACTCATCTTACACTCTTGAAATCTTTGTATATCAGCTTGTTACGCACAAGAAGTGTAAGATGGCAGTAAAAACACACGCACTCTTTTACAAGAGGGAAGACGGCGAGGGCGCAAATATTAGTGTACAAATTGTACACTTTTTTTGATGGGTGCAATGTCTTGGTGTTACCTTTGCAGCACTTTGCTTTTGTATCAAGCCAAATTGTATGACAATCATGAAACGAATGCTTAACAAAATGCTGCGCTATGCCGATGCCATTGTGAAACGTGGCGTTGACAAACTGATCGACGCTATCGCGCATAACCCGAAACCACAAACTAAAAACACTGAAACACCCCAGCCGCAAAAACGCAAGGGCAACGACACAGACTGCGCACCGCAAACAACTGGCAGCACTACAAACCGCGGTCTGCCAGAACAAGCCATCACCCTTATGGACGAACTGTACGACATGCGCTATAATGTGTCTGACCGCACGCCCGAAGTGCAACAGTGCGACCAAACGGACAAAGGGCTTGTGTCCGTGAGCAAACCGTATTTGAAGCTGCTGAAAAACCCGCGGGACGAGGCTGCTGAAAAACCCGACGCGGGACGCGTCGCCCCCATTAGTGCTTGCGTTTTCTATCAGATTGACAGGTTAAAAAGCAGATTTGAAGCCATGGGAAGAACTGTTATGCCAGGGATTTGCGCTCTAATGGGGGAGACGCGTCCCGCGTCGGGCATTTATCAGCAGCCTCTATTTTACGCAGATCGAGGAGGAGATACAACAGTACAACCGCTTGTGTTACCAGACTTTGCCCCATTAGTGCTTGCGTTTTTGCAGTGCGTTTCAGGCAACTTCCCCTAAAACGTTCTCTCTAAAAAGTCTATTTTGAACACCCAACCTTGCGGGAGTGTTTTGCAAGGTTGTTTGAGTTTGCACCCACAAACAACAGGCATGAGGTGACGGCTACGGGGACGTGTGTGCCCTGCACGTTTTTAGTCCGTCAGTTCCATGTGGTAGCCCAAGCGTTTGAGCTGTACCGCCATGCCCATCAGGTAGAGTTGGTGCAAGCAAGCCACATAGGCTTTGAAAGCTTCGGGCGTACCGGGCTCGAGGTGGGCATGAATGAGCGCGTTGTTAGTGCGCGAGGCACACTCAGCCACAAGGTCGTTAAGCTGCTTGAGGCCATCGCCCTTCATGTGCAGCACGTCCTCGAGTATGTATTCGTCCAAGCAGTCAAAACCGCGTTGGTTGCGCATTTGCTCGTAGATGTTGGGCGTCTGACCATAGCGCTCCCAATCTTTGTCCCAATAGGTGGCCATCGCCATGCCGATAAACATCACCCAACCCAATGACACGGTGGGGTAGGCATTGAACTCACGTATGCCGTCGGGCAAATAGGCTTGTGCCAGTTCGGGCCACTTGTCCTCCAAATCGGGGCATTCGGGCATGCGCTCGTCTATTTTGCCACGGCTTAGCAGGTATTGGTAAAGGTCTTGTCTTATTCTTTCTTCCATAATAGATGCGTTGACGGAATTAGTAAAGGGTGGTTCTAAAAATTCTGTTTTTAGAGTTCTGCTATTCTGAAATGTGATTTGCACGCTCTCGAAAGTGTCTTTTTGAAAGTTTGTTCGGTCACATAGCCCGCTATGCTCCCTCACAAACTTTCAAAAATACACTTCCGATAGCGCACAAATCCCTATTTCAGAATTATTAGAACCACCCTAAACAAGTTGACGGGTTAACAGGTAAGTTTGCCATGTTTTTTAAGCTTCTCATCATTCAAACTTTAGCATAATGAGATAGCATACTTACTTGTTAACCCGTTAACCGGGTGTTGTTAGTACGAGAAATTGATTATCTGCGTCTGGTCCATATAATCACCAGCACGGCAGGAATAATGAGTGCGATACCAGCAAGAACCTGCCAAGTGATGGGCTCGCCAAACACTGTGCAACCTATCACAACGGCTGTGAGCGGCTCGAGTGCACCAAGCACGGCCACCATGGTGCTACCAATGCGCTTGACGCTGAACACCAGGCAGGTGTTAGTGACGAAAGTACAAATAATGGCAAGGGCGGCAAGGTGGGTGAATTGCGAGGCTGTGGTGATGGGCTTGAAATTGCCCTGTCGCAAAGCTTCGGCACCAAATATGATGGCTCCGATAAACATGACGTAGAATACCAGTTTTGTGCCGTCCATGGTGGCTGCGCGCGAGCGGTTGACGCGAATGATGTAGAGCGCATAGCACACGGCCGAAATAAGCACGATGATGACACCTTGTATTGACGTGTTGCCCGTGGGGTCCCACGACAGAATGCCCACACCTACAACTGCCATGATAACGGCAAATATGGTGCTGAAACGGCGGGCCTCGTTGTAAAAGGCCATCATGATGATGGCGGTGACAACGGGGTACATAAAGTGAAGTGTGGTAGCTACGCCACTCGACATGTAATTGTAACCATCAATCAAGAAGAGTGCCGAGCCGTCGCTGATGAACGAAAGGTAAATGAGTGTGACCAGTTCGCCGCGGCTTACTTTGAAACTTTTGCGCTGCATCAGCATGATGGCTGCTACGATGAGGCTGGCAAAGCCAAATCGGTAGAACAAGATAGTAGGGTCGGCCATGAAATCGGCCTTTGCGCCACTCTTGATGGGGAGCGTAAAGAAGGGAATGAAACCGTAGCACACGGCTGCGAGCAGACCTAATAAAAAGCCGATTGTCACACCCTTGTTTGAGGGGCTTCCTTGTGCTGGTTGCGGTTGTTTGTTTTCAGATGTAGATGTCATAGAAAGGTTGGTGTTGATGCGTTCTTTTCAGAAAATAGCGTGGCAGATTGGCGGGCTGTCAGCAAGGAGTTTGTTATGTCAACTTGCTCACGCCGGGTGTTCACCATTTGTTGTAATGAATGTTGTCCTTATTATATTTGTCTTTGGGTTGTGGGTCACCTTTAGGGTAGCCAATGGGTATGAGGTTAAGCGGAATGATGTGATCGGGCAGCGAAAGGGCCGATTTGATGGCCTCCATGCGGTCGGGGTAGGGATAGCCTGCTGTCCACACAGCTCCAAGGCCCATGGCTTCGGCTTGCAACAGCAAATTTTCGGTAGCTGCCGAGCAGTCGAGCATCCAGTTGCGTGATGGTTTGCCGTCCTTGCTCAGCACACTCATGTCACCGCATACGGCAATGGCAGCTTGTGCTTCGGCCAACATTTTGGCACGTGGCAGTTTGGCTGCAAGTTGTTGCATGGCGGTTTTGTCGTCGATGACAACAAATTTCCATGGACGGGTGTTCATGCCTGTGGGAGCTGCCATTGCAGCGCGCACAAGGGTGTCAAGTTGTGCACGGCTGACAGGGCGGTTGGTGTATGAGCGCACACTTTTGCGCGAAAGAATGTTTTGCATGACAATCTCTGCCGCTGGTTTGTGCTCAGGCTGAGTGGCCTGTTTTTGTGAGGCCACAAGATGTATCAGTGATGCCAGCAGGCCTATGGCCAGTACAAGTGATACAATTTTGTATTTCAATGCGTCGTTCATTGTAAGGAAGTTGAGAGAGGGTTCTTTATGTTTAATATCGCATTGCACCGCAGGTGTGTGCAACAGCTATTTTTCGGACAGGTTGAGTAATTGTCCCATGGGACACAGACATTTGCACCACACATTTGGCACAAAGCAACTTGCCACTACAAACACGCTGGCAAGCACCATGACTATTGGCGCAGCAGAATTTACCATGAATGCGCTGAAGGGCTCGTAATTGAGCACCTGAATGTCCCAAAACGCGGTCCAGAGCAGCAGCATGATGATGGCAAAAACAGTGATGCGTATGCGGCTCATTACTTTATACACTTTGGGCGAGCAATGCACTTTGGGAAAAGGCAGTCGGCTTGCCAACTCTTGCAGACTGCCGTAGGGGCATACCCATGAGCAGTAGTGGTGCGGCCGTTTAATGAATGGCATGATTACAGCCACTCCAAGCACCAGTAGCGTTGGCAGACTGGCCACAGGTTCAAGTCCGTTAGCCACCCAACCGCGAAGCAGTGATAGTGACAGAAATTGTCCGCACCAAAAGCCCAATACACCTACGTTGAGCAGCAGCTGCGCCATGCGCAGCCATTTGTGTCCGCGCCACTTAAAGGTGATAAGTATGCCGGTTAGCAGCACCAGGGCCACAATAATGGTGCGTGTCCAGCCAATAGCCGGGACGGGGGCTGCCGCGCTCTCAGCCCTGCTGCGTGCCGCCAGGGTGTTTTGCACATTGGCTATGATGGCCTTGCTCGAATAGGTGGCACCGCTTACGGCATCAACATTGGCGTGTGACGCATCGGCCACAGATTTCCCCGTCCATTGAGGGGTAGTGCCTTCAAAGGCGCGTTTGAAAAAATCGGGTGTTTCGGCATTTTCGGCAGCAGCAATCTGCGAAATATGTCCCTGAGTGTTGATGTATAGATAGAGTGGGGTGGTGCCGGCAAAGCCCTTTATGTGGCGCGCGTATGGCGCAGTGCTCACCACAACGCCGAGGTCGGTGCCGTCTTGGGCGGTAACTGTCCACGAGGCGCTGTCACGTTGGGTCAGTTTGCAATCATTGTTGGCAGGCAGTCCCAATGTGCGCATCTGTTCGTTGTCGGGGCGCACCAAGGTGGTCTTAGCATTGTTGCCGGGGGTGGCATTGCTACCAATGTCGTGGCCAAATAGTTTGCCAGACCATAGTGCGGTTGCCACAAGCATCAAAAAGACAACGAGTAGCGACACCACGTGTTCGAGATGCTTTATGATGTAGGGCATAAAGTGTTTGATATTCATAATCGCAGACCTTTTAATTCTTACGCATAAATGTCATAGGTTGGCTGTTGACGGGGAAGTTTGTTAGGGCTTCAAGTACTTTGTATTTCTGTATTTAGCACAGTGAATCATGCAGAGCATACTTGCCTGTTAACCCGTTAACCTGTCAACTTGTAACGCTGAGGCTCAGTTATCCTTCGCGCATAAAGTCGAAACTCTCAAATACGTCCTCCTTTGTAAGGTGTTGGTTGAGTTTGATGTCTCCAATGCCGCCCATCAGGGTGAAGTTGATAACCCCGTTCACATTCTTCTTGTCGTGCAACATCAAGTTGTATAGATGCTCGTAATCGTCGCATGTAAAGGCAAACATACCATAGTTTTGACGTATGAACTGCACCGTTTGGCGCATTTGTTGTGTGGGGAAACCAGTATGTGCGGCGCTGAGGAACAGTTCGCACAGCAGGCCATAGGCCACGGCATAGCCATGCAGAATGGGACGCTCCTGTTCAAGGGCAAAACTTTCAAAGGCGTGGCCTACGGTGTGTCCCAAATTGAGTGCCTTGCGTATGCCATGCTCGTGTGGGTCTTCCGTCACGATACGTTCCTTGCATCGAATGCTTTGTTCAACAAGTTGCTGCAGATGGGTATAATCGGGCGCGTCAAGGTCAAACTTCAGGTGGTCGCTCCACATAGCCTCGTTTTCGAGCAAGGCGTGTTTCAGCATTTCGGCATAGCCCGAACGCAGATTTTGCTCGTCAAGTGTGCGCAGAAATTCGGTGTCGATAATAACGGCACGACTTTCTTGAAACGCACCGATTTCGTTCTTTAATCCATTAAAGTTTATGCCAGTCTTGCCACCTACGGCCGCGTCAACCATCGACAGCAGGGTAGTGGGAATGTTGATAAAGTCGATACCGCGTTTGAACGAGGCTGCGGCAAAACCACCAAGGTCTGTCACCATGCCGCCGCCAAGATTTATCAGCAGTGAGCGGCGTGAGGCTTTGCCATCGCTAAGTGCCTTCCACACCGAGGCCAGAGTGTCGAGTGTTTTGTACACATCGGTGGCCCCAATCACAATGCCTTGTACGCCAACTACGGCCTTGCAGCTTTGTACCAACGGACGGCAAAGTTCTTCTGTCGTTTGGTCGGTGAGCAAAAATATGCGGTCTGCACCGCTCTCGCTGCAAAGGCGGTCAAGTTCGGTGGTAATGTCTTTTGAAAATATGATTTGTTGCATGATACGTAAACTATTGTTGCATGATACGTAAACTATTTAAGAAAGCAGGTGCTCGAATTTAGTTGATACGAGTTGGTGAACACCTACTTGCTACTGTTTTCGTAGGCTTCAAAGGCCTTGCGGTAGGCTTCGGGCAGTTCGGCCGACTGTTGGGTTTTGAGGTTGAAACACACCATCACGGTGCTACATTGGCACACCTCGAGTCCCGTCTTTTGATTGATGGCTCGCTGTTTGAGCGTAAAGCTTTTATGTCCGATGTGCGACACACGCGTCTCAATTACGATGTTGTCGCCATAAAAAATGGGCAATATAAAGTCGGCATTGATGTTGGCGATGACCGGAACCACATCGGCCCGTCGGTAATCTACCTTTAGCACATTGCGCAGGTACTCTTCTTTGCCAAGGTCGTAGTATGCAAAGTAGGCATTGTTGTTAACATGCCCATAGCGGTCCACGTCGTTAAAGCGTATTTGTATAGGCAGACTGTGGTGGTAAACCTCATCACTTGTCTGCGCGGTTTGTAAGTTTTCCATATAAAAAGTTGGTGTTCAAAGATAATTTACGTAAACAGCAGGTGCCGTTTCCACATTGAGTATCTACTCATGTCCAATCGTCAATTCCGCAAACCTGTTACCCCGTTATCCAAAGTAACCTTTGGCAATCGCCCTGAATTTCATACGGTTGGGTATGGTTTCCATTGTTGCCTCGTCCACGCAACATAAGTCGCGAATGGCATAAATGTTCAACTCCTCGTCGGTAGTTTGCCGTCCCACATTCCGAAACAGATGATTGCGGGCATCAATAATCTCGATGGCCTCGTTGTTGTAGTCGGCGGGCTCCATGCTTGCACGCAGTTCCGCCTTAACAAACTGTTCCATAGCTTCGACAAAGTCTTCAGTCTCGTTTAGCATCATGTGGTGATATAAATATTATTACTGAAGTTTCGGATTTAGGTTCGCACGGCTTGAATCATCGTGCAAGGCCGTACCCGTCTAAATCCGAAACTTGAGTTGTTACGGAAAATCGTAGTGGTGGCTTTACCAGCCCAAATTGCTCATGCCACAAGCCTTGTACCATGCCGTTTGGCCAAAGGCTGCATTCAGATTGCCATAGGAGCAAGAGCTGGCATTTGCCTCGTACACTTGTTGTGGCACAAACATGCTCATGCAACAATAGTTCGAGGCATCGCGTGGCATGCTTTGAAAAGTGTTGTAGCCTGGCCCCACATAAATGCGGTTCGTGGCATAGTGGCACACCACAGCTTTGGCCAGCAAAGGTTGAATAGTCTGAAAGTCTTCCTTTGGCAGAATTCGTTGCAACGCCTGTTGCGCGTCATAATTATGTGGCCGGTAGTCGTAGATGGCAGAGTAGGCTTGATATGGCAGCACATCTGTCATGTCAGGCCAGTTGTTGCTTAGCCTGTTGCGTGCGTCATACCGTGCCCACACCGTTTTGAGCGCATCAGCCAAAGGTTGCAACTGGTCGGTTCGCACGCAAGATATGGCTATGCCCATGCCGGCAAACATGGTGTTGGCCATTTGGGGGTTCGACACGTCCTCGTAGTAGGTGCGGGCAATAGTGCCCGGGTCGTTGGCAAACAAGCCGTTTTGTAACTGATGTGTGTAATAAGCCCCAGCCGATGGTATCGACATGGGCGAGGCCACCACATAGTCAGTCACTTGCCGCAGGGCGTACGCCACTTCCACGTTCTGCATCAAGCAGGCGTCAAACAGTATGTATTTGCTATGCCAGCCGGCTTGCTGCATGGCTTGCGCCATATCGTCAATGTCCATTTGCGCGCCATGGTCGTTAACAACTCCTGGCCCGTCGTCTATGCCAAACGCCGATGGGCGCTTGGCACTACACACATTATATACATTATAGTTGTTATTGGTTGATGGTACCCAGCCCGTGGCATGTGACCACATAACCAACCCATATTCCTGGGCTTCATAGTCGTGTCGCACCATCGAGAGCACTTCACGCAGTTGTTCCGGGTCGGTAGAGCAAATGTCCTTATCCCATCGCCTCAGCAGCACGGGCTCCTTGCAGCGCCGTGTCACGCGGTAAAGGCGCGGGGCTCTTTCGTCATCAACAAACATGAGCAACCGGTCGTTGTCGGCAATGTACTGACGGCCGTTCATAATCTCCGCCGAGTCGCTTTGTGCGTTTTTATGCAGCGAATTCTGTGCAGCCATATATATCAGCACAGTGCGGCGCACGGGCGCCTTGTCGGGCTCATCGTTAGTGGCGTTGTCATGGCACGCTGTCACGCTGGATAACAGTGGCAGTGTGCAGAGGCAGACTTTGACGTATGATGATGAAATGTGCAACTTCACTTGGGTGTGCTTTATGTTGTGATTTACGTGCAAAAGTAAAGAAAAGTAAGGAAAAACTTTGCGTCTGTCGTACTTCTTTCTTCTCATTTCTTGCTTTTGTGCATAAAGTTTTGTTATTTTGCTCCTACAAAACAAATACTATCAATGAAAAAGATACTGATAATGGCTTGTGCGGCAGGCATGCTCACATTGCTCCCTGCTTGTGGAGGCCAAAAAACATCTGATGCCGATTCAAAGCAGGATACCGTGCAAACTGCCACCAACAGCAATGCGCCTTATGCCGATCCGTCGCAAGAAAATTCGTACAATGCCAAGTTAGGTGGAAAGGACTTTGTTATCACCATCAAACGTGCTGCCGACAAATCACTGCCCACTGTAACAGACGATTTGGGAAAGAGTTTCTACGACAACCGCGTTGAGGTAACCATTACTTGCAACGGCCAGCCATTCTTTTCAAAGTCATATACCAAAGAGGCTTTTGCCTCGTTCCTGACAACAAAGTCCGAGACACAGGGCACCATTTTGCTTGGCATGGCATACGACAGTGCCAAAAGTGACGGGCATGCCATACGCCTTGGAGCACAAGTTGGCCAGGTGGGCATTGAAGAGGGTCCGGCCTTCTGTGTCGAAATCCCCCTCGATGGCAGTGCCTCAAGCATTGTGCGCGATACCAACCAAGACACTACGGGCGATGATGGCGTAGAGTAGGGCAGAATAAGGCAAACAAACATAGGTAGGTGCTTTCAGTGTGAAAATGCCACCTGCTAACCTAAACCGCAAACAGCCCTTGGCAGTGATGCCAAGGGCTGTTTGCGGTTTAATATCCGAAGATTGTTACCCTTGCATCCCAGGACAAGCGGCCGATTTCCTTGTCCCAAAGCATTATTTTCAAAGAACTTGCTATCATGATTTCTTATGTCTAATTCGTTGAACTTTCTTTTCTTCCTTCACAAGGTATGCAGATGGCGGTAAATCCGGCATCAGTTCGTCAAGCGCATCTATCTGACCGATTGCTTTCAGCAGCAAAAGGAAAGTGCCGAGCGACACATTGCCCGATGTACCATTCTCAAACTTATGAATGGTAGTGATTGTAATACCCGATTGTTCAGATACCTCTTTCTGCGTCATATTGCTACGCAGACGGTAATCCTTGAATCTTGCACCAAGAAGTTTTACCAATTCCGGTATAGAATACTCGTAATAATCAATCATAATTCATTATTTTAATTTATACTATAATATAAGTTAGATGAATAATATAACTATATATTATATTCTACTTATATTTATGAATGCAAAAATACTCATTTCTTTTCAATATCTATCAACTACCATGAAGTTAACAGGTAGGTTTGTCAAGTATTTCCATACTTCATCACTTTTTTGCGCTATGTGATGGCGCAGAAGGTGATGTATACGCGTTGGCGGAATTAGTAAACAAGTTGACTAGTTAACCCGTTAACTGAAATACCGCCAACGGGTATTACTAACATATCGACACTCATTCATTGTAGAATATGCTTGTTTTGTGCACGAAAAGTAATTTTATGCAGAAATAATATAGCAAAATGTTTGCCGTTTAGAGAAATATGTCTACTTTTGTCAGCGAAACAAGATTACACAACTAAAATAACGCGTCACATACCTAACACACAGCGTATGTCGTCATTTGTTTTACTTGTATCTTAGAATTATCAACCTAACATAACACCTATTTGTTTATGAAAAAAACACACAAATGGTTAGGAGTCGCCCTGTGCGCCATGGCCTTCGGTGGTAGTGCACAAGCACAAAAACTGATGGTAGTGGAAATGCAGGACAGTGCCGATAACTGGTCTTGCGCATTGAGCAATATTTCGGCTGCCACTTTCCTCAATGGCCAAATCAGTTTTGGGGCCGATGAAGGCGAAACTACAACCACTCTCAAGGCCATCGACCTGAAGGGTATCGAAAAAATCACCTTTGTCGATGATCCCACAGCCGTCAAGTCTGTAGTTGCAAGTCCTGCAGCAAAGTTGCGTGCCGTGGTAATGGGCAACACACTGCGTGTAAAGGGCTATTCGGGCCCGGCCACCCGTTTGACTATTGTGGCTGCAACAGGCCAGACCATACAGAATTATGGCACATGGCGTGGAGGTGACATCAATATTTCCACACTCACCCCGGGCGTCTATATTGCAAAGGTAGGCAACCAAACATTCAAGTTCAGCAAGTAACTAAAAAACACATTCACCCAAGTGTCACCGCACACATGTAGCGGCGCACAGGTATAAAAAGTATAATCAGTCTATGAAAAAAGTATACATCACCCTTCTTTCGGCCCTCTTTGCCGGTAGTGCATTTGCACAAACTTTGTCAAACGACCGTATGGTCATTTTCGATGCAGCAGGCAACACATACCCCTTTGCTGTAGACCGCATACAGCAAATCACTTTCCCAACAGTTGATGGCGAAGCAAGTGCAGCTATTACGGTCAAGGGCATTGACCGCGACAGTGTAACGTTTGTCGTAACACGTAACGACTTCTGTATGAACTTCAAACTCGACATTCTGCCCACAACCACTGCCGACATGCTGAGCGATGCCGCAGCAGCTGCCTATGTTGACAAAAATAACAAGACTGTTTACTCAATGGACTTTACCAATGGCAAGGTAGAGTTGGCAAGTTTTGGTGCCACACCACTTACCGACTATACTGCTATCACCGTAGGTCTCGACCAATATGGCACACCCTGTGGCGTAAGTCGTGCCAACTTCCAAACCATGCCTGCAGTGTTGGTAGGCAACCCCAAGGTTGAGATTGTGGCCGACAGTACAGTGGCAGGTCAGCGCGAATTTTCAATTGGTACTTTGGCCAATGCCGACGTTAAGGGCTATGCACTCCTTTCTGGCGAGAAAGGTTCTATCCAGAAGCAATACAAGCAGTTCGCTCCCATGTTTGGTTACAAAAACTTTGGCGAAATGGTGAAAGGCTGGGGCTTTAGCCACACATTGGAGGAAGGTCAAACAACTTGGAAGCCTGCAAAGGATACTTGGACGTCAATGGAACCTGGTACCGAATATGAAGTATTTGTTCAGGCATGGGACGCTAACGACAACTTCGCACCTTGCGACACCATCACCATTACCACAAAGACAAAGGGTGGCCAGGGCACTGCTTTGGTTGACATCGCTCTTGGCGATTACAAGTTGGCCGATTGGGAAGGTGAGCAAAAGTACAGCCAGTTTATCTCCTTCACCCCCAACGACCAGACAAGCGCTTACCGTTTCGGTGTGTACACGGCAAAGCAATATGATGCCGATCCCGAGGGTGCAAACAGCTACGTAGCTCAGAATCCTCCCATGCCTATGGCTAAATGGTTCTTCTATGAGCCTGTAACAACCGATTTCCAAATCGATCCTAACACCGAGGCCGTAGCAATTGCTGCTGCCAAGAATGCCAATGGCGAGTGGGGTACAATTTGCGTTAAGCGTTTCACTACTCCTGCTGCCACTGCACCGGCTACGGCACCTGCCATGAAGGCTAATGCCAAGACAGGCTTTGTTGCCCGTCAGCGTCACAACTTCACCGTCACCATGCCTCAGGCTGGTCGTCTGCCCAAGTTTGGCAAGGTAAGCACTGGTGTCATCATGAAGTAATTCAACGTTCCGATACACCGCGTAGTATTTATAAAGTTTTACTGCCCGTCCGCTGTTCTCACACAGTATGGACGGGCAGTTTGCGTTGTTAGGTAGGTCGGATATGAATTGTTGCAGTGATTGTATCTTACACAAAAAGCAGCCCCGCGCCACTCTATGTATCGGAATATATCGTTACCTTTGTCTTCAAACCCAAACAAAACAAATTATGACAAGACGTTCAATACGCAAATACAGTACACGTGATGTAGATGATGCGTTACTCAACAGCCTGCTTGCCGAGGCCGAACATACTCAAACCATGGGCAACTTGCAGTTGTATTCGGTGGTGGTGACACGCAGCAGCGAAATGAAGCAAAAACTCGCACCAGCACATTTCAATCAGCCCATGGTGACGCAGGCTCCTGTTGTGCTCACTTTCTGTGCCGACTATAACCGTACAACACAATGGGGATTGCAGCGCAAGGGGCACCCCGGTTACGACAACTTCCTTTCATACCAAAATGCGGCAACCGATGCACTGCTCTATTGTCAGCGTTTTTGCGATTTGGCTGAGGCTGCAGGTCTTGGCTTGTGCTTTCTTGGTACAACCATTTACCAGCCGCAACTTATTGTCGATGTACTCAAACTGCCGCGTTTGGTAATGCCTGTGGCTACCATTACGCTTGGCTGGCCCGACGAGAATCCGCCGGTAAGCGATCGTTTGCCGCTCACCGCCATTCGTCACGACGAAACATATCAGCCTGTTACGCCCGATACAATAAACCGCGATTACGCAGCAAAAGAGGCTTTACCCGAAAACAAAGAGTTTGTACAAGTAAACGGCACCGAAACATTGGCACAAATATTTACCGACATTCGTTATACCGCCGTTGATTGCCGTGCCATGTCACAAACATTGCTCAACACCTTGCGCAAACAAGGATTTGCTTGCTAATGATTGCTGTCCGGCAGAACGTAAACTCAAGTTTTCTCTAAAAAAGGATTATTTTTTAGAGAAAACTTGAGTTTATTACAATGAACACGGATAACAAGTCTCATCAACAACGACATCTGAAACAATATGGCAAAGAAACAGAATTTAAGCTACCAAGATATTGAGTCAGCCCTCACCGTCTTCAAAGAGAAAGATGTGGTGGCTGGCGAAGTAGGTTACGAAATATTGAAGGCATTCGGTAAGGGCGAGGCCGACATCCGTCGCTATCGTGATGGCAAGGGTGTGTTGGCTCGCTACGACGGCTTGCTTATCAAAGGATTGTTTGGCTATAAATCGGTATCCACCACCACATCATTGACAGCAACGCTGGAGGAGATGAAACAAGACCCACAGGTCGTCAAAGCTGCTCCGAAGATTGTGGCAGTGAGTGATGGCGAGACTATCCTTGCCTATGACATGAGGGAGAGAGAGAGTTATGAGAACCCACTTAATCGCCTTTACTGCGACTTCGCCTTTTTCTATCCCTTGTGTGGTGTGGAGCGGTTCACCAATATTGATGAGAGTCCTGCTGATGTGAAGGCTGCAGAGAAGTTGGCTAAACTGCACGACGAGTTACGTGCTTACAACGAGTTCAGCAGCAAGAGCGAGCTTCACGACCTCAACATCTTCATTGCACGACTCCTGTTCTGTTTCTTTGCAGAGGATACTGGTATCTTTGAAGACAACCTCTTCACAGGTTCTGTGGTGCGCTACACCAAGGAGGATGGCTCTGATTTGGCAGACTACCTGGGTGCAGCCTTCAACGTGATGGACGTGCGCTTGCGCAACGAAGACACTTTGAAGATAATCTCTCAATTCCCCTATGTGAATGGTGGACTGTTTGCCAAGCACATACAGATACCGAAGATGGGCTTCCGCTCACGCAAAATCATTATTGAGTGTGGCGAACTGGACTGGAAGAACATCAATCCGGACATCTTCGGCTCAATGATTCAGGCGGTGGTAGACCCTAATGTGCGTGCCACTCAAGGCATGCACTACACCAGTGTACCTAACATTATGAAGGTCATCAATCCTTTATTTTTGGACGACCTTCAGGGGGCATACAACCATCTGCGTGACCAATATGAACAAAAGAAGCGTCAGTATGATATAGGTGGATTGACCGATACATTGTACAACAAAGACCTAAAGGTTATTCATAAGGATTGCCAGAAGTTGCTGGGAAGAATGTCGAAGATGAAGTTCTTTGACCCTGCTTGTGGTAGTGGCAATTTCTTGATTATCACTTATAAGGCTCTCCGTATGCTCGAAATGGATATTCTGCGCTTGATGCGCCAGATTATTCCAGAGCTTGACTTCTTTGACAGTTCCGTCATCCAGCTCAAGCAGTTCTATGGCATAGAGTTGTTCGACTTTCCGCATGAGGTGGCAATGCTCTCTATGTGGTTGGCAGAACATCAGATGAACCGCAAGCTTCATGATGACTTCGGTGTGAACACTCAAGCCCTGCCGCTGCACAATATCACTCAGATAGTATGTGGCAATGCGTGCCGTATGGATTGGAAGGAGGTATGCCCACATACGGCAGATGAAGAAGTGTTTGTGTTTGGCAATCCGCCATATCTGGGCAGTCGTAACCAAGATAAAGAGCAGAAGTATGACATGAAAGCCGTATTCCGTGAGGACTTCGGAAGCCTTGACTATATCGCTTGCTGGTTCTACAAGGGAGCGAAGTATATAGAAAATTCAAAAGCGGAATGTGCGTTTGTAACCACAAACTCCATATGCCAAGGACTGCAAGTGGCCTTGTTGTGGAAGCGTGTATTGCAGAACGGAGTAGAGATTTCATTCGCACATACATCTTTCAAATGGTCAAACAATGCCAAGCACAATGCTGCTGTTACTGTTGCAATTGTTGGCATTACTGCGCACAAACGCCCCAAATATATCTTCACTGGCGACAAGGTAATGACGGTTGATAATATCACTGCTTATCTTTTCCCTGGCAAGGATATATTTGTGGAGAGTGCATCCAGACCTTTAAGTCCAGGTATTCCCCAAATGAACTTTGGAAATATGCCAGCAGATGGTGGATTGTTGTTATTTAGTACAACAGAGATGAATGATTTTATAAGTAAAGAACCATCCAGTGTGCATTATTTCAGACAGATATATGGCTCAGATGAATTCATCAACGGAAAGGAACGTTGGACTCTATGGTTATACGGAAAGGAACCATCAGACTTTTTTAATCAGCCTTTGATAACAGATAGAATAAACAAATTACGTGAAATCCGTGCAAACTCATCACGACCACAACTTGCAGAAATACCTCATCTGTTTGCACAGATAACTCAACCATTAGGGGTACATTTCATTATTGTTCCAAGTGTATCTTCAGAAACAAGAGAGTATATTCCTATGGGGTATTTGGACTCATCAAAGTTGGCGACAAATCTATGTATGGTTGTAGGAACAGACGATATTTCTATTTTCGGCATCCTCACCTCTCGCCTTCACATGGCATGGGTGCGCACGGTAGGCGGTAAGCTTGAAACACGGTATAGGTACTCTGCCCAGCTCTGTTACAACACATTCCCCTTCCCCAAGCTCACTGCCGAGAAGAAACAAGCCCTGAGCGAAGCTGCCGAGGAAGTTCTCCTTACCCGAGCCGACCATCCCGAGAAGACCTTGGCAGAGCTCTACGACCCGGAGAAGATGCCTGAAGACCTGCGCAATGCCCACCATGTGCTCGACGATTTGGTGGAGAGCTGCTATCCCGGATATCCCTTTGCCAATGACGAGGCTCGACTGGAATGTCTCTTCAAACTCTATGAAAAGATGACTGCCAAATGAATTGGGTACGCTGCGTACCCAATTGGGACAACAAAGATAGAGTTCACACGTTATAAAAACATTGTGTACGCAGCGCGTACACAATAAAAAAGACAAAAAATGAGCGACGATATAAGAAACAACATATCAGTACCGCACATACACGACACCCACTTGGATGCAGAGTATGGCGAATGGCTGGAATCACTGAAAGCACGCTACCAACAGGCAAAGGTACGAGCTGTGGTCAAGGTGAATGGTGAGAAGTTGCTGTGGAAATGGCAACTTGGTCGTGAACTTGTTATGCGCAAGGCGGAGGAACGTTGGGGAAGCGGTGTTGTAGAACAACTGAGCTTCGATCTTCAGCATGCATTCCCTGACGAGAAGGGTTTTGGAAGCAGAAATCTATGGCACATGAAGCAGTGGTATCTCTTCTATTCTGAAAAACTGAAATGGCCTATTTCAGAATTACAAACTCCTGATATTCAGTTTGAAACAAAACTGAAACGGGCCGTTTCAGAATTGGAGAGCAATGTAGAGGGGACACCTTTCCCTATCTTGTTCTCACTGATAGGATGGAGCCATCATGTGGAAATCATCAAGAAAACAAAGGATGTAGAAGAAGCTATTTTTTACATTTGCAGAACGATTGAAAACGGCTGGAGTTGCAGCGCACTGAAGAATAGTATGGATGCCGATGTATACCATAAGCATTCAGGCGCAGTGAGCAACTTTGCAGACAAGCTTTCATTGCCACAAGCTGCGTTGGCGCAGGAGATAACCAAAGAGAACTACGACTTTGGCTTCCTTACACTGCCCGACGGATTCAGTGAGGCGCAACTCGAAGCCGCATTGACAATACAGATGACCGATTTCCTCTTGGAGTTGGGCAAGGGCTTTGCCTTTATTGGTCGTCAGAAAGAGATTGTGGTGGCTGGCAGGTCACGTCGCATCGACTTGCTCTTCTATCATATCTATCTGCGTTGCTATGTGGTGGTTGAGTTAAAGGCTGTCGCATTTGAGCCTGAGTTTGCAGGCAAGCTGAATTACTATGTGGCAGCAGTAGATGAAGCCGTCAAGCGTGAAAGTGACAATCCAACCATAGGACTGCTGATATGCAGTAATATGGATAGAACTGACGTACAACTGGCATTCAGAGGCATCACAACGCCATTGGGAGTTGCCTCATATAATAATGTACAGATAGAAGAGATTGTGAAGCAGCTCCCTAGCATAGAGCAGTTGCGTGAGCGAGTTAAACTTCTGGAGTTACAGATAAAAAATCATCATAAAGATTCAAAGGAAGGACAAGATGGAACAACCAAAGAATAATTTTGTAGACATACACTATGCTCAGCGTGGCACATCCAGCAATACCGACGAATTAGGTATGCGCGAGATGCAAGCCAAAGCATATCAATATAGAGACAAGCGATTTCTGCTTATTAAAGCCCCTCCTGCCAGTGGAAAGAGTCGAGCACTGATGTTCATAGCCCTCGATAAGCTGGTGAACCAAGGCATCAAGAAGGTGGTGGTAGCTGTGCCTGAAAAGAGCATCGGCCGCTCATTTCGCAATACCGACCTCAAAAAGTATGGCTTCTTTGAAGATTGGCGTGTTGCGCCTTATTACGACCTGTGTTCGGCTAATGGTAACGAGAGCGACAAGGCTAGACGCTTTTGTGAGTTCATGCGCACAGACACCAAATCGAAGGTGTTGGTGTGTGCCCATGCTACATTACGTAATGCCATGAAGGAACTGAATGATGAGGAATGGAACAACTGTCTGCTGGCTATTGACGAGTTTCACCATACCAGTGCTGATACAAACAGCGGATTGGGCGATACAGTCCGCCGTGTGATGAACAACTCTACTGGGCATATTGTAGCCATGACAGGCAGCTATTTCCGTGGCGATGGTATTCCTGTGCTTCGTGCAGAGGACGAGGCACGCTTCTGTCCCGTGAGCTACAACTACTATCAGCAGCTCAATGGCTACAAGTATCTGAAGAATCTTGTGCTGGGCTATCACTTCTATAAAGGCTCGTATCTCGACCATATCGGCGAGGTGCTTGATACTCACCGCAAGACCATCATCCACATTCCAAGTATCAACAGTCGGGCAAGCACTGCAAGAGGAAAATATCAGGAGGTGGAAGACATTATGAAACTTATTGGCACTGTGGTGGAGCGTGATTACAACCACGGTGGTGGCATTTACACACTGGAGACTAAGGATGGCAGACGAGTGAAGTTGGCTGACCTTGTGGATGATGACCCGAAGACAAGGGCTGGAGTCTACACCTATCTCAGCAATATGAAGAAGGCAGATGATATGGACTTCATCATCGCACTGGGCACAGCCAAGGAAGGATTCGACTGGGAGTGGTGTGACACCTGCCTCACCGTGGGTGTGCGTGGTTCTCTGACTGAGGTCGTTCAGATTATCGGTCGTTGTACCCGTGACAGCGAGGGCAAAGACACTGCTCGCTTTATCAACATGATAGCCATGCCTGATGCAGACCTGCCTGACGTGAAGGTGGCTGTGAACGATTTTCTGAAAGCAATTACTGCATCGTTGCTCATGGAACAGGTGATGGCACCAAGCTGGCACTTTAAGACTACGCAAGAGCCTGAGGAAGACTCCTATGACACCGTTCACACCATAGTAGTTGAGGGATTGAAGCCGCTGTCAAGTGCTAAGACCAAGCAGATAGTTGAAGAGCAGTTAGATGACCTGAAAGCAAGTATTCTGCAAGATGACCTGGTGGTGAAGGCTATAAGCGGCAGCACAACAGCTGAGAATATCACTCAGCACCTTATCCCTAAGGTTATTCGTGAGAAATATCCTGACCTGACCGATGGCGAGGTGGAGGAAGTGCGCCAGCGTGTATTGCTCGACACCATCATCAAAGGAAATGATATTGTGGACGACAAGGGTAATCCTATTGACATCACTGAGACATATGAAAACGAAGAAAAACGTGAAAGTGAGGGCAACAGACTGATGAAACTCGCTAACCGCTTTGTCAATATCGACAAACTGAGCATCAATCTCATAGATACCATCAATCCCTTCCAGCGTGCCTATGAAGTATTGTCTAAAACTGTAGATGCGCCAACACTCAAAGTGATACAAGACACCATTGCCGAGCAGAAATTTGACATGTCTATTGACACTGCCATCACGCTGTTTAAAGGACCATTGAAAGAATGGGTAGCTGCCCATGACGGTGCAAAACCATCACTAAACTCGCCAGATCCAAAGGTAAAAGAGCTGGCTATGGCTTATCAGATGATTTATAATCTGAAGATTAGAAAGATGAATGGACTGGAGTACGAACCTGAGCTGTAAGCCAAATGGGCAGAGTGAGCTTGCTCAGACTCTGCCATGGCGTGCTCAGGTCAAACGAAGTTTAACCTGAAAATAATGATTAAACATGGAGTGGCCACAAGAACTTTTAGAACTATTTAATGACCCATTGTTGGATGGCGTCCGTCCCAAGGAAGCACGATTGACAGCGGATGATCGCAGGGTTAAGACCTTACTGGAGATAACAGAATGGTGCGAAGCACACGATGGAAGACTCCCAAGTAGAAGTGGAGCTGATTTGAAAGAAAAACAGTATGCTCGAAACTTGGCAGCATTGCGTCGTGATGCTATAGATATGCTTGAACCATATGATAGACTTGGTATTCTTAAAATGGAATAAACGTTATGGATATAGATAAGGAACTAGAAGATTTGTTCGACGACCCTTTGCTCGATATTAGCGAAAAAGAGAAGTCGTTGTTCGATATACCTGAAGATATGCAGAAGGCACAGGCTGGGCGTACTCAGCCTGACCACTATGCGCAGCGTAAGGTGTGTGAGGATTTTGCCGCCTTTCAACCTGGTTTCTTGAAAGTGCATCAGGAACTAAAAGAGGGAAAACGTAGTCTTGTCAAGACTTCAAAGACCGATAGTATGCAGCAAGGTGCATACTATGTGGTTGACGGACAACTGCTTTATCTCGCCAGCATCGGTGAGCAAATGACAGCTTCTAACGGTACGAAGGATGGACGCACACGCTGCATCTTTGAGAATGGTACTGAAACCGACATCCTGTTGCAAACTTTGCGTAGGAATGTGATGGAAAGCGGTTACGCAATAACAGCAACACAGGAAGAGGAGGATAATGTATTCAAAAATCCTGATGGTGTGGAAGATGGTGACAAAGTAACTGGTTACATCTATATTCTCAGTTCGTTGTCTAATAATCCAGAGATTAGAAAGTACGACAACCTCTATAAGATAGGTTTCACCATCAATTCCGTGGAAGAGCGCGTTGCGAATGCTGCCAATGAGCCTACCTATCTCATGGCTCCAGTAAAAGTGGAGGCAAGCTATAAGATTGTGAACATGAATAGTCATGTCTTTGAAACGCTTGTCCACCAAGTGCTTGATGCGGTACAGCTCCAGCTTACAGTAACGGATAATGACGGAAATGTACATCATCCTCAAGAATGGTATGTTGTGCCGTTGCCTGTCGTCAACACTATCATTGAGAAGATTGTGAATGGCTCCATCACAAAGTACACATACAATCCAGCACTCCAGTGCTTAGAAAAACGCATTGTGAAGGCTGAGTCTACTTTTAACACCACAGGCATGAAGGTGCTGTCATTGATTATCAAGAAGTGTTACTTCGATGATATTATGAGTGGTGAGAAGAAGATTGAATATCGTGAGCTCAAGCAGACCACTTTGAAAAAATACACCTTCATAGATGAAAGCGATGGTAAACGATATCTCAAGCGTTACGATGCCCTACGCTTGTTCGTGGGTTACAACAAAGACCGTGAGAGTGCGCTGGTGCAAGTGGTTGATACAACGTATGACGACGAACATAGCGTGGTAGAGTATCATTTGGGTTCAATACTGGAACATGTTAAGCCATAAATTGTAGATATCTATCGCCAACGTTGGGAAATAGAACTCCTCTTTAAGCAAATTAAGCAGAACTTAATGTGACGCCTGCTTGCGCTCGCTAATGTGCAGATGGGCTGACACCATAGCGTAACTACCTGCAACGCTACGGCGTCAGCCCATCTGCACATTTACATCTCTGCACACCTGTGCATATTTGCACATCTGTGCACACCTGCACATCAGCGAGCACCGCTCGCTGTGGCATCTTGCATAATCAGTCCTGCAATAGTAAAGCCAAATATGGCCGTGATGTGCGAAAGGCTTCCGTTGATTTGAGCCTTCGAACTGCACCATTCATGGTTAAGCAAGTCAGGGTCGCCGGGACCGTTTTCAGCTTTCGGACACAGACATGCTGCTGTGCCGCAGGCATGACTCTGTCCAAGGTTGGGCAACAACTCCTCGCTGTACACACACTTAAACTTGCGGGCGGGAAAAATATGCTGCTTCTTGAATTTGCGGCGTAGCGCGGCACCTAACGGGCAGCCCTTCACTTTCCAAAATTCTGCCACCGCCACTTTGGTTGGGTCCATTTTCAGCGCAGCGCCCATCGACGAGAAAAATTTCGCTTTCGTGCGGCAGGCGTTAAGAATAAGCAGCGCTTTGTCCTGCAACGAGTCAATCGCATCGACAATGTAGTCATAGTTCTCAATGCCAAATTCGTCGGCTGTGCTTTCCGTGTATATCTTTTGCATGGCCGTGATGTCAGCCTTTGGGTTGATGCTGAGCAAACGCTCTTTCAGAGCCTCAACCTTCACCATGCCAATCGTCTTCATGGTGGCCATAATCTGACGGTTCACGTTGGTTATGCACACGCGGTCCGAGTCAACAATGGTCAGGTGTTTGATGCCTGAGCGCACTAAACTTTCGGCACACCAACTGCCCACGCCGCCCACGCCAAAGATAATGACGCGCTTCTCGGCCAGCACGTCCATCGTGTCGGCTCCAAGCAAACGTTCAGAGCGGTTATATATAGCTTTCTCTATGCTTCCCATTCAGTATTCAGTGTATTAAAGTTTTGAGCCAATGCCGTCATCGAGTCGAACAGCACGTTGGCACCTTCGTCTGTCAGCACCTTTTCGGGCAGAGGTCCGGTATTCACGGCAATCGTAAAAATGCCAGCGGCCACACCAGCGCGCACGCCGAGCGGTGCATTCTCAACCACCAGAGCCTCGTCAGCACCAACGCCAGCCTTTTCAAGTCCCATAAGGTAAGGCTCGGGATTAGGCTTGCCATGCTTCACGTCCTTGCTCGACACAATGAGTTCGGGGGTGAAAAATCCAGGGTAGTTATGGTCAAGCCGGTCAAGCAACGACTTTTGTCCGCTGCCTGTCACAACCACAATGGTCAGTCCTGCGGCCTTTACCTCTTGCAGCACCTGCAGTGCGCCAGGCATTTTGGGCGCTTCGGGGCAAGCGTTGAACAAACAGCACTTCTCCTTGTATATCTGCTCAATCTCCTCGGCCGTGGCGTCGCGTTTCCAATAGCGGTTAGCCAATATGTTGATAGTTGATGCACCAGTGCGTCCCTCGTGCATATAAGCCTCTTCAGGCTCCATGTCAAGGCCGAACTCCGTGCATACTTTGGCCCATGAGGCAGCATGATTGGGCATGGAGTCGAACAGCACACCGTCCATGTCGAACAGTACAGCACGCAACTTTCGTGCAGGTTTACCTTTGCGGTAAGCGTCAATTTGCGACTTAAACGTCATGTGAATATGATCTTTTTTAGCTACAAAACGGCAGACACGGCTATGGCATTCCCCTCTTCGTTCAGGAGGGCGGTGCCATGGTCGTGTCTGCTTTGTAATAATCCTTAGTTGACAGGTTGACAAGTTAACAAGTAAATATGCTATACACATTATTGTGCTAAAGTTCAAATGGTTAGAAACCTAATGAACTTGGCAAATCTACCAATGTTAACCCGTTATCCTGTCAACTAATTCCGCCAACGCGTTATTATAGTCTGGCCTTGATGGCTTCAGTCTCCTTTTCATAGCCAGGTTTGCCGAGCAAAGCAAACATGTTCTTCTTGTATGCCTCAACGCCCGGTTGGTTGAACGGGTTAACCTCGAGCAGCAAACCGCTGATGCCGCAGGCACGTTCAAAGAAGTAAATCATCTGGCCGAGGTGGTACTCGTCAAGGCGTTCTACCACCAGTCGCATATTAGGCACACCGCCATCAACGTGGGCCAGCTGCGTGCCAAGTTCAGCCATCTTGTTCACCTCGTCTACGCGCTTGCCTTCAAGGAAGTTAAGTCCGTCAAGGTTCTCGTCGTCGTGGGGGAAGAGCACGGTGTGCTCAGGAGTCTCCACCGAAACAACCGTTTCAAATATGGTGCGTTCGCCCTCTTGAATCCATTGGCCCATTGAGTGCAAGTCAGTAGTAAAGTCAACAGCTGCGGGGAAAATACCCTTGCCGTCCTTACCCTCGCTCTCGCCATAGAGCTGCTTCCACCATTCGTTCATGTAGTGGAGCTTAGGCTGGAAGTTAACCAATATTTCAGTCTTCTTGCCATTGGCATAGAGAGCGTTGCGCACGGCAGCGTATTGTTCAGCAGGGTTTTCTGCAAAAGGCACTTCAGGTGCAGTGAGCTTCTCCATGTCGGCAGCACCCTTCACAAGTGCTTCAATGTCAAAACCGGCACAAGCAATGGGCAGCAAACCTACAGGTGTGAGCACTGAGAAACGGCCGCCTACATTGTCGGGAATGATAAAGCTCTTATAGCCTTCCTTGTCAGCGGTCACGCGTGCGGCACCCTTCTTGGCATCAGTAACAGCCACAATCACCTTGCGAGCCATTTCAATGCCGCGTTGCTCCTCGCATTGCTTGCGCAGCAAGCGGAAAGCCAAAGCTGTCTCGGTAGTAGTACCACTCTTCGAGATGTTGATCACGCCAAATTTGCGACCCTTCAAGTAGGTTGTCAACTCGTAAAGATAGTCCTCGCCAATATTGTTACCAGCAAAGAGCATGATGGGATTTTTGCCATCGTTGGCAAGCCATTCAAAGCTGTTGCCGAGTGCTTCGATCACGGCACGTGCACCCAGGTAGCTACCGCCGATGCCGGCCACTACAATGGTGTCGCAGTTTTCGCGCAGCACCTTGGCAGTCTCTTTAAGGTCTGCCAAATGTTCGGGTGTGATTGACGATGCCAAGTGCATCCAGCCCAAAAAGTCATTGCCAGCGCATGTGCTCTCTTCGAGTGCCTTTTGTGCTGCTTTAACGCGGGGTTCGAGTGCCTCAACGGCACCAGCTGCCAAAAATTGTGCAGCCTTGCTTACTTCTAAACGAATATTCTTGCTCATAATACAATATAAGTATGTACTAATTTAGTTTGTGGGGGCAAAGTTAGTGCAAGGCGAGCGCAATACAAAGCGAAAGTCTTAAAACTTTCGTTTAGTATTGCCGAGCCGCCGCCTAACTTGGCGAAGCAAAGTTAGTGCAAGGCGAGCGCAATACAAAGCGAAATTGTATTTTTTTGCATTGCAGGGCTGAGGTGCCACATAGCAATGCACAGGTAGGGTGTTCAAAAAAGGCATCAAGAAGGAGATCGTTTTGGGGGCATTTTAAGTTGCCTGAAACGCTACCACCCAACGCTACCTCTAATGGGGGCGACGCGTCTCGCGTCGGGATAGAGAAAGAAAGGAAATGTGAACTCTGCTAAATAATAGCTGCATATTTCCCCGACGCG
>ERZ1026890.209-NODE-209-length-43748-cov-30.577530_pt1 | contig 43748 bp, 49 predicted proteins | sample MGYA00380175_ERZ1026890 | MGnify/ENA primary metagenome ERZ1026890 (study PRJEB33269, sample SAMEA4719811) | human gut metagenome | biome: human-associated habitat; feature: organic feature; material: feces | place: Cameroon | collected 2013-10 ...
AGACCGGCCTGACCATCGAGCAGGTTAAAGATATCAACCGTCGCATGTCCATCGGCGAAGCGAAAGCCCGTCGTGCGAAGAAAGAGATGGTTGAAGCGAACCTGCGTCTGGTTATCTCTATCGCCAAGAAATACACCAACCGCGGTCTGCAGTTCCTCGACCTGATTCAGGAAGGCAACATCGGTCTGATGAAAGCGGTCGATAAGTTTGAATACCGTCGCGGCTACAAGTTCTCGACCTACGCCACCTGGTGGATCCGTCAGGCCATCACCCGCTCTATCGCGGATCAGGCGCGCACCATCCGTATTCCGGTGCATATGATTGAGACTATCAACAAGCTCAACCGTATCTCCCGTCAGATGCTGCAGGAGATGGGCCGTGAACCGACCCCGGAAGAGCTGGCTGAGCGTATGCTGATGCCGGAAGACAAAATCCGTAAAGTGCTGAAGATCGCCAAAGAGCCTATCTCCATGGAAACGCCGATCGGCGACGATGAAGATTCGCATCTGGGGGATTTCATCGAGGATACCACCCTCGAGCTGCCGCTGGATTCTGCGACCACCGAAAGCCTGCGTGCGGCAACGCACGACGTGCTGGCTGGCCTGACCGCGCGTGAAGCGAAAGTTCTGCGTATGCGTTTCGGTATCGACATGAACACCGACCACACGCTGGAAGAAGTGGGTAAACAGTTCGACGTTACCCGCGAACGTATCCGTCAGATCGAAGCGAAGGCGCTGCGTAAACTGCGCCACCCGAGCCGTTCTGAAGTGCTGCGTAGCTTCCTCGACGATTAATCGTCGCGGGGCATCGTCTACAGCCTGTTAAAAAGCTCCCTGCGGGGAGCTTTTTTTATGGCGTTCAGGTGGCCATCCCGGGAAAGTCGCCTCTCTCCGCTACTGGCCGCGGGTTGCCAGGGCATCGTCCAGTTCACGATAGGCCGCCACCAGCTTATCGAGCGTCGCCCGGTTTAAGCCGCTGGGATTAGGCAGCACCCACACCTGGGTCGTCCCGATGGTCATGGCCTGTTTCCCCCACTTCGCGCCGCGCTGGTTAAAGGCCAGCTCGAATGCCTGCTTGCCGAGCACCGCCAGCGCCTGCGGCTGATACTCCTCAATCTTCCGCACCAGCTCACGGCCGCCGCTGCGCAGCTTCTGCAAGGCGACCTCGCTGGCCTGCACCGTCGGACGCTCTACCAGCATGGTGATGCCGCAGCGCGTATCCAGCAGCTGCAGCTCCTCTTCCGGCCTGAGCTGCCGATCGGTGAACCCGGCCTGATGGATGACCTTCCAGAAGCGATTGCCAGGATGGGCAAAATGAAAGCCGGTATGGGCGGAGGACTTCCTCGGGTTGATACCGCAAAAGACAACGCGCAGGCCCGGCGCAAGGATATCGCTAATCATGTTTTCTCCGGCTGTATGGCTAAAACATGATTATAAAGGATTGAAAATGCATTGTTTATAAAAACAGCAGCTGCGCGCTTTACGCTGGATTGCAATCGCCAGTTACTTTATAATCCCTCGCCACGGCCCCTTAGCTCAGTGGTTAGAGCAGGCGACTCATAATCGCTTGGTCGTTGGTTCAAACCCAACAGGGGCCACCAAATTTTAGCTTTAAAATCATATAATTAAGCCACTCACGCGAGTGGCTTTTTTCTTATATCGTTATTGAGTGGCGATAAAATGGCGGTGCATTTTTTACCGCCACTTTTCAGATCACATAAAAAAACCCGCTCGCGGCGGGCATTTTATGAAATTTTTTCAGAGCCATAGCGGGCGCTGACCACCAACTGTCGGATGAGGCGGGGCCGGGATTATCGTTCCTGGCGTAACAATAAAACGTTCCACCGATTCCATCGTTACGAACGTACAACTGCAATTTATGTTAGTACATTGGTGGTAACGCTCTTTGGTGTTCTCACTTAGATAGCGACTGGTGCGCGCATGTGCCGCGTGCTGGCATTTTGGACAATGGAACATTACTACACTCCGCGATTCACACAATGTGAATAAATGATACACAATAATTCACCAAAAGCGAAAGATATTCATAGTTAGTTGATAAGGATGCCCATGAAACTCTTAAAAATAACGCTTCTATGTACTGTCGCAGCCCTTTCAAGTAGAGCCTTTTCATAAAGCATTGATGCACAAATTTTAATGAAAAGTCTTAAACCGTGGCAGCCCGTTGGAATTGAGGTTAAGACGGCCTCAGTGAAAATAAAGTTACCAACTGCCACTGTAACCTCGGATGCATATGAAGCACTGATATCGTCCGGTGTCTGCACTCCTGTTTGGGTTAAAAGTGCCCCTGAGGGATATCTCAAAAACACCAAAGAGATACATGTCGTTAATAAATTTTTAGCGCAGGGCTATACGTTTGAAAACCCTCTGAATACATCTAAAAAGATGGGTGCGCTGATGGACGATGAAGCAAAGACTTTGATGTATGAAAACACCCATGGCTACGTTTCAAAATGAAGATGACAACAACCCGTTTGGTTACGGGTTGTTTTCCTTTTTAAGCATCCACAGCATCATATTCCACATCAGACAACCTCACCTCAAGCTCTAGGCTCGTCGTAAAGCCGCTTTTACTCAGGTAGTGCATAACTTTAGTGATCGTCCAAGATTGCTCGTCTATAACGCGCTTAAAGCCCATAACCTGTACTGGCGTCTCAGAGTAAAGGTCTGCTCGCCCCGTCGCCAGCCTGATTGAAAACTCAGCAACCCCACGTTGCAGTTTGTCCCATTTTGCCTGGGCGGCTCGCATGGCCTGCGCTTTGGTTGAAAAAATTGTCGTCAGGGCAAACACGTTGTCATCCTCGCCGACCATGTATTCGCCCTCCCTGGCTTCCGGCGCCTTCACCGTTTTTTTCTTCGTTACCGGTTTGGCTTTGGGGTGCTGTAGCGCGCGTAAATGCTGCTCTTTGGGTTTGCGTTTTAACGTCACCTTTTGCTTTTGTGGTTTCGGGTCTTTGGTGTGCAACCATTTTGCCGTAACGCCGGTATATGCCCCACGGTCAGCAATCGAAAACTGATGGCGGTCGCCATCGCTGCGGGTGATCGTTATCTGCGGAATGGCTTTTCCGCTGGCTGTAACCCCACGACCGGCTTTGAGGAAAAGTAACTTTCCCGCTTTTACCGAAACCTCACCGCCGTTTCGCTCGGCGAGCCGTGTCAAAAATTTGGCATCCGATTCCTGTGACTGGTCGATATGCGGAATTTTTATTCCGGCCAGCTCCGGTATAATGCTCGACGTCAGTTTGTTACGTGTCGCTATCGCTGCCACGATCTCGCCGAGCGTCTTGTCATGCCAGGACTCTTCCCGACGTGAGTTAAGCGTTCCCCGAAAATCGGCGCTACGGGCGCGGATTGTCACTGTATCTGGCGCGCCATGATGTTCAACCTCATCGACGGTAAAACTTCCCTTACCAATCAACGCAAAGCCTTTCCACCCGAGGTAAAGCGTCAGTACGGCACCGCGTAACGGCAGCTCGACCAGCCCGTCAGCATCATCAAGCTCGATGTCGAGCTGGTCGGCCTCGAATCCGCGATTGTCTGTCATGGTCAGACTCATCAACCGATTACTGATGTTGCCGGTAATATCTTTGCTGTCGAGCATCAGCATAAAATCGGGCGTCAGTTCGCCACCCGCATTCAGATTCAGCATATCCAGCATCAGCTAATCCCCACCATGCCGGACACTGATGAGGCCATATTTCCCGCCTTGCCAATCAGTGATTTTGCCTGTTCGCCGATATCGCCATACAGCGCCGCAAGGGATTCATCCACGCGGGTGAGCGTCAGCGTAAAATCAATTTTGCGCGCCGTTCCGTCAGCAAAAAACAGGCTTCCTGTCTCGCTGATATTATTGATGACGTACATACCGTAAATCGTGCCGGTACCATCCAGTAACGGCCAAGCGCGCCCCTCGTCAGCCATTAAACGAATGGCCGTCATCGTCAACTTTCCGCCGGTGAGCTCAGGGTATAACACACCGGCCAGGGTAATTTTTTCATCCCCCGGCCCCAGATACTGGAAAGAATCCCGCTTACCTACGCGGGAGTTTGACGGCCACCGATATTCGGCATCGCGTTGCATCGTCTGGTGTGGCAACGTCTGGCGCATAAAAACAAACATGCCGAGTGCAAGCATCATTTTTCGTTACCTCCTGTCAGTCGTGGTTCATGCTGGCACGCTGTCGGGCGCGTTTTTCACGCTCAAATTTTTCGAGCGCATCCTGTAGCTGGCGATCGAGCTGCGTACCGCTGCCGCCCCCCTGAACGTCAATGTGATATTCGTTTTTACTTTGGTCTATATAAGAACGTCCCGCCGGTGCGGTGACGGGTTGATATGCCTGATAGCCACCGTAAGTGCCGGTTGCCGGAATATAAGAGTTACCCTGCGTGGCTGCGTTCGCTTTTGCGGCAGTCTGGTCAAGCGTGCTGGACTCTTTATTAATAATGCCGAGTTTCTCAAGCACCCAATCAATACCGCTGCGCAGCTTATTAAATGCCGTCAGCGGCAGCGTTAAGGCATCCGCCAGCCGTTGACCGAACAACACACCGGCATCACGAAAACTGTTTAAGGTTTCCTGCGATGACTTGACCGGCGCAATCAGGTTGTTAAACCAGTCCCAGACGGCTTTCAGTTTTCCGCCCAGCCAGTCAAACATCGGTTTAAGCGGCGCAAACAGTTCAGCTACTGGCGCAAATGCGGCCCGCATCCCTTCAATCACTCCGCCGAAAAATGCGCTGATGGGCTCCCAATATTTACGGATGAGCAATGCCCCGGCGACAATCGCGGCCACAACAGCGACAACCGGCCAGGAAATCGCGCCAATAGCGGTAATGATGCCTCCGGCCACCGTTGTAAATACGGTACCGAGCGCCGTCGCAGCGGCGATGATGGCATTAACTCCCGTTATAACCGGCCAGGCAATCAGCCCAATGGCCCCAATCATACCCACCACGCCAAGCGCCACGGCGGTAATCACCCCAAGCGTCTGCGCGAGCTCTTTATTTCGCTGGATCCACTTATCAAGTTTGAGCACGTAACCGGTCGCAGTCTGCACCAGTTTGCGTAATGAGGATTCCTGCTGGTCAAACAGGTCTGTGCCAACAGCCTCATACGCAGACTGAAACTCTTTGAAGTCGCCGCCGAGGTTATCCTGCATGACTTTAACCAGCTCCTCGGTCTTGCCGTCCGAGGCTTTAAATGCCGCTGTCAGCTTATCGAGTTTCCCGCTGGCCGCAGCGTCTAACAGGGCATTAGACGATTTCAGCGCTTCCTCGCCGAATATCGTTTTCAGGTATTCTCCTGTCTGACTTGTTCCGAGCTTATTCTTTTTAAAACTGGCCTGGATTTCTTTCAGAATGGTAAATACGGGCCGCATGTTGCCCTTGCTATCTGCCGTCTTAACCCCCAGCTCTTTTAATGCCGCCCATGCCTTACCTGTTGGGGCCTGTAACCGGCTGACGACAGCGCTGCTCCCGGTACCGGCCATCGATCCCGTGATATTGTTATCATGAAGCACACCCGTCATGGCGGCGGCTTCTTCGAGGCTTACTCCCGCAGCTTTGGCAACTGGGGCCAGATAGGTTAAGGCGTCGCTTAATCCCTGAAAATCGGCCGCTGATTTATTCATCGTTGCTGAAAGCACATCGCCGATATGGGCTACCCGGTCATTTGAAAGCTGGAAAGCGTTTTTGGTACCGAGCAAAAGCTGTGCGTTCTCTTCCATCGTCCGCCGGTTAGCGAGCGCCATATTCAGCGTGACGGGGGTCGCAGCCTGGATTGCTGCCGCATCGCCGCCCGCTTTCGCGATGATAATCTGAGCTCCGGCAGCATCATCGGCAGAGGCGGCAGTATTGTCGCCCAGCAGTCGGGCTTGTTTTCGCAAAGCCGTCATTTCTGCGGAGTCTTTCGCCACACCGAGTACAGCCTGTAACTCGGAATTTTTCTGCGCAAAATCATAACCCGGTTTCATCAGTGCAACACCGGCCAGCGTGCCGGTCGTCGCCATACCGACACCGGCGGCACCCATTGCGGCAGCGTTTCCGGCCAGCTCTTTACCTGCCTGATATCGCTGCTTAACCGCGTTGAGCTTTGCCTGTAGAGCGCTGACGCGCGCCAGCGCTTCACGCTGGCGATTGAGCTGCACCGTCGTTTCGCTGATGCTGGTTTTTAACTGGCGCTCGTCTGCCGCCAGGGTGCGGGTATTAATTCCCGCCTGGCTGAGTTCCTGCCTCTGGCGTTGTACAGCCTGCCGCAAGCTGTTGTGTTTGAGCTGGAGCGCTGCGGCGCTTTTACGTGCGGCATCCATTGCCTGCGCCTGGGCGCGCGTCGGCTGTTCCGTATTTTTAAACTGGATCGCCAGCGCGGCGGCTTCCTGCTTCGCTTTCTTCAGCTCCTGACCGGTAACGGCGAGTTGCGCGCTGGCCTTGCGAAACCCGTCAATACGGGATGCCTGGCCATTCAGTTCACGCAGCGATTTTTGAGTGTCCCGGATATCACCAGACAGCGTTTTGCTCGCTGTCTGGATGGATTTAAACGGGCGGGTCGCCTGGTCAACAGCCTTGAGTAATACCTGCAATTTAACGTCGTTACTCATTCGTGTTTCCGCTTCGCTGTAGCGCCTTTTCGCGCCAGGTGGTGAGCTCGGTCAGGCTCATGGGATATAACTCTGATGGCGGCCAGTGAAAAATCACCGCGATATCCGCCATCAGGTCATCGACCGACATGTCTTTCGGGAAATTTAATCCGCCAAATTCGGCGACAAAAAACCGATCACCTTTGTTGCCAGCGCCATCAGGTCGGGTAAATCCATCATGACGACATCCGATTCGGTAAGAGACGGACTGGTCATACGCGGCAGCACTTTAATCAGGGCATCCACTTCAGAGCGCGCAACGTCTGCCAGGCTGACACCGCGCAGGGTTCCGGCGTTAGGCTTCATCAGGGTGATTTTTTCGATGACCTGCTCGCCGCGTTTGATGGGGTTTTCCAGGGTGACGATGTTTTCTTTGCTCATGAGTTTCTCACTATTTACGGATTCGGGGTTAACCGGCCAGACATGCTGGCCGGGGAAAAATTACAGGCCGATATTGCGGCGGTGCTGGTCGAGTCGGTCGACGCCGTTCACCTTCTCAATCATGTTGAGGACGTCGATTTCTACCAGCTCTTTACCGTTCATGGTCAGCTTGTAGTACGTGCAGACCAGCGATAATTTGCTGCTGGTATCCTCGCCCTGTTTGCTCTCGCCGTTATCGACTTCCTTCACCTTGAAACGGGTCTCAACTTCCACCGCCACGGTTTCGCCGGTATCGTCCCGCTGGTAAGAGCCTGCATAGCGCAGTAGCGCCCCGGTACCGACGGCACCATAAAGCGACCAGATCGCATCATCAGGGAAGCCGCCGAGGGAAATCTCCATCGCCAGCGCGTCATCGTCGAGGCCGAAATCGACAGGGGCTGAGCCTGACATCCCGCCGCCCCGGTAATTTTCCAGCTTACGGGTCAGCTTTGGCAGGGTGACGGACTCGATAACGCCGAGATAGCTGACGCCATCCAGAAACGTGTTCAGATATTTGAGCTTGCGCGGCATTGCCATTGGTCAGGGCTCCTTAATTGCTGTTAACCGATGACACCAGATTCGCCAGGTATTTATCGGTAATGCGCTGGCGTAGCGTCAGGTTTTCGAGAGGGGGAACCGGCGTATAGTCGTAATCGATATACAGTTTCCCGGCTTTGAGGGTCGCCGCATCGTTAGCCGATTCATCAAACCAGCAGGTCGCATCGACGATATAGCCCGCCGTTTTCATCTCGCGGAATTTCGCATTGATACCCGCAACGATGTCTTTAATCAGCGTGGCAGTGATCGGCTTGTCGACCGCCCACATATGACCAGCGGCCATGGTGTCGGCGATAACCTGCGCGGTGCGGGTGTAGTTCTCGAACAGGAACAGCGGGTCATCGGAGCAGCAGCGGTTGCCCCAGAAGCGGAAACCGTCTTTACGAATGAGCGTGGTGACGCCAGCCTCGTTAAGCAGGCCGGCATCGGTGCCGGATTCCTGCAAATCCCAGAAGACCGACGCGCTGATGCCGGTGACGCCATTCACTCCCACGTTTGACAGAGTTTTATGCCAGCCTGTGTCCTGGTCGATTTTGGCTCGCAGGCCCAGCGCGCGGGCGGTCGCCCAGGCGGTTTCGGTCGCGTTTGCCGTGGTATCCCATGCCAGAAAATCCGGCCAGATAACCATCAGCTCACGCTGGCTGAAATTTTCGCGATAGAGCATCGCCTCGGAAATGTTCTGGCAATCCCAGGCGCTGACATAACCAAAGGCGCGCAGCTTCTGGCAAATCGGCGCGAGCGCTGTCGCAACCTCAAGGGAATCGAGGCCCGGCACGCCAAGGATGCGCGGTTTAACGCCGGTGACAGCCTCCGCTGTAAGCAGCGCTTTCAGCCCGGTGTAATTGCCGCTTTCGTCAGTGCCGCCGATGATATTAGAGATAGTCTGCGCTTCAGCATCGTCGCCGGTACCTTCGGCGACGCGCACGACGACAATGACCGGTTTCGACTGGTCGGCGATTGCCTGGAGGGATGCGGCCAGGGTGCCTTTTGTACCCGCTTTGGCAATAGCGCTTTGCACGCTGGTAATCAGTACGGGCTTATTGAGTGGGAAGGTGGCGGCATCGGCATCGCTGGCCGTACAGACCATGCCGATAATCGCTGTTGATACGGTGGAAATGACGCGGGTGCCGTCGTTAATCTCGACAACCTGGACGCCGTGATGAAAATCGCTCATCCGTTTAACTCCGTGGTTAAGGGTGAGCATTATTTTCAATCGTGGGGGAAAGGGTGACGAGTCATCCCCGCTGTAACAGGGACGGTACAACAGGAATGACCGTCACAGGGTCAGGCAACACGGCTCCAGCACATCAGCAGCGTGTGGGCTTCCACTACACTGAACGATTTACCCTCGCCGAGGTTGGCGGTTTTGCCGGTGGTCGTATGTTTATGCGGCGGTACCGTGACTTCATGGTCGTGCTCTCCTGCGTCATCGGTCACACCCAGCTCTTTAGGGTTAAAGAGCTGACGCACATCGCCGCCAATCTCCCAGGGGTCATCCTTACCGGCCACGCCACCATGATTGTGAACACCGCCCCGCGTGGTCGTCAGCTTCTGCTCTCGCTGCTCGCTGGTTTCACCGCTCACATCAATCTGAACGGCGGGCAGGTTGCCCTGCTGGAGCGTGACGGTATCGCTGCCGCCGGTTTTCCCGACGTCCGAGCCGTCAGCTTTGCCGACGCGGATCGTTTTACTTTCGCCGGTATACACCCACTCCGACCACGGCCAGCGCTCATTGGGGTTCAGGTTCTGATTAAAAAAACGTGTGGTTCCGACGGGGTTATCCAGTTCCCAGGCATCACTCACCGCCGATTTAACCGCATTAGCGATAGCCTGCTGAATATTTGTGTCGAGGTCCCCGACGACCTTATCGGCATAATCTTTCGCTTCATTTTTGGCTTTCTCAACATCTTCAGCGCTTGCCATGACCAGCGACAGGTCAGCAGTGATTTTCACATCGGCCGTATTGCTGACCTTAATCCACAGGTTCAGGGCATGCAGACGCCCCGACCCCTCGGCAAGCTGGGGTTTGTACGATTCCGGTACGCTGGCCACGGCCAGACAAACGCCATCATCATCATACAGAGCGGCTTCTCTTAACCAGAATCCGCCAACCTGCGGCGGAATAATCATTTCTGCACGGATGACGCTTGCGGAGTTATCAGCGATAGCCAGGCGATTAATCGGCGCCCGGTATCGTTCGTTAATCAGGCCATCCTGAGAGGCTAACGCTGCCGGCAGCATGCCGTTACCATCACCGACGCCCATCAACGCGAAACCAACCGGCATGCCAGAAAGCGCAGCTTCTGCCAGCGCAACCTCTCCGGCCTGCGTCAGAACCGCTGAATATTTCTTTTCCGCCATATCGCCCCCCTTATGCCATCTCCAGCAGATATTTCTGTACGGCAATATGTTGATCCGTTGTCAGAGAGCCATTAATTAAAACCACCGACTTAAAATCGGTTGCTAACCCGGAGTTGTTATTATCCGTTTTACAACCGATTAAAATATCTTTATCCCCTGCGGCAATATCTCCCGGCACGGAGGACGCACTCGAAACATATTTCCCCGTAGAGGGGTCATAAATGGCAATCGTAATCGTTCCCTGACGAATAAACGAAGTGAACGCAAAAAAATCGCCCACCTGAATGGATTCCGGGAATGAAGCATAGGCATAGGCCGGTACTGAAGCACCGGCATTCTGGCGCGCCACCAGAAGACGCCCGTCAACTGCTGTACCGATACCAAAACCATACCCACTCGCTGCTGTGCCAGAAAAATCTGCCACGGCATAGGTGTTAGCTCCCCCGCCTGCCGCTGCCCTGCGCATCACCCCGGCGACGGTCAGCGCGACCGGGGCTTTGTATTGGGTATTAAGGTAATTATCACGGCTCACCGTGACAAATCCCTGTGAGTTTTCCACTACCCCGCTAACCATCAGCGGTTTGTCAGAATCAAAAGAGTTGAGAGTAATATCACTGGAGTTTGCCCCCCAATAATACCCGGCAAAAGGGATGCCATCCGTTTCGGGGAAATCCTGAAACCAGTTTATCTTTTCAAAATCAGCCATCATTTTCATTCCCGATTTAAATGGGACAGGACCACCGAGAAAAAGAGATGTAAACATATTTACTCCTGATAAAATTTTTCTTTAGCCATTCGGGTAATGATATATGCACCTTTGCTGCTCAGGTGTAATGTGTCCTGCCATGCACCGGCGGAATTATCATATCTTTTCGGGAACAATTCATACCCGCTGATAAAGTTGATGTTATTTTTCAGCGCCAGTTCGCGCATGGTTTTATCGTATTCAGAAAGGGCAGGCGTTCCCGATGCGCTGCACTGTCCCGGAGATATCAGGCAAATACAAATATCAGGTGATGCCTCTTTGTGTTTATCAATAATTGTCTGAATGCCGTTGCGATATTGTTCCGTCCCGGCAGACTTACGAAAATCATTCGTTCCCAGCACGATAAACAGTAAATCAATCTCCAGAGCTGACGCGACAGGGGCGATCCAGTCTTTCCAGTTGAGATAATCCGACGCCATTGCTCCGCCATTCCCCATGCGGGAGACAGTAACACCAGACTGATTCGATGCATCTTTGCCATACATCCCAAGGATAGAAACTACGCCATTTCCGGCAGTCTGGATTTTCACGGTATGTGCAACGGAAGCCAGGCCGCTGAGCTTATGCGCCAGCGCCTTACCTGTATTGCCGCCGGTGATGGTCGCCACCGTAATATCGTCAATGATGATGCTGAATGACCCGGTGCCGTCGTAATAAAACAGCGTCAAATCGGTGGCCTTAACCCCTGACCAGGTCATATAAGCCACGCTGCCGGTATTGTACATGGCGTTCCCGTCCGGACCTGCACCATAACGCGGCGCGGCATTATTGTGCTCGTTGTCTCCGTCATAGACAGTAAACCCGCTGGTTTTCAGCGTAATACCGGCCATGACGCCATCTCCGCGCGTAGAGCAACTTATCCAGCCTGGGTCTTTATACTTCCCGCCCATCTGATTCAGGAGCGACAGAGGGATCGTGTTTTTTTCCGTCCAGGAATCCCCCGTCCAGGCATAATGAATCCCTACCTGTTCGCCGACAAATAAACGCGCAAACTTATACTGTAGCCGGTAGGTATCGCCCTGAATAAAGGTTTTATCTGTCACTTCACCGCTAACGGTTCCACCGCCACCATCACCAACCAGATTCTTAATAAACGCCTGTAATTGTGGCCCCAACCCGGCAGCGTCAGGGAATCCATCGTCAAACCACAGCGGGACAACGTCGTTATCGCCAAAGCAGGCGGGAAAGAATTTAGGATTAAAGTTTTTTTGCGGGAGATATTGTCGCGCCCACATATTCGGTATTCCGGCGACAAACTCCTGTAATTGAGGCCCTAATCCGGCGGCATCGAGACAGCCATCATCCAGCCAGAGCGGCACGACATCATTGCTTCCGTGAGCCAGAGGCAGCATCTTGCCGCTGAATGACCCCGGCACGATTCGGCGATCCACATACCCTTTCCCGGCATAGAATGCGACCGGTACTGCAACGCCGTCAGCATTCAGGTAGAAAATAAACGACTCATCAGCCTCAGGCCCCTGAGCCACGCGGAAAATTTTACCGGCGGGCGTGGCGGCACGCCCGGCAATCGTCCCGTCCGGGTCTTCTGCTGTTTTGAAGAAAGTGGATTCCCGATAATCGGTAAACCCTTCCAGCATCGTTTTCAGGAATTGTGTACGGGCGGCTAACTGCTTTGCCTGAATATTAGCGGCACCCGTTGCACCGCCTTCAACTTTATCCAGACGGGCAATCTGATAAATTTCATCAGCCCACTTAATTGTTTCGGTAATTTTCGTCATATCACTTTCCTGAAAAATAAACATTGCCGGAATAATGCTGCTGACCGTCGTAATAAATACCGCCATCCGGGACATATTCGGGCGGGTACACTGTAATGACTTCTGAATCAATAAACGCAGTACCAATACTGGCTAAAGCCGTAACACTCAAAGAGAGCGTGAGCTGCGATATATGACGACTGACCGGCTTCGCATCGCCAATAATCCGCTCCAGCTCTTTAATCATTGACTCAGTGATGCCGATATCATTGAGGTCAATCTCAAGGCGGAAAGTCCCGGCAGGGTCGGCAACCTTCCACCACTCCTGGAGCGTCATGCTGTAGCCCAGCGTTTCAATCACCCGACGAACGGCGGCGACGGTTCCCTTACGTTGGTGGATCCAAAACGCATCACTGACCGCCTGGCGCTTTTCAGTTTCTGACCAGGTTTCCTCCCAGCGGTCGACAGAAAACGCCCACGCCAGATAGGGCAGGAATTTCACCGGACATTTCCACGGATTCCACAAATCTCGCAGCGGCACAGATAAATCGCTGATAGAGGCGCATGCTGCGGCGGCTCGCTGTTCCAGCAGAGATGACCCGTTCGCCATCAGCGAATTATTCATCCGATCCCCCGATAATGACGCGGGCGTCAGTGCAATAAGCGGCCTGCGTTTTATCCAGCACCACATCGGCCAGCGGTGCGCGCAGCTCGACGCGCTGAACCCCCTGCACATGCAGCGCGGCGTAAATCGCCGACATTCGGATGTCACGACCGAGGCGGCGCTGCTCCGTGATATAGGCAGTTAACTGCGCTCTTGCGGCAGCAAGAATCGGCTCGGTCGCCGGGCCGGGGTAAACATACAGCACCGCGTCGATCGCATAATTGACGATTTCAGCCGAGACGACTGTCAGGCGGTCAGCGACCGGTCGTACACTCTCATCATTCAGCGCGGTACTGACGGCCATCAATAAATCATCCGACGCCGTGCCGTCACCTTCCCGCGACAATACCGCGATAGTGACCTCTGCTGGCGCCGGGCTATTAGCCGAAGCATCCGCGACACGTCCGTCGGCACTCAGGGCGTGAAATTCATAGGCACCGGTCGGCCCGGCAACACTCATGCCCTCAAATGCCGCCGGGATGCGCTGGCGTAAATCACTGTCGGATTCCAATACCGCCTCCACTGGCGGGATTTGGGTATCGTCTCCGGGGGTAATGACCAGGCGTTCAACGTTATTATTTGCCGCGAGCTGGTCGAGGTCGTTTTTGATGGCATAGGCCACCATTCCGGCTTTCGCCGCCTCGTTAATGCGCTGGCGTAAAATCACCTCGCGATAGGCATTCTCTTCGAGATATTTCACCAGTGGCTCTGACTCCAGCGTCAATGTCCTGGCGACCGCTTCCTGCTCGTCTTCCGGATACAGTGAAATCAGTGTGGCTTTGCGCTCGGCGAGGATGGTTTCAAAATCCAGCGTTTCCACCACATCAGGCGCGGGGAGCTGGCTCAGGTCGATAACTGCCATAGATTCAACTCACAGGAATGGTTAAGGAAAGGCTCTCGCCGGTATCGGTGATTTGGCCGGTCACGTCGACGACCATTTGCCCGTTAAATTGCCGCGCTGTGGTGATACTGGTCAGCCTGACACGTGGTTCCCACTTCAGGATCGCCATGTAGCACGCCGCCATAATTTGCAGCTCAAGCGCCGGGGTCTGAGGCTGGTCTATCATCTGCGACAACAGCGAGCCGTATTCACGACGCATGACGCGGGAACCAACGGGCGTGCGCAGAATATCCCCGATGCTCTGGCTGATATGGTCCACGTCTGCAATACGCTCGCCGGTCGCGCGGTTCATACCAAGGTAACGGGCGGTCATCGGGTCCCCTCCGTCCATTCATCGCCGCGCCTGATGCCGCCGTGACCGTGTTTATCCACCTGAACACCATTGGAAGTGAAAGCACCGCCGCTGTGCTCGATATCGCCGGACATGCTGCCGCCTTGCTTCACCTCCAGCGTACCGGTCGTCAGTTTGTTGGTGCAGACCACCTCCGGCGTATCGAGGGTGACGCGGGTGGAGGCTTTGAGCAGCACCACCGGCACGCTGACGGCAACCGAACCGGATGCGGTCACATCGGCGGTTTTAATGCCGGTGACGGTCAGCGCGCCGGTTTCCGGCTCATAACTCATAACGGCACCGTCGGGAAACGCAACGTGCCAGGCGTCCGCCGAGGCCGACGGCGCGGGGTTGTCGTCGGAATAAATACCCGGCAGCACAAAAGCGGTATCGAGCTCACCGCCCACGGCCAGAATCATCACCTGCTCACCAATGGAGGGAGCCCACCAGGTGCGCGAGCGCCCGGCCCGATGCGTCAGCCACTGGAGCCAGTCGGTATAAATGCCGCCGGTCTGCACGCGACAACGCCCGGCGTCGAGGTCAGTTTCGACAACGATGCCGGTGCGGATCATGTTGCGTATCGCGCGGGCGAGTTCCTGGATAGATGCAAGAGTATTCATAGGGGAAAGGATGCCGCCGGAGAGTTCCGGCGGCAATCTGCGGGTGTTTTGCCCTGGCTGGCACAACGTTATCTGTATCAGCCCGGATTTGACCTGACACATCGATGACATCGAACCAGACCTAATCTGACGGGCCGCTCTGTGCCATAGCAGACACATTTATTTAACAGTACAAAAAAAAACCTGCGCAATAAATTATCAATGACGATAAAATCATTCACAATGCAACCAACCACTAGTAATTTATAATTTAGTTATTTATAAATTAAATTTCTTAAAAATCACACTCCTCCTGTTGATTGGAAGAACAAAATTAACTCCAAAGTTTTTATCAGGACCATAACAAGCTATCAATTCAGAAAAAATATCATGATACAATTCATTCTTTAATGAATTATCGTAAAGATACTCCATGACATAGCGTGAGATATAACCTGCCAGAACATCTGCAAGCTGAATTCCCGCAGATTTTTTTGAGTCTGGGAATTTTAAATTCAGGTCCGTTTTTATATTAAAATCCGTTGTTGAATCGAATGGATTTTTTACGTTTGAGTTTTTTAATTGCTCCGAGCAGAAAATCAAAATATCATCAAAATGATCTTGTTTGTCATGAAAGAATGTCACATCTGATATATCACCATTATGGTACTTATTTACTTTGCCCATAATATTGAACCATGAATGCACATGAGGCAATAAATGTATTTCATTACATTTCTTGTTAATGTCAGGTATAGGAACAAGATTTTTTATCAAATCAGTATTTGATGATTTATTAGAATGATAAAATCTGATAGTAGATTGCAGGCAGCGTACAGCATCAGATTTGTACTTAAAAGTAAATTCTTTACTTCTGAAATAATTTCTCAACTTTTTCATTGACGCTAGCAAAGCGGCTTCGGACTTATCTATACATGCCTCAAAAAAAGACATATAGCAATCTAGTGGTAGATTCTCTGACAAGTAATCAGATAGTTCGTTACGAAATCCTTGCGCATTGATTTCTGAATCAAACTGTTGAAAATATGGCGGGCAAATCTGATGATTGACAATTGAGACAGCAATACAATATTTTTTATCGACAACCTCAACATAAAATGGCAATTTGTTTTTTGCAATATAATCAAATAAATCATAGATGAATCCTGGTTTTGATTTATATAGATTCTTAGATTTTAACTCTTCTCCTTGGACCCTGTGTTTGCTTTTTAATGAATCAATATATTTTTGAAGATCATCGCAATCAGGAACCCCGATACAAGATAATGCAAAAAATGGTTGGTTAGCAAAATTCAAATCCGGTGGATTTTTAACCAAATCCCCAGTATTCCCACTCTCATCTAAAAAATACTGATTTAACATTTCTCCTCCGTTTTTATTAACGCTCTTCAGTGTAAGGCATCTTTATACCTAAAACCATTCGCCCCAAAGTAACTAATTTATATATCTAATCTAAATAGCAGGTCCTAATACCGCTACATCCTACAGGAAACTTGTGGCTCAAGGATAGTCAGCCTCATGCCTTGAACACTTTTATACCAAGGCTCAAGAGTAGTAGTGATGATCAGCAAAATAATCACTCTTAGTTACTAAGTGTTCTGCTATCCGGAATAGCCATTCAGCATTGTCGTTAAACATATTAGAAACTTCCACTCCTCGCTCAAAGCAGGCTGTCAGATTTGATTATGTACGCCACTAAAAACTGTATCAGCTCAATCGGCGAGGTAGTCGATAATGACGCTTTCCACAAGCTGCCGGTCATCGTCTATAAAGCCCAGGAGCTGGCGCTGTGGATACTCGACGGCGGCGCTTTTGGGGGATGGTTTATCCTTGAGCCCGAGCTGATGCACGCGGGCGATGCGCTGTACTTTCCCGGTAAATTCCACCAACGCCGCGCTGTCGTTACCGCTCGCTTTCATATAACGGTTGGTTCGCAGTTTCGCGAACATCTCGCGCTTAATCCGGCCTTTCTTTGCCCTGACGGGCTGGCGCTTACGCGGGGCAAATGGCGAACCGTCCGGCGCTTTCTGCGACTTAATGCGCTGCTGTTGCCGCTGGCGCAGTTTCTTCGCAATGTCGGCGGTCATCTGGCGACGCCCGGCGGGAGAAAGGGCCGCTATCAACCCGGCGAGCTTGTCCTCAAAGGGTTTGAAGTCATTCATCCCATTTACTCACCAGTTCGCCATTACTCCACATCTCAACAGGGCGCGTCACCGGCTCCGGCGGTGGCGGCTCCGGGATGTTCTCAACGTACATCGCGCCGTCGGCCTCTTTGACCTGGGTGCGCTCGGTCAGCAACAGGCTGATGCTGACATCAAGGCTGCTGTCGTTATTAATGTCAGCGTACCAGGCAAATCCTTTTTTTCTCCCCTCGTCGGTTGTCATGATGTCCGGCTGATTGACTCGCAGCCAGGCCATAATCGGCACAAACAGCAGGTCAATATCGTCGGTAAAATCCGTGACCACGATGTTAAGCGTGTACCGCTTTTCAAACGACAGGGAGCGCGCCAGCGTCGCCGTATTGTTGCCATCGTCCAGGCGAAGGCAAAGCATATCGGGGTTAGTACGCAGTACCGGCACCGCATCAGTTAAGGCTTTTCGCAGACTGTTGGGCTTTTGCATCGATTTCATCCTGGCATTGTTTAACCGTATCGACCTGGATTGCGCAACTTTTCAGGGCGTTTTCGAGCTGGCGTATATCCGCACTCAGGTCGCCATTAGTTAGCGGGTCGCTGCCCGGCATCGGGCAGGGGCTGACCTTCGGGCAGGCGTTGTAAACAATCACCGGCGGCGGCGTTGGTGCAGGCGGTGCGCTGGTGCAACCGGCGCACAGCATCAGGTAAATCAGCGCGATACCAGCGGCGAAACGCTTCATTTTCATTGAGTAATCTCGTGATAGTTTGTTCACGCCGGAAGGCCAGCAGGTTAGCCGTGGTGAGTTTGTCCCGCATGGCAACCTGCGCCAGCTCTATGCGCTGCGACTGCTCTGCGACAACGTTGAGCTGATTTTTCAGCATGATGATGGTGGTTTTCTGCGTACCGGCGACCCGGTTCGCACGTTCAAATGAGGCGCGCAAATTGCTGTTATCGTGTCGCATCCACAGCAGACCCGCACAGGCCAGCGCCAGCAGGAGAATCACTATCTTCATGCAGTTCCCCCTCCGGCCTTGCGCCACACTGCGACCAGCTTGTCGAGGCTGTGCTCACGCTGACCGTATCCGGCACCCGGCAATGAAGCCCAGATATTGCGACAGCGGGAAATCGCGCGCTCGATGCGCCCCTGCTGCAAATCTTCCAGCGCACCACGCTCCCGAATAAGCTGAATGGCGAGCCTGTCCTGTGATACCGGGCTGAAATCCGGCAAAGCGAGCTGCTTTTTGTAATGCGGCCAGAACAGATAAAGCTGCTGGTAACGCCCGGATGCCGTGGATTTTTCCCCGTGACGATTGAAGACCTTCGCCGGGCGTCCACCGGCGAACGGGTGATCGCGATAATCGGTAAAAATCTCCGGCTTGCCATCGATACCCGTGACGATAACGTCGTAACCGTTGTTTCGGGTCAGCGGATGCGTTGCTGTCCCTTCCGAAAACGCCAGCGTGTCGAGGAATGCCGCAACGTTGGGATGTGTTTTAATGACTGCCATCGTTTTCCCCTTTTTTAATCCTGCGCTGGATAGCAAGCTCTACCGCCTGATAACCGGCGATACCCAGCATGGAGCCAAATCCGCACACGGCCGCGGTTGGCAAGTCTGGAAACTGTACCAGGGCAACCCCGGCCACCATCGAAACAAAGCCACCCAGCAACGTGCGACCAATAAAAAGACGTGCGGTAATCGGTTCACCACCGGCCAGCACTTTACCGACGACAATCAGCGCGCCGATTATAAAAAGCGAAATGACGCTTTTTTCCCCTTCCGTCATGTGGTTACTCCCAGAGGTTTATGGTTTCTGTTACGGGGGATGACTTCACATCAGGCAGTTCGATCACAGTGCCATGCGGCAATACTGCGCCGAGCTCGGCTAACCCCGGATTTGCGGCGAGCACCGACTCGAAGACCCCCTCAGTGCGCCCGTAATACCGGGCGCAAATCATGTCGAGCGTGTCGCCCTGTTGCGCGATGGCCTGCATCAGATTTGGCTCACGATGCAGCGGGGTTTGTCCTGGACACGTGATACGGCCCAGCGCATGTCCCGCCACAGCTCGTCGACAGTGGTATCGATGCTGTCGGCTTTCTTGTCACCTCTGGCGCTGGCATCCACACCGCGATAACGCTCATAGAGCGTGGCGGTCGCCATTGAGGTGACGGCGCGCAGGTAATAGAAAACTCGCACACTCTCACCGTCGAGATCGTCAGCCGGTACGTCGGCCAGCTTGCTAAAACCCCCGGCAATCTGCTGTTCCCGCCACAAAAACAGCTCGGCATTGGTTTCGGCGATGCCGGTTTTGATGGCCTCACGCAGCCGGGCCGGGGCGACGGTCTGCTCAAGTCGCATCCCTTCACGCACGCGTTTCGGGTCGATGTCAGGAAAGAAAAACGTATTTTTTATCACCGGCTCATCGCTGGCAGGCGGCGGGATGATCACCACGCCACCCGGCTGCGGCTCATCGTTCTTTTTAATAATCAGCGTCGTCATGACTACCTCTGAATAGGTGGGCGGTGGACGCCGGTCTCAGGTCAGGTAAAACACCCTCATCGACCGGCGTGCCGCCCTGGCGCGGGGCGCATTCTGTTAACCGACGGTCTTTTTCGGGCGGCCACGTTTAGCCGGTGCCGTGGTTTTCACGGCGCGCGGCGCTCTTACCGGGGCTTTAACGACTGCTGCCGGTTTGGGCTTCAGCTCTCGCTCAAGCCGTTCAATGTCTTTTTTGACGCCTGCCTGGCAATCGAGCTGCATCGCTCGCCTGAGATGGGCCAGCGCGTCGGCGGGCTGTTTGTTGTCCCGCAGCACCTGGCCGGTGATTTTGTGCAGTTTTGCGCGCACTTCATCAGGCATATCGGCGGCGGCGGTCAGCGCCAACGTGTCGAGTAGCTGGCTGATGACGACCGGTTCACCGGCGGCATGGGCGCGCATGGCGGCGAGCGCCACCTCTTCGGTAAACATGTACTGCGGCGGGCGGCGGTGTTTGCCTGGCATGGTCAGACCGTACTTAAACGCGTAGCGGGCAATATCCATCGCGCCGCTGATATCGCCGACATCAAGACGCCACAGCATGACGGTCATCACGATGTCATCCTGCGCCCCTTTGCCCTGTTCCAGCACGCCACTAACCCACGGCAGATAGAACGGCAGCAGCTCGCGCTTTTTCGTGGCTTTCAGCTCTTTACCAAAGATGGCTTTTAACGTGCGTTGGTCTGCGGCCAGCTTAACCAGCATCTGCTCATAGGCAGTGGCATGCCGCAGCGGGTTGTTTTCCCGCTGCGCGGTTTCAATGGCCGAGACCCGCATCATGTGACGCTGTGCGGGGCTCGTCATCGGTTAGCCCTCCGGTTGCGCGGCAGAGAAATCGCCCAGCTTGATATTTTCAATGAAGCACCCGGCGGCGTAGGTTTCGACCACATAATCGATGTTCATCGATTCGTAGTTTTCCACCTGGTCAAGTTTCGGGTTTTCGATGATGGATCGGCGGTGGCTTTCATCCATGAAATAGATGGACAGGTTATCGAGACGCGTCACCATAATCGCGTTCGCCGGGAAGTACGGCACACGGACGGCGGGCAGGTTGCCGATGCGTTTCTGGCTGATGATGATGTCAGCCGCGAGCGCTTCGCTGTTCGGCTGGTCTTTGTTGACGATCGGGAAATATTTATCGGCCAGCAGCTTACGACCCACAATCGCTACAAGTTCGGCATCTTCCTGATAAATTTCGTCAATAAGGTTGTCGGTTGCATCCATGACCAGCGCATCGAGGTTAACGTAATCGCCGTTTTTACCTACGCGGATCACAGCGGAAACAACATTCCCTTCTTCGTCGACAATTTTGCTCATCACGCGGGTCGGCGCTTCATTACGGTATTTCTGCAGCCAGCCGACGGCGACGTCCTGCAACATCGGATGAGTGGCGCGGTCAGAGGTTTCGGCGCGCTCAACGCCGTTGAACCCGGCCATGATGAAATCGAGCGCCTGCCGCTGGATGATGGCATCACGAATACGGCGCTGAAAGTCCTGGAAGCGCGCCCACAAATCCAGCTTTTTATATTTGAAGTGAAAGTCGAAGTTGACCTGATCGCACTCGTACTTGTTGGACTCCAGCGCGGTAAAGTCGGCGGTTTTACGCTCCTTGCCGCTGTTAGTGTCCGTTGTACTGGCGATGGTGCCATTGACGCCGACGCCAATTTTTTCACCCTTCAGCTCATCCACCGGCACGATATTAATTTTCTGCAAAAAGGCCGAGGACATCTGCACGGTGTTCATCATGGTTTGCGTGACGGACGGCTCGACGGAGAATTTTTTACTCACGTCGTCCGGGTCGATGCCGTTCAGCTCAGCAACGCGGGACAGGTAGGCATTGAATTTAAAACGGGTTTCCTGACGCATAGTCTTTCCTGTTTGGTTAAATCTGGTTGTCTGACCGGGCAAGCCTGTCGCCCGGCGATAAATTCATGACCGTTTAGCAGTCGGTCAGCAGCTCATCGCCACCGCCACCGGTGGAGAGCTTGCGGCGCGGCTGCGCGGTGCTTTCGGTTTTATCCAGCGACGTTTTTAACTGGCTGAATGCCTGGCTGGTCTGGTCGGTCTTCGTGGTGACGTCCTGTTTCAGCGTCGCAAAGGCATTTTCCAGCGTGGCAAGACGCTGCTCAGTGGCGGTTAGGTTTTCCTGCACATGTTCACTGACGGCCGTCACGGCTTCATGCACATCCTGAAAACGGGCGTCATCGCTGGCCTGTTTGCGGCTGAAGATCGCTTTCACTTTGTCGCTCAGGGCGGTAAAGACATTTTCCGCCTGGTCTTCAAACTCCAGCTCGGCGAGGGTGGCGACAGAAATCAGGTTGCCCGGCTCGGCTTTGAAGCGGTTGAGGGGGTTAAATTTGGCACCCCGGCAAAATTCGAGGTATTCGGTGCCGAGGCTGGCCGGGTCATCGGTCACGGCGAGGCCGACCAGGTAGCATTTACCGCTATTGGCGAAATTCGGCTGAATTTCCATTGAGGTGTAGACCTTCTGCAATTTTTTATTCATTGCGATCAGGTCATCGGTCGGGGTGATTTTGGCGAACAGCGCCAGCTTGCCTTTCAGTACCGAATCGTCGTCAATCTTTTCAGACTTCAGCTCAACCACATCGCCGTAACGGCTGAACGGGCCATCCGGCAGGATGCCTTTCAGGTGTTCGAGGTTAATGCGGCAACCATAGACGCGGGGGTCAAAGGTCTCAGCCATTTCCTGAATATCCGTCGCGCTGATAACGCGGCCGTCACAGGTATCGCCTTCGACGCCGATGCGAAACCATTTTGAAACTTTTTTTGCCATTGTCAGGAGTCCTGATATCGGGTTAACGGGTCGGGGTTAGTTTCCCGACGTCGCCGCCCACCCGCTATCAATCCCGGATGGCTTATCCCTCACACAACAGCACCTTAGCGATTCGCATCACCCGTTTCTTTAGCCTTGCCCTGTATCAATCACGGCGAGGCATCCATGACCATCACCACCGACACCACTTTATTAAACGACCCGCGACGCCAGGCGGCTTTACTGTACTGGCAGGGGTTTTCCGTGCCACAGATTGCCGAAATGTTGCAGACCAAACGCCCGACGGTGCAGAGCTGGAAACAGCGCGACCAGTGGGAGGAAACCGCACCGCTGAACCGGGTCGAAAGCACCTTAGAGGCCCGGCTGATTCAGCTCTACGCAAAGCCCAACCTGACACCCCACGATTTCAAGGTGGCGGATTTTCTGGCCCGACAGATGGAGCGCTTTGCGCGCATTAATCGCTATGGCCAGACCGGAAATGAGGTTGACCTTAATCCCAATGTGGCCAACCGCAACAAAGGCGACCGCAAAAAGCCGACAAAGAACTTTTTCAGCGACGAGGCTATCGAGAAACTGGAAGAGATTTTTTTCGCGGAGTCTTTCGAGTATCAGCTCCGCTGGCACCGCGCCGGGCTTGAGCACCGTATTCGCGACATTCTGAAATCGCGCCAGATTGGGGCGACGTTCTACTTTTCCCGCGAGGCGCTGCTGCATGCGCTGAAAACCGGCCATAACCAGATTTTCCTGTCAGCGAGTAAGACGCAGGCGTATGTATTCCGCGAGTACATCATTCAGTTTGCCCGCCGGGTCGATGTCGACCTGACCGGCGACCCGATTGTCATAGGCAACAACGGCGCAAAGCTCATTTTTCTCGGCACCAACTCAAACACCGCGCAGAGCCACAACGGCGACCTGTATGTCGACGAAATTTTCTGGATCCCCAACTTCCAGAAACTACGCAAAGTGTCGTCGGGCATGGCCTCACAAAGCCACCTGCGCAGCACCTACTTTTCGACACCTTCCACCCTGGCACACGGCGCTTACCCGTTCTGGTCGGGGGAATTATTCAACCGGGGCCGCGCCAGCGCCAGCGAGCGGGTTGACATCGATATCAGTCATGACGCGCTCGCCGCTGGCGTGGCGTGTCCTGACGGTCAGTGGCGGCAGATTGTCACCATTGAGGATGCGCTCGCCGGGGGCTGTACGCTGTTCAATCTGGAGCAACTCAAGCGCGAAAACAGCGTCGACGACTTCCGCAATCTGTTTATGTGCGAGTTCGTTGACGACAAGGCGTCGGTGTTCCCGTTCGAGGATTTGCAACGCTGCATGGTCGACAGTTTGGAAGAGTGGGAAGACTTTGCGCCGTTCGCCGACAACCCGTTTGGCTCCCGCCCGGTCTGGGTGGGATACGACCCTTCGCACAGCGGCGACAGCGCCGGGTGTGTGGTGCTCGCGCCGCCGGTTGTCGCCGGGGGCAAGTTTCGCATTCTGGAGCGCCATCAGTGGAAAGGCATGGACTTCGCGACTCAGGCCGAATCCATCCGCCAGCTCACCGAAAAATACAATGTCGAGTACATCGGTATCGATGCGACCGGCCTCGGTATTGGCGTCTTCCAGTTGGTTCGCTCGTTTTATCCCGCCGCCCGCGATATCCGCTACACGCCGGAAATGAAAACCGCAATGGTGCTGAAAGCAAAAGACGTTATCCGCCGTGGCTGTCTCGAATATGACGTCAGCGCCACCGACATCACCACCTCGTTTATGGCAATCCGTAAGACCATGACCAGCAGCGGGCGCAGCGCCACCTATGAGGCCAGCCGCACCGAGGAAGCCAGTCACGCGGACGTCGCCTGGGCGACCATGCACGCGCTGTTAAACGAACCGCTTACCGCTGGCAGCGGCCAGGTAACATCATCCATTCTGGAGTTCAACTGATGAGTAAATACAAAGGCCGCAAGCCACAGCCACAAAAGCGCCCGCGCAACATGAAAGACAGCGCGCCCCAAAAAATGGAGGCGTTTACCTTTGGTGAACCGAGCGCCGTGCTCGACCGCCGCGATATTCTGGATTACGTGGAATGCGTCAATAATGGCCGCTGGTTCGAACCGCCGGTCAGCTTTAACGGGCTGGCGAAAAGCCTGCGCGCCGCCGTTCACCACAGCTCACCGATTTACGTTAAGCGCAACATTCTGGCCTCAACGTTTATTCCGCACCCGCTACTGTCACAACAGGACTTCAGCCGCTTCGCGCTTGATTTTCTGGTGTTTGGCAACGCGTTTTTAGAGCTCCGAAAGAGTGTCACCGGTCGCCCGCTGAAGCTGGAAGCGTCACCGGCTAAATACACGCGGCGTGGTATTGAAGATGATGTCTATTGGTGGGTGCCGTCATTTGACCAGCCGCACCCGTTCGCGCCGGGATCCATATTCCACCTGCTGGAGCCAGACATCAACCAGGAGCTGTACGGCATGCCGGAATATCTCAGCGCGCTAAACTCCGCCTGGCTGAATGAAGCGGCGACGCTGTTCCGTCGCAAGTATTACCAGAACGGAGCTCATGCGGGTTACATCATGTATGTGACGGACGCCGCGCAAAGCGGTACCGATGTTGAGGCGTTGCGCGATGCGATGCGCAGTTCGAAGGGGCTCGGCAACTTCAAAAATCTGTTTTTCTACGCACCGCATGGAAAACCAGACGGCATTAAAATTGTGCCGCTCAGCGAGGTAGCAACGAAAGACGATTTTTTCAATATCAAAAAAGTCAGTGCCGCCGACCTGCTCGACGCGCACCGCATCCCGTTCCAGCTGATGGGCGGCAAGCCGGAAAACGTCGGTTCGCTCGGTGACATCGAGAAGGTGGCAAAGGTGTTTGTCCGTAACGAGCTCATCCCGCTACAAGACCGGATGCGCGAGGTCAACGCGTGGGCCGGTCAGGAGGTGATCCGGTTCAAAAGTTACACCCTCGACACCGACAGTGACTGATTTCCGCCGCCTCCGGGCGGCTTTTTCTTACCCCCACGCCTGACCGCCTCAGAAGCCCGCTAAGCCCTAAACGCCCCCGCATCACCCACTGACCCCCTGCGAACAGGCGCGGCGCAGCGACGCGCTCAGGCTGCGAAAATAAATGCGCAAATGTAGCCTGGCGCGCAGTGCTTTCCCCGCCTCGCCTGCCCGCTTCGTGGGTCGGTTTTAATGCAATTGCAATATTGCCTTAACACCGCATCAGTCTTAGCTGGTTGTGGATAAAAAATATTGATTCTGTGCATGCAATCTCATGCACAAAGATGCAAAGACCGCAAGTGAGTGGTGACACGTTGAGAGTGAATAGTTAAGCTAGAGAAAATCTTGCTTTGAGATGATGAATAATGTCCAACGAAATCCAATACATCGAGACCGGAAAACTTGAGTTCGATCCTGAAAACCCACGTTTTTATAGATTGAATGAAAGGGCGGGGTCAGACGATGCAGTCATAGAAGAAATGCTTGATGATGAGAGCGTGCAAGATCTGATGCTTTCAATCGGGGAGCAAGACTATTTCCCAGGTGAGCCTCTTTTAGTAGTTAAGAAAGGCAAGAAATTTGTTGTTGTCGAGGGTAACCGTAGACTAGCGGCCGTTAAGCTTCTTAATGGTGACTTGAAACCGCCTAAGAAGAAAGAAAAGGGTGTTCAGCTTATTTTGGATGAAGCTGACTACAAACCAAGAAACCTTCCGTGCCTGGTTTACAAGAATCGTGAAGATGTATTGAGGTATATCGGCTATCGCCATATAACAGGAGTCAAGGAGTGGGATGCTCTGTCAAAGGCAAAGTATCTTAAAGAATTAAGTGATACGTTCTATCAAGGTAAGGACCATGATGTTTTGTTCAAATCTTTAGCGAAGGAGATTGGCAGCAAGCCATATTATGTCGGTTTGCTATTAACTTCTTTGAATCTTTATGAACAAGCTTTAGATAAAGATTTTTTTGATTTACCAATGAACGAAAAGGATGTTGATTTTTCGTATATAACCACGGCGTTAGGTTATAAAAATATTACTGACTGGCTTGGTCTCGAAGATCGCAATGATTTAGATGCTAAAAATCTAGATATCGAAAATTTAAATAAATTGTTTGCTTGGTTCTTTGTTCGAGATCAACAGGGTGAAACCATTATTGGTGAAAGCCGCGGAATCAAAAAGTTAAATAAGATAGTGGCATCCCATGCCGCTGTCGACAACTTGATTAAATCAAAAAACATAGAGGAAGCTTATCTTTATACAAACGGTCAAGAAGAAGCTTTGGAAGAAGCCCTTAATTTAGCCGAGTCAAGTTTAAAGGTTGTTTGGGATATGCTTCTGAAGAATAATAAATTCACTGAGAGACAAGAGTCTCATGCTAATGAAATATCTTCTATAGCGAGAAAAATAAAAAGGCACATTGAAGATGCTAGAGAGGATGAAAGGTGATGTTAGAAAATTTGGATTCATTGCCAGATAATGAACCATATTTGTGGGCTGATTATCTGGAAATTTGGGCTACAGTAAGTATTGACAAGTGCTTTAGCCGGGGAGAGCTTGCCAGTATTTGTGTGGCGCAGGCCAAGCCAAAAAACAGAGCTTTTTCAGATGAGAAATGGCAATGGGCTATCACTTTTATTGATACCCGAATCGCTCTTTTTGGAGATAATTATCCTTTTTACCTATCGAAAGATAGAGATACTATTTATCTGAAATGTGATGATTATCGTCAATTTAACGAAAATGAAAGACTTTATATCGCATTATTGTTTTGTTCAAACGTTAAATATATTAAGTCTAAAAAAAGGCATATTCTAACTGGTGCCTTTGAAAAAATTAGTTTACCTGTATTCAAAAGTCTTATGCCTGTAGGTGCCATAGTAGCACCTTGCTGGGCCAGTGCAGGAAACGCGGGTGTTTACACTGGGTTACTGTACAATAAACTTACTCGGATAGCGCAAGATATCAGATGTACAGCAAACTTCACCATCAATCATTTTAAAGAAGGAGATCGTGGAGATGGTGGTATTGATATGTTGGCTTGGCATGATATGGCCGATAATCGCCCATCCATTCCGATAGCATTTGCTCAGTGTGGCTGTTCTAAAGATGAGTGGGTGGCTAAACAATTGGAAGCCTCCCCAACAAAGATGCACCATATGCTGCCAGTTATTCATCCTTGGGCAAATTACTACTTTTTACCACAAGATCTGCGATGGCATAACGTTGAATGGGCTCATCAAAGCGATATTGGTGCGGCGATATTTGTCGACCGTTTGCGTTTGATAAATCTTACCACGCGAAATGATGAGATCTCTCATCGCCGGCATATCAGATTTGTTCCATATTTGATAAGTCGGCAGATGAGAATCAGCTAGTCTAATCCCATATATCTGGTAATGCTTTTGCAACCGCCTCAAACAAGGGAGGCGGTACCGCATTCCCAATTACAGTATACTTCATATTCATAGATGCTCGCTCTGTATCAGGGAACATAATGTCTCCAAATCCCTGCAAACGAGCCGCTTCACGGTAACTAAAACGTCGAGCGGGATTGTCATTAACGAAACGCCATGCATCGGGTCCTAATTTCTCTAATTCAGGACTAATCGGATGGAGAGGCATGTGTCTGGGATTAGCGACAATCGTTTTGGATACTTGATCCCATCCTTGACGGCGATTTCGCGACATATAATACCAATGAAAATCAATATCATAAAACTCACCCGTCGGCCATTCAGGCATGTCACCAATTGCATCCTTAATTGTAGTATATGGCTTCAGACCTTCTCCGAAGGATGCTTGTGGGAACGTATATTCAGTTCCGAAACTCTCGTGTATACCAACAATAAAGATTCGCTTACGATTTTGTGCAACCCCAAAATGTGAGGCATTTAATATTTGTGATTTAACCTTATACCCAGCCTCAGTGAAAACTTTAAACTGGTCTTGTAATAAATGTTCAAAGTTCCTTCTCACCATTCCTGATACATTTTCAACAATGAAAGCCTTTGGCTTAATAACTCTCAGTGCTCGCGCAAACTCAAGATATAAAGTGTTAATTTTTCGATCTGCTTTCCGCACTCCTCCTTGACTAAACCCTTGGCATGGGTAGCACCCTACGAGGAGATCAGCACTTGGAAAAGAGGTAATGCCACCGACATCGCCTAATACATAGTCAGTCTCTGGATGGTTAGCAAGATACACATCACGGGCGTAAGGCAATATGTCATTAGCCATAAGCACGTCAAAACCAGCGTTTAACACGCCTGCATCTGAACCACCACACCCTGAAAACAGCGATACTACAGTTGGCATTGACCCCTCCTAAAAACCGACCGCGTATTATAGCGAATCAGGTCTCAGAAAAAAGCAAGATTTCGCCAAGGCTTGATATTCTCACGTTTTATTAGCTATGGCCATAGCTAAGCAGAAGAATATTGAATTAATTTTGTCATTGATTTTCAAAGGATTTTACGGAAAAAACAATAGAAAAATGGCTGCTTTTCATTAAGTTGCCTTTAGCAAGTTCAGCTATCAGTCCAAGTGCTATTTCACGGTCCCTTTCTTGGCAGGCCCCCTCAGTTGTTAAACGCGCAATCATTTCGACCCGTTCAATCATTACGTGCTCGCTTAAATCTTTATCCACATAACCTCCACCACGAGATACTGTACAAACATACAGTATCATGTATTAGTAAATGATGTGAAGAAAAAAATCATGAAAATACACTGTATGTACATGATAAGGATGAATATTAACGGTTATGTTTTCGTTGTCAGTTCTGCTAAAACTGCAATACGGTTAAGGATTACCCTCTCCTTAGCCTGATGTGATGGTGCGACAGAGAATATTTCTCCTTTAGCCGTTCCACGTAGCCATTTGCCATCAAAGCAACTTTTACCTCCTGCCATCAGATGCAGGGCTTCACCCCTACTGATAGCGATACCGGTTGTCAGACGTATCTCGTCGATAGTTTTCTCTATGGCTGCATTTTGCTCACCCGCCCCATGTATAAATTCTCGCCGCATTGCTGACTTTCTCCTCCTGAGTCGGTTCGTCAGCTCTCGTTTTTCACGCCGACTCAGTGTTTTTGTTAAATCGAGTACCGGTGGCTCGCTTTCTCTCCCCGTACAGTTATTGACAGAACTCCGAGAGGGCGCAGGAGCGCCCTTAACGTCAACGGCCAAATCAACGGCACGCTTCGGCACAATTTTCCACTGCGTTAGCCGGGTTAAAATCGGGGTGTCAGCGCCGACGGCGGAATCGTACACGCCGCGAATGCAGATAGTTTCCTCACCATACTGGTTAAACTCGGCGCGAGGCTCATACAGCGTGCGCACCTGCAAATCGTCACGACGGACAAACGGGCCACCCTGCGCATTAACGTAACCAGCCCAGTCACCGACGTCAGCGGCATCATGAACGGCGGCAAACTCAACGCTTAAACCGTGCGCGGTCTCGGTATCAGCGAGACGACGCAACTCACGGTAGACCGTCACCGGCGCACCACCAATAAACTGAAACTGACGGATGTGCCAGCGCGCAGCCCATGCTGAAACGGCGGGGGCTGTCTCTTTCAGCAGCTCACCGATTTCGTCATCGGTTTCACCATCGAGAGCATAACCGTCGATATTTTTCGAAATGTATTTAGCAACATAGCCGGTAGCGCTGCCCTTTTCTGGGTCAATGGCCTCGGCATGAAAGCGCGCTTTTTTGGCTTTATCACTTCTCAGTTCGTGGCGGTCTTCCTCCCATGCATAATCACGGATGATAAGGCGCACGCGCTCGACGTCCTCCGGCAACATGAACATAAGCATGTGCCAGTGCGGCGTTCCGTCGTGATGAGGTTCGGCAACACGGATGCCGAAAATGCGTATTTCTTCCCGATGCAGCTTGGCGCGTATGCGCGCCCAAAGGCCAGTTAGATAGCTCTGCGTGTCCGATGGGCTGGCACCATTCCATTTGCTGTTACGGTATCCCGCTTTAGTCGTGGCGTGATATTTAGACGGTGCAGTCAGGGTGTAAAACTCCCCGACATAACCGAGTTCATTGCAGATATTTTCAAACCCACGGATGCGGGTCATCAGTTCGCAGCGGCGTATCGCAGGATTAGCGACCGAACCGTCGTATTTTTCAATCAGGCTGATGCGGTTGCCGTCTTCGTCTTCGAGATCCAGTCCCTTGAGAAACTCACGCGTTCGGCGCTTCTGTTCGCGCCAGTCTGTTACGCAGTTTTTACTCGCGTAGGCGTACTTTTTCTTGCTGACGTTGCCGACTGCAATTTGTAGGTGTTCGCGCCATGCCGACGCGACACGACGCAGACGATTACGCCACCATGACTCAGTGAACATACGGATTATTGCAGGGGCGATATCATCTTTGTTGAAGTATTTATTTGCTACGCGCTCCCAATGGGGAGGGTTGACATTGAATTGCAGAGAAATAAAACCAGCGTGCATGTACCAGGTGTATAGCGTTTTGAGCTCACCAAAACCTGAATCATCAATATTTGCCAGCTCAGAACGAATGAAATTAGCGATGTCACATGCCAGCAAGTCAACATCGGCGCGCGACAAATCAGGGAGGCGGTTATATCTGGCGACAAGATTAACCATGCGAGATGCCAGATATTGCATGAGTCGGGTGTCAAAATGTCCACCGAAAACGGCGGTTGATACATTAGTGTTGATACCCGCGCTCTCATATTTTTTTGCGACCAGCTCAAGACGCGGCAATGCCTTTTTGCAGAAACTGATTAAAAAAGCATTGGCTCGTTGACTGCTCTGATTTTGCTCCAGCACCGCCGCAGTGCGATAAACGTCAAAACGTACGCACTCTGGCTGGAGAGAAAGTACCTTTTTTGCATGCAGCAAAGCCGCGAACATACGGTCGCGGCGATACTGTTGGTCATAGGTAAGATATGGGCTGGCTATTGCCGACCGTGGAGCATTCCACGGATAAGCGAATTGAACCGCCAAGTCATACCCCCCGAAAATGTTTAGATTTCAATTCGGTGACCTCCTGACAGGTCACGCAAAAGGCCACACCCGGAATCGCAATGCGGCGAGCTTCCGGGATTGGTTCGTCACATTCTTCGCAGAGAAAACGGGAAGGTGAGGCGATACGGCTACGCGCGTTGCTGATGTGGCGTTCGCGGTCTTCCTGCTCGCGCAGTTGTGCTAAATCCATTGCGTCGGCCATTAGTGCAGCTCCTGTGATTCATTCTCAAAGCGAGTGGCTTCACGGCGCAGCAGTTCGGCGGCTTCGGTACAGCTCATCCCCTCTTTGATGATATGTATCGCCAGTGCCTCAAGACGGATTGAAACAGCGAGCGCGCGGTCTTTACGCTCTTCTTTTTTGGCATCAGTCAGCAATATGGCCAGCGCATCGCTATCTGTATTAAAACTACGGGTTACGGTATTACGCATAATTTATTCTCCTGATTTCGGGCAATAAGAAGCCCGGCGGATTTACGCCATTAAATTTCTGTTTGGATTAATTCGGCATTGTTAGCCGTTTTGGAAATAAGCTCACCACTGCGCGAAAATGATTCATCGCTGTAATAAGCGCTTTTTTCTCGTCAGTAGTCAGCTCACTTAATTGAAGCTCATGACGAGCCGCAGGGATTTTTGCCAGAAAGAAAATAGCGGCCAGCGCCCGATTATTTTCTTCAAATTGTGGGTCACGTTTATCACGCATATCATCGACAAAACGTTCAACCTCTTTCCAGCTATCGCCCCAATATCTTGCGCGCAATTCAGCCACATGATTGAGACCGGCCAGACGTTCACCCGCTTTTAGCGGAACAGTCGCGGAAACAGCTTCGATAGCCATGATTCCCCCTGCTTTTGAGTAGAGAGACCAGCCAGTAAATCAGCCTGTGAGTTGCTCGGGTGCCAGCGCTTGCCGTCCTTACCTGCGATCCAGCCGTGGCCGTAGTGCATGCCGGGACTTTGCTTTTTAAGCAGAGACGCGAATGACGGTTCATGATTCAACATAAGCACCTCACATCAGACCGAATGAGGCACCGAGGCCGCTCATGGTGTCTACAATGCTTGTCATTGCCGGGTTAGCCTGAATCCGCGCATGCAGCGCCAGAGCCGACAATGACAACATGCGAATGCCAGCATTTACGCTTTCAATCATGTTGTGCTTACGTGCAGAGGTCAGGCGCTCATTAGAGACCGCACCGCTTGCCAGCTCGCCGAGTTCACTCATTGCTCGCATGACATAAGACTGCAATTTGTCTTTAGCCAGCTCATTTACCGGCACGCACGGTAGACAGTGAATCTGCGCAAGAAAGCCATCTACGAGGGTTGAGTCTTCTGTCAGGTCAGTCAGCAGCCACAATTCAGGCGGCGTGAACTGGTGAGGCTGTTCCGGATTGAGCTTGTTGCGTAACGTCTGAACATTCATACCCGCACGCTCGGCCAGCTTCGCCATGTTGTGACGTTGCGCAAAAGCCCGGCATGCTTCGTCATAGTGGGGATGTTTGGAAACCTGAAAATCAAACATGTTGCATCCTTACAATTCACATAAAGTGAATTAAGCGCCGATGACGAGTTGAAAACGGGAATGACCCAACGCCTTACGCAACTGCTCTTCTTTCCAGCGTGCGTAATAAATGCGAATCGGGCCACCTGCTTTCTTGCAGCCTTTACGGATGGTGCGTGGTTCGATTGGTACACAAGGGTTATCGCCGGTTGTCCAGCGGTAGGCGGTGCGTTCAGAAACACCCTCAAGCTCTGCGAATTGTTGCAAAGTAACGATTGGTGCGGGAACTTTGATGATTGCGATTTCAGAAGCCATGTTGCATGATTCCCCTTTTACTAAAGATTGCAATTAATAGCCATCTGTTTGCCAACGTTCGCCATTAATTGCCTAGGTTTAGGCTTAACATAACTCCCAAAGTGGAGTTTGTAAATAGGTTAAAGCTACATGAGAATTGAAGGTCTTGGTTTAAACAATGAAGAAGTGCTGGACAGGATTTGCGAGGCTTACGGATTTTCTCAGAAAATTCAATTAGCTAGACACTTCGAAATTGCATCAAGCTCTCTTGCTAACAGGTACAGTCGCGATTCCATTTCTTATGACTTTATTGTGCATTGCGCCCTAGAAACTGGCGCAAATCTCGCTTGGCTACTCACCGGCAAAGGGTCACCTACAACCGGCAATATGAATACCGATACCCAAAATGTGGAGAAATTCACATTAAGTGAAGAGTCTCTGGTTAGTGATGGCGATTTGAGTATTGCTGGCAAGTTCTTTAGCAAGCCGCTTACGAATCCAATTGCCGTCTACGCTGACGGAAAACTCCATTTCATCGAGCGAGACGCATCCCTATCAGATGGAGAATGGCTCGTCGATATTGAAGGTGCTATTAGCATTCGAGAATTAACAAAATTGCCAGGCAGAAGACTACATGTAGCAGGGGGCAAGGTTCCCTTCGAATGTGGATTTGATGACATTAAAGCATTAGGTCGCGTGATGGGTGTATACAGCGAGGTTAACTAATGACCGTGCGTAAAAATCCAACTGGCGGTTGGATTTGTGAGCTCTACCCAAACGGTGCAAAAGGCAAACGCATCAGAAAGAAATTCGCTACTAAAGGCGAGGCTCTGGCGTTTGAACAGTACACCGTTCAAAACCCGTGGCAGGAAGAAAAGGAAGACAGGCGCACGTTAAAAGAGCTGGTTGACTCATGGTATAGCGCTCATGGCATTACACTGAAAGATGGCTTGAAACGTCAGTTAGCCATGCACCATGCTTTTGAGTGTATGGGCGAGCCACTCGCACGCGATTTCGATGCACAGATGTTTTCCCGCTACCGAGAAAAACGGTTGAAAGGTGAGCATGCCCGTTCAAACAGAGTGAAAGAGGTATCGCCTCGCACGCTTAATCTTGAGCTGGCCTACTTCCGGGCAGTGTTCAATGAGCTAAACCGCCTCGGAGAATGGAAAGGTGAAAACCCACTGAAAAATATGCGCCCATTCCGCATTGAAGAAATGGAAATGGCCTGGCTAACTCACGACCAAATTTCGCAACTACTTGGAGAGTGTAAACGGCACGACCACCCTGATTTAGAAACAGTGGTAAGAATTTGTCTCGCCACTGGCGCACGGTGGTCAGAGGCCGAGAGTCTGAGAAAAAGCCAACTCGCGAAATACAAAATCACATACACCAACACGAAAGGCAGAAAAAACCGCACCGTCCCAATCAGCAAAGAACTCTATGAGTCTCTGCCTGATGATAAAAAAGGCCGGTTGTTTAGTGATTGTTATGGCGCATTCCGCTCAGCTCTGGAAAGAACAGGCATCGAACTACCGGCAGGGCAGCTTACCCACGTTTTGCGCCACACCTTCGCCAGTCACTTTATGATGAATGGTGGTAATATTTTAGTTTTACAACGCGTTTTGGGGCATACCGATATCAAAATGACAATGCGGTATGCACATTTTGCTCCAGACCACTTAGAAGACGCTGTTAAGCTTAATCCATTAAATACATTTAGTTAGGCTTATTTATTATTCATTTCTCGTAGATCTTGCTCCCAATGGGTATCGTTGGACTCAACAATACCCTCTCTTTCCAAAAGCATCATTCTCTTCAAAAGATACTTTTTGCTAACACCTCTTGTATAATACCTAACAGTTTCGGCAAAATCCCAATTGTTATCTGAAAATAGCCTTGGTTGGAACGAGTGGCAATATATAATCTCAATATCCTTACCCTCGCAATCAAAATTAGCTAACATATTAGTAATTTTTTTATCACGAAGCACCTCGACATGAGGGCCATGTAATGTTTCATATCCAATATGGATAACTGTTTTACCATCACTTGGGGCTTGCTTTACAGCTTTCACAAGTAACCCCTTAACATCTTTAGCTTTTTTGGAAATCGATTCATCTGCTATACATTCCCATTTAGCACAGAAAGGTCTCCTTATCTCATCGGCAAAAACATTAATTGTACTATATTCATCTTCGCTATAAGTGCAAAGTTTAGCCTGTAATGCCATCGTATAACTACCATGGGGTTCATAGTTATCATCTAAAAGATAGTTAAGTTGTGGCGAAGGATACTTTACTATCCATTTGGCAAAGTGTTCATTTACTCGGTCCATATCAATTAAATTTGCAACTACTGATATTTCATCATTTTCACAAGATACAACACCGCATTGCATCAAATCTCTTGAGGCGTATAATTGCCTAACAATATTCAAAAAAATATCAGGATTGGTGCTATTGACCTCACATTTGAACTTTACATTAAAAAAAACAGGATATGGGTAAGAAATTATGTAAGGTAGAGCTTTCTGCCATCTTTTAACCCATTCCATACGTTCATTTTCTGAATATTGAGTTACCTTTGCAAGCCTTTTACATTCTACATATAGTTTATCATTTCCTTTCTTCACCAGAAGGTCTGGTGTTTTACCTGCACCTGACTCAGGTATAAACTCTACTTCCCAACCATTTTTTATATAACAGGCAGCAACTACTAATTCAAATAAGACAGAGTCTGGTTGATTCTCAGGTTTAATAAGTAAATCTTTAAGTTTATTTTCAATACCTTTTGTACGCTTTAACTCTTCGCTAAATTCTCCGATGGTGGCAAAGAACGGCAAAATTCTAGAGGATTGTGCAGGTTCATCAACTGTTGGGCGATCGGCAAGTGATTCTGCAAGGTACAAATACCAAGCGATCCAATCATCATAAAAGGCCATACGCGAATCTTTTTCATGTAAAGAAACATCTGTTTGACTGCTATATAACCTTTCAGTGAGGGTACGAAAATACCGCAGAACATTATCTCTTCGCTCAAACCATTTTTCTTCCCCCATAACCTCAACAAACCATCGATATGTTTTCTTTACATCTTTCACGAGTGGATCGTCATATCTCGCATTAAAATGCTTCCAAAATTCAGCGTACTCATCTTCAGTAACATTTTTATCATGGCTATTTTCGTTCACTTTATGTCCTCGGGTGGAAAAAAAGATATGTCCAATTTACTATTTTTTAACCCATATGTATGTAACTGCATTCACAAACATAGCACATTTTAGTGGCGATAAAGTGGCGGTAGAAATGGCTGATAATGGGTAATCATTGGCAAATGATGGCAATCTATGTCAATGATAAATAACGCAAACCATTGATTTTCGGTTGTTCAGGTAGGAACTCATAATCGCTTGGTCGTTGGTTCAAACCCAACAGGGGCCACCAAATTTTAGATTTAAAATCATATAATTAAGCCACTCGAAAGAGTGGCTTTTTTGTTCCTGAATTTTAAAATGGCACCACAAACCGCTGAGCAGCGCGCATGGCTTAGCGTGTTGTCGCTATCCCATTAAGAGGATAAAAAGTCCGTTATAACGCAGGGAAAATTTGCGCTTACGCTAAAACAGATAGCATTCTGCCTTAGCAAAATATTGCTCAGAGCATCTCGGGCAGCCCATAACCGCCGCACTCCTGTTGACTTCTGTCTAACTACGCAACGTAGTCTTGAAATATCTTTCATTCCTGCAATGCTGGAATTCATACTACTCACGATAAATGTAACAACACAGGTCAATTTCCGAAAAATAACCATAGCCTGCGCCAGCTGATCGAAATCAACGCGTTCCTCCCCCCGCTCTTATATATAACCCGCTGACTTACAAAAAGGATGAAATGATGAAAATACGGGATATATCAATCAGTACCTGTCTGGCACTGTTATTAATGGGTTGCGTAGCTAAACCACCCATGACGACGGAAAATGAAAGAGGCCGCCGCGTTTGCTTTTAATGGCGATGCTTCGCAGGTGACAATTTCCGATGCGAGGCAGCAGGATGTGAAAACCAACTTTGTGGTCACCATCGGCAAAACCAGCCATCGCTGCTATGTGACGAAGGCCGCCGAGCCGAAGCTTTACGGGCTGATCCCGCTGGGCGGCGGTAGCACCGTCTCGAATGCCATCTGCGCCGGCGCCAACCCGACGCTAGCGAGCAAAACCTGCGACGCCCTGTCGCAAAAAGCGGGCCGCTGCTGAGCCTTTGCGCAGAAGAAGGCCGCTAACTGCGCATTTAGTCACTTTTTCTGCCGTTTTACCGCGGTCGCTTAGTTCAGCGACCGCACCTGCTGATAAGAATTGAGCCGTTCCCGCAGCGAGGTGAGCCAGACATCCGGCTCCTGACGGCAGATTTCGGTGAGGATCGGCGTCAGCACCAGCTCGGCTTCATGGAAGTCGATCCACTCCGGCGGCTCCAGTGAAAAAGGATCGTTCATCAGCCAAATCACCATCGGCGTCCAGGCGCGCGGATCCAGTTGCAGATAATCCTGACAGCGCATCATATCTCGGGTCCGCGCCTCATCGGGGACGATATCCTTTCCCACCGCGGCGCTACTCATTGCCAGTACTGTTATTCCTGCCAGCAGATGTTTCCAAACCCATTTTCGCCAGAAGGCGCGTTTTTCTTTCGCCATTGTTATTATTTTACCTGCCAGTTGTCGCCGGACGATATTCCCGAGAACTCACCTTAATAAGAGCAGATTAATCGTTTGCATTTTTTTTAACAGCAGACCGCGCTGAAGCAAGTGAACGCCCGTTCCTACAGCTGTCATCCAGCTATGCAAATATATTCGTCTGGCTCAGCTCCACAATATTTCCCTGGCCCAAAACGATTTGTGTTACAATTACGCCTTATAACGGCATCGATAAAAATAACCCCCGCCGCACCTGCACCAGGCATCGCCCTTCTTTTTTCATATCAGGATTTACGCCCCCATGAATGCGATAATCATTGACGATCATCCATTGGCACGTATCGCCATTCGCAACCTTCTCGACAGCAACGGTATTACCGTCGCGGCAGAGCTCGACAGCGGCGCTCATGCCGTGCAGACCGCGGAAAGCATGCAGCCTGACCTGCTCATCGTCGACGTCGATATTCCGGAGCTCAGCGGTATCGAGGTGCTGGAGCAGCTGCGCAAACGCCGCTACCAGGGAACAATCATCATCATTTCCGCTAAGAATGAACTGTTCTACGGCAAACGCAGCGCCGACTGCGGAGCAAATGGTTTTGTGAGTAAAAAAGAGGGAATGAATAATATCCTCGCCGCAATCGACGCAGCCAATAATGGCTACAGCTATTTCCCCTTTTCACTGGAACGCTTCTGCACCCACGGCATCACCGATCAGGACCGGCTGGATACGCTGTCAACGCAGGAGATGAAGGTGTTCCGCTATATTCTCAGCGGCGTCGACTACACCACCATCGGCAGCAAAATGAATATCAGCAATAAAACGGTAAGTACCTATAAGGTCCGTCTGATGGATAAATTAGGCTGCAGCACCCTGCTTGAGCTATATGACTTTGCGCAACGCAATAAAATAGGGTGATGGCATGGCGGTTCGTCTTATTTTATCCGTCGTTGTCGGGCTGGCGCTGAGCCTCTCGCCTGCCGCGTATGCCATGAAACAGCTGGAGCTGAAGAGCCATTCTCATATCGCGGCGATCGATATCCCGCTTAGCGGTAAGGAGAAAGCATGGCTGGCGGCGCAGCCTACGCTGACCGTCGGGACCTGGCTTCCCGAGAGGACGCCCATCGTCTATGACGGCGACGAGAAAAGTTATCAGGGCATTAACGCCGACTATCTGGCGCTGATGGCGCACAGCCTCGGACTGAAGGTGATTATCCGCCAGTATGACACCGAGCAGCAGGCGCTCACCGCCCTGGCCGACCGCCAGGTGGATACCCTGCTCACTCAGGTGGCGCACCGGGATGCGCTCGCCCCGGGCCTGGATCAATCCGCGCCGCTGCTTAAAACCTGGCCGACGCTGGTCACCTCGCTGAAATCCCCTCTGCCGCCGCTGACCACTGACCGCCGCGTCACGCTGGCCTGCACCCGCGATTGCGCTTTTTTCGATATTATTCAGCAGGCGTTTCCCAACGCCAAAATCACCCTTTATGATAGCGACTATCAGGCTCTCGCCTCGGTGGTCAGCGGCGAGAATCAGTATTTTATCGGCAACAACATCACCACTGGCCACTGCATCTCGAAATATTTCTCGCAATCGCTGGTTATCGCGCACTATTTTCGTCAGCAGGAGCAACACAACCGCTTTGTCACCCGTGACGATCGGCCAGAGCTGCATCAACTCTTCGACCGTTTTATCCATGCCGTCGACAGCGACACCGCGATGCGGATCATGCAAAACTGGCTCAACCGTGGCGATCTGTCGTTTCTCAATACCCCGCTTACCTTTAGCCCCGAAGAGCAGCGCTGGCTGCAGAAGCATCGTCGCGTCCGCCTGCTGGTGAACCCCTATTTTCCGCCATTTACCCTGGTGGATAACGAGGATGAACTACGCGGCATCATGGCCGATATGCTGAATATTGTCTCACTCCAGACCGGCCTGCAGTTTGACCCCATTCTGGTGCGCAACCGTCAGGCTCTGGCAAAGCGCATGGAAAAAGAGGACTGGGCGATCATGCCCGCCGCCACCCTGACCCCACAGCCGCAGGCCTACGTCACCCTCAGCGATCCGCTCATTAACGTGGCCTTTGTGCTGGTCGCCCGCGGCAGCGCCCCCGACCAGCATCTGCTGAAGCGCTCGGCGCGGATCGCCCTGCCGGTCGGGCCTATCGCCGCCCATGATCTGAAAGCGCGTTTTCCGCTGATTAACTGGGTGGAAACGGATAACGTTGGCGTCGCCATGAAGATGGTAGAGGAAGGCGAAGTGGATGCCGCCGTAGCCTCGGAGCTTTCCGCCCGCTATATGATCGACCACTACTATCCACAGGGTCTGCACTACACCCGCATTGATGGACTCCCCGTCGCGGCCATTCGGCTGGCCATCCCGCGCGATGAACCGGTGCTGGCCGCCATTCTTAACAAAGCGCTGCAGGTTATTCCGCCACGGGATATTCTGCAGATGACCGAGAAGTGGTCGAAAATCTCCAGTCAGCAAATAGAGAACTGGAGCCAGTACAGCCGCCAGTTTTACCAGCTGATCGCCTTTGCGCTGGTGCTGATCGCCATCAGCCTCGGCTGGGGACTCTCCCTGTGTCGGGAAGTGCGCAAACGTAAAGACTCCCAGCAGCGGCTCGAGGAGGAGCTGGCGCAGAAGGAAGCTCTCTCCTGTGCGCTGGAGCGCGAAAAAGACAAAGCGATTCAGGCGACAAAAGCCAAGAGCCGCTTTCTGGCCAGCATGAGCCACGAGCTGCGCACGCCGGTGAGCGCCATCGTCGGCTTTCTGGAGCTGCTGGCGAAACCTGAGCTGAACGTCGGCCAGCGTAAAGAGGCGATCGAGCTGGCGGGGTCGACGGCGCAAACCCTGCTGGGACTTATCGGCAATATTCTTGATATCGACAAGATTGAATCGGGAAAATACCAGGTTACCCCGCAGTGGAGCGATGTCGCACAGTTAGTGTCGCAGCAGTGTCATACCTTCGACGCGCTGGCGCAGCAAAAGGGCATCGATCTGCACTACCATAACGCGCTGCAGGAAGGGACCATGCTGTGGGTCGACCCGCAGGCGCTACGGCAAATCCTCAATAATCTCATCGGCAATGCGCTGAAGTTTACCGTCGAAGGCGCAATTCAGGTCTCCTGCCGGCTGACGCTGGCGAATGAGACACAGGGAGAGCTGGCCCTCATGGTTAGCGACAGCGGCTGCGGGATCAGTGAAGCAGAGCAGGCCACCCTCTTCCACCGCTATGCCCAGGCGCGCCAGGGACGCCAGCAGACCGGCTCCGGACTGGGGCTGGTCATTTGCAAAGAGCTGGTTGCGCTGATGCAGGGTCGCCTGGAGATGGTCAGCCGTCCGGGCGTGGGGACCACTTTCACCATCACGCTGCCGGTCAAGGCGAGCCGCTGCGCGATCCACGCGCCGCAGTCGTCGCCCGCCAGACCGCAGGCTCTACCCGGGCTGGCGATACTGATAGCGGACGATCACCCCACCAACCGGCTACTGCTCAAGCGCCAGCTCAGCACTATCGGCTATAGCGTCGATGAAGCCTGCGACGGTGAAGAGGCAGAGAATAAGCTCGCCAGCAAACATTACGATCTGCTGATAACGGACCTCAATATGCCGAAGAAAGATGGCCTGGCGCTGGCGGCCTCGCTACGCCGTCGCTATCCGGGCCTGGTAATTTGGGGCGTGACTGCCAGCGCGCTGCCGCAGTCGCGGGAGGCGTGTCTGGCCAGCGGCATGAATATGTGTCTGTTTAAGCCGGTGTCGGTCCAGACGCTGAGTCATGAGCTCAGCCGTTTAGCGGTGGGCCGCGCATCACCTCACGCTACCCGGCACCTGAAGCTCAGCGTGCTGAGCGAGAATACGGGGGGAGACCAGGCGCTGATGAATGAGATGCTGGAGACGTTCCGCGATGCGTCGGCCGCGGATTTACAGGCTGCCGGACAGGCAATCGCCCGGCATGAGCCGCAGACCTTTCTGCGGGCGCTGCACCGTCTGCACGGTTCAGCACAAATTCTGGGGATTACTGCGCTACAACAACTGTGCGCCCCTTTTGAGGCAAAGCGGCCTGATTCGCTGACGCCGGCAAGCTGTCTGGAGGTGGTACAGCGCATCACCGGCGTCATGCGCGAGATCGATGGCGAAATCGACGCCCTGATCGGCCGCTAGCCGTTCCGCTCGGGCAGTCCGCCTGCCCGAGCGTTAAGGGGACATCCTTGTCAGTTTTTTCCTCTGCGCTCTCTCAGGGTGGAACAAGTATCAGTTGCCTGCCACCAGCATCTCGCTATCCACCACAATGCCCTCTTCAGCGCCCTTCAGCACCAGATTCGCTTCGTAATATTTACCGGCTTTCAGCAGTTCTTGCGCCTGCGCTACCGCCTTACGGGTCTGGTTAAGCGGCATCAGATACTGGTTCTCAATCACGCCAATACCGGCCAGGCGCAGGGTATCGATAGCCCCTTTCTGATCGCCTTTCGCCAGCTTTTCGTTGGCGGATTGGATAGCGCTCTCTTTTTCCGGCGTGGCCACATAGTCTTCAGACAGGGCGATAGAGGCGTTAATGATCACATAGCGATCGGCGATCATTTTGGCTTTAGCATCAGTTTTCACAAACTTCGCCCAGCTGGCATCATCGGCGGCCAGCAGCGCGGCGGCGTCGTCTGTCAGTTTTTTGGCGCTATCCGGCTGGCCATGGAACAGCGCCAGACGGGCGAACTGGATGTCGCGCATCGCATTCGCGCCCTGCACCGCCACCTGCAGCACATCGGCGGCTTCTTTCTGTACCTGCGTCGTGGCTGCCGCGGCTGGCGCTGCCGTCGCGCTATCTGTTGCCCATACCGGAGAGGTACTCATCATGGTTGCCAGCAGGCTCGCCAGAATGACTTTTTTCATCGTTGACTCCTGATTAAAATCGGTAAGCATCACCAAACGCAGCCAGCTTAAAAAATATCGTGGGCATTGAGAATCAGAGCCCGGAAGTAATATTGCGGGCCTGGTCTGACAGCTGTCAGACCAGGCGTATAAAGTGGCCTCGGCGCTCTTATTTACGCCTGCCGATCGCGCGGCCTACTATTTTCCTCAGACCTTTCTTTTGGCCCGCTGAATAAACCCTCACGCTTTTTATTCAGCGTCAGGCCGCCAACCGGGATCTGCGGAGCAATTATGTTTATGTTTAGCCATTACACCTTAAATGCGTTTAGCCCACGCGTCTTCATTCGATATAAACGGCATGCCTGCCTGATGGCGGTATTGCTGTTTATCTGCGGAGCCTGTTGTCTGGCCTGGCCGTTGGTCGCCGGCTGGTATCTCGCCACAGTAACCGGCATGTTATTGATGATCTGCGGCTTCTATTCGCTGTACAGCCTGATTGTCTTCCGCCAGCAGCACTGGAAATCACGCCTGGTGGCGCTGATCTTCGCCATCGCCTGGATCGTGCTCGGCCTGAGCTTTGTCGTCAATCCTCTCAACGGTATGAGCAGTCTGGCCATTTTATTTGGCTTTTTATTTGTTCTCGGCGGTATTTCCCGCATCGTTAACGGATGTCAAACCCGCAAACAAAGCGGCGCTGGCTGGAATATTTTTATCGGCCTGTTGGATTTACTTATCGCCTGCCTGTGGCTGGCCATGAACCCGCAGCAAAGCTGGTTATTTATTACCGCCTTTATCGGCGTTGAAATGATATTTAGCGCCATCGGCTTGTTGGTCCTGCGCAATAAAATGAAGCACGCTCAGGCTTAAGCCCTATTTTGTCACTGGAGAAGAAAATGAATTTACCTAAAGCACTCGTATTGACCGTGGCGGCTACCACATTCTGTCTGATGACCAGCC
>ERZ1026890.212-NODE-212-length-43488-cov-26.865678_pt1 | contig 43488 bp, 46 predicted proteins | sample MGYA00380175_ERZ1026890 | MGnify/ENA primary metagenome ERZ1026890 (study PRJEB33269, sample SAMEA4719811) | human gut metagenome | biome: human-associated habitat; feature: organic feature; material: feces | place: Cameroon | collected 2013-10 ...
AGAGGCAGAAAACGTTGCTTAACGTGAGTTTTCGTTCCACTGAGCGTCAGACCCCGTAATAAAGCTGTTTTCCTCTTCCACCAGTACGATAAAACCCTTTTCCTCTTTTTCTCGCAATTCGCGCAGCAGCTGGAGTTCCATATCGCGGCGGCGTTCAGGGTAGCTGGTCCGCTCAGCCATTATCAACTCGTTGTTGATCCATGCAGCAGTCATTGACGCCGGTTTACCGACGCTCATCGAAACAACGCATATTTTCTTATCCATAGCGCCCCCTATAAAAAAGAAAAGCCACCAGCGGCGGCTTAGCAATACAACTGAAGGTAGCGCCCGGTACTCAGACTGTGCCGTCCATGGAATATTTGAAAAGGGATCCATCCGTACCGGGCATGTGATGATTCTGACTGAAGTCACTTGTCAGTTGTCAATTATTTCAGATTAAAAATAATATATTTATTAGTGCATGATGTTGGCCATCTCATAGGCGTCAGCCAGCAATTCCATCTCTGACTTGTTCAGCAAGGTGAATTCTTTCTTGCCTCCAACCACACCATCGGCATGAACGGGGACCAGCCAGGGGTATTTTTCTCTTACTTCAGCCGGTGCTGCATGCTGGTGGTGCCATCTACAAAGGGGCAATTGCTTTTTGTGACAACCCTGCGCGGTACGACCGGAGATATGGTGCAGAGACACCTCTTCAGATATTACTCCATGCATGTAGCAGGCAATGCAGGGGAGAGTGCCAAGAGCATTGGCGATGGTCCGTTTCTCCGCCGTCGGTGTTCGCCCCTTCAAGCCACGAGATTTTATTTTTACCGCACTTTTCCGCGTTTTGCTGGCTGGTGGGCGCTCTTTCTGTTTAGCGATACGGCGGTCGATAGAATCCCGCATTTTCTGATATTGCGATTCTCGCCAGGCGGGGTCAGCCAACTTTTCCCGTTGCCGAGCGATCGCTCGTTCTCTGGCTGCCTTCTGCCACTCGCGGCGCTGTTCAAGTTTTTGTTCGATTGTTTTCATATGGCAAAAAAAAGCGGCCTAATGGCCGCCAATGATGTCAAGGAGTGTAGTAATGGCAACGTCTTCGTAGTTGACAAAAACTTCGGCTAAATTATAGCAATCAATTAGAGCAATGGTAGATATTTTGTTTATCGCGAATCACATTTTTTCACTTCAGTACCTGTGTGCTATACTCCTTCTTGATTGATTGGATGCGGAATACAAACCCGCTCTTTTGTGCAGCCTGGCTCCTTGCCAGGCTTTTTTTTTATTTCATCATGGAAGCTGTTAACGCTTTGGACCTTGCTGAACTGATTGAAAGGGCATTGTTTACCTTACCCAGGAGTCCGCCAAATTCCGCCATCACTCTAGTAAGCCCGCGCCGCGCTTCCTCCTCCGTTGCATTCATCACAAAATGTTCAGCACTCCGCATGCTTTTAACGGGGAACGCAACAGATATCGAGTCGATATCAGGCATCCTATCGCTCAACTTTACGGTGACAATGACGGCTGGCGACTGAATATTAGTGCTTACAGACAGCACTACATATTTTCCGTCGATGTTGAAATCCTTTCTCATATGTCACCATAAATATCAAAGAATTAGAGCAATCATTTACGCGTTAATGGCTAATCGCCATCTTCCAGCAGGCGCACCATTGCCCCTGTTTCACTATCCAGGTTACGGATATAGTTCATGACAATATTTACGTTGGTCCAGCCACCAGCTTGCATGATCTCCGGTATTGAAACTCCGGCGCGGGCCATATCTCGCGCGGCTCCGACACGGGCACTGTGTCCAGACCAGGCCAGGTATCTCTGACCAGAGTCATCCTTAGCGCCGTAAATCAATCGATGAGTTGCTTCAAAAATCCCTTCCAGGGCGCGAGTTGATAGCTGGCTGGTGGATGATGGCGCGGCAACACCATTTTTTCTGACGCGGCAAAACAGGTAGTTATTCGGATCATCAGCTACACCAGAGACAGAAATCCATCGCTCAACCAGTTTAGTTACCCCTAGGCTAAGTGCCTTCTCTACACCAGCGGTGCTAACCAGCGTTTTCGTTCTGCCAATATGGATTAACATTCTCCCACCGTCAGTACGTGAGATATCTTTAACCCTGATCCTGGAAATTTCGGCTATACGTAACAGGGTGTTATAAGCAATCCCCAGAAATGCCAGATTACGTATATCCTGGCAGCGCTCACTATTTTCCATGAGTGAACGAACCAGGTCGAAATCAGTGCGTTCGAACGCCAGCGCCTGTTTTGCACGCTCACCGGCATCAACGTTTTCTTTTCGGATCCGTCGCATGACCAGTGAAACAGCATTGCTGTCACTTGGTCGTGGCAGCCCGGACCGACGATGAAGCATGTTTAGCTGGCCCAAATGTTGCTGGATAGTTTTTACTGCCAGACCGCGCGCCTGAAGATATAGAAGATAATCGCGAACATCTTCAGGTTCTGCGGGAAACCATTTCCGGTTATTCAACTTGCACCATGCCGCCCACGACCGGCAAACGGACAGAAGCATTTTCCAGGTATGCTCAGAAAACGCCTGGCGATCCCTGAACATGTCCATCAGGTTTTTGCGAACCTCATCACTCGTTGCATCGACCGGTAATGCAGGCAAATTTTGGTGTACGGTCAGTAAATTGGACATTTAACACTCAGATAATGATTTTAAGTAAAGTGTACAGGATCGGCTCTGCCTTTACCTGTTTATGGTTCTCGTCATAGAAACGCCAGCGACCGCGCGTGCGTTCTATTTTCTCTTCACCGCGCGATAATGACAGTTGACAACTATCACGATCAAACCCTTTTGCCCGCCAGTAACCACGGTTTTTCTCAAGCTCAATATGAGTGGACACTTTAGCAGCTGAATATCCCATTTTTCACCTCTGATTGATTGGTGGTGCTAAGTGCGCTACGCGAAATCTGGAGCACTAACACTGCCAACATTTCGCAGATTTTACGTAGCGCAACCTTGATCAAATGATCACTATTTGACCTGATAAGGTATTGAACTGTATGGATTTACAGGTAAATTGATCATGTTCAATAACCCTTAAGATAACTTCGTATAATGTATGCTATACGAAGTTATTAGGTCCGAAGAGGAGTTTACGTCCAGCTGCGCACAAAAATCAAGAATTATTAGAGCAATAAATTTTGAGAGAAAAATCCCACTCCACCAGCTAAAAACTGGATTGTTTTTCATAGTTGTTTGACAATTGCTCTAATAAATTATAGTTTTGCCGACGTTACGTAATACGACTTTGGATTCACTATTTAATGTGTCTTCAGCGTTGTAGAGCGGCTCAGAAGGAAATGAGCAAACAGGGAAACCTTATACAACGGCATTACAGCTATGCATTGCTCATCTTACACACAGCGCAATGTTGTTAGATTACCCCAGCATGGATCATGGGTGAAACAGTAGGTCAGAGCTTCAGGCTCTGTGTTGTCAATACAGTGAGGCATAATTATGGCTTTCATTCAACCAACCATCGACGACGTTAGACATTGCTCTAACGCTTTATCTGTAGACCCTGCCGAAACCGACGCTGCCCGCGCCATTGCTGAACACTACTCAAAGATATCCAATCAGGAGTACCGCATCACCCAAGACGACCTGGATGACCTCACTGACACAATCGAATATCTCATGGCAACTAACCAGTTAGACTCACAATAAATGCACTAATAAATCTATTATTTTTGTTTGATCCCTCTATAATATAGGTCAGTAATGACCGGTTTTCTCAGCCGGGCGTTATTGACCATGTCAATTCTGGAGGAGGATCAATGATAAATTATGTCTACGGCGAACAACTGTACCAGGAGTTCGTCAGCTTCAGGGATCTCTTTCTAAAAAAAGCTGTTGCACGCGCCCAACACGTTGATACAGCCAGCGACGGTCGTCCTGTACGCCCGGTTGTCGTTCTACCGTTCAAAGAAACTGACAGCATTCAGGCTGAAATTGATAAATGGACTTTAATGGCGCGGGAACTGGAACAGTACCCAGACCTCAATATCCCAAAGACTATTTTATATCCAGTGCCTAACATCCTTCGCGGTGTGCGTAAGGTTACAACTTATCAGACAGAGGCTGTGAACAGCGTCAACATGACCGCTGGCCGCATTATTCATCTGATTGATAAGGACATTCGCATCCAAAAAAGCGCGGGGATCAATGAGCACAGTGCGAAATACATAGAGAACCTGGAAGCAACAAAAGAGCTAATGAAGCAGTACCCGGAGGATGAAAAATTCCGTATGCGCGTACACGGCTTTAGCGAAACAATGCTGCGCGTCCACTACATTTCCAGTAGCCCTAACTACAATGATGGTAAATCAGTTAGTTACCATGTGCCACTGTGTGGCGTGTTTATCTGCGATGAAACTCTCCGTGATGGAATTATCATCAACGGTGAATTCGAAAAAGCAAAATTTAGCCTTTATGACTCCATAGAACCGATCATCTGCGACCGCTGGCCGCAGGCAAAAATATATCGCCTGGCAGATATTGAAAATGTAAAAAAACAAATTGCCATCACTCGCGAAGAGAAAAAGGTTAAGTCAGCCGCATCAGTTACGCGCAGCCGTAAAACCAAGAAGGGGCAGCCAGTAAACGACAACCCCGAAAGCGCGCAATAAATTATGCCCGGCATCAACCGGGCATTCTTCCATTATTCAGCCGCCACCGGTTTTAACAAGCCAGCATCGAGCAGTTTACGCGTCAACCACTGCTGGCCTTTACCCGTTAATTGAGGCGTCAACCGTATCTGGTAGCCATCTTCATCATCCAGCACCACTTCTTTCACCGTGAAATACCCCGCATTGATGTACTGCTGGAACGGCACATTTTTACGTCCACCGGACGCTATCAGGATGCCGTTCTCCCGTAACCAGGCAAACAGCGCGTTTTGCTTAAGTCCAACAACCTTTGCAAAATTCCCAATCAGGATCCCTTTAGCTACTGATACCCGGTCGGCAAAATCGACTTTAGGAGCGGCGGCCACCAGCTGCTGATTTAGCTGGTGGGCTTTCTGTTCCAGAAGCTGCTTTTGTTCAGCCAGTTCGGCAGCCAGGCGCAGAGCTTCTGGAAGCGTCTGGGGGATTGCAACCGGTTGCTGTTCTTTTTGCCGGAAGTAGCTGTCTTCCAGTTTTTCAAAGAATGCCCATGCTTCATTTGTGTCCACGATCTTAGACATGCGTGCAGCGCCGCGCTCTGTCCAGAGTGTAAGGCTTCTGGCGTTCTTACCAACAGAGTAACTTCCGGTTACTCTGTTCTTAAATTCTCTTAATTTTAAAGCAGTTAGAAGAAAGTAATGCTTACCTTCTTCAAAGCGGTCAAGGTTGCGAGACAAATTGTTGCGAATATTGGCTTCATCGACCCCATACCCTCTAGCAAGAGTTTCGGTTGTCACGACACGTACTCCCTGCCATTCCAGAACGGGAATTTCATCCGGCTGATTCTGAACAACCACCAGTTCCGATTCCTGAACTGAAGGTGCATAAATTTTTTCTGATTTAACGTTAGTTGCTTTCATTCTGTGTGCCTCCTTGCGTGCTTCGGCTGCGACGGTTGCGTAATTCAGATGACCCTGTTCGAGCAGGTATTCACGGATATCGGTTAGCAGAATGCGGTGAACCGCGTGTTTGTCCTTTCTCCGGTAAAGTTGTTTGGTGATCATGAAGTAGTTGGCAATAACGCCCGGTATATCCCTGGTACTGATACAGGCAGTGTGCTGTTCAATTGCCTCGATCATCTCTTCACGGGTGACTAATGACGTTCTCATAGTCCCTCCTGAGCAGAAGCGTTAACAGGGAGGCACCAGTAACTGAGAGAATTGCGCGAATCGGTAGAAAAGCGGGCAGAGAAAATACAGGGAGCATCCGGAAGCTGAGAACGTGCCTCATCTTCTGTCGGTGCAATAACGAAGTGATAGTGACGTTTTTGGCAGGAGTAAAAGCGCCAGATAAATTCAGGATGAGCAGGGGTAGGGATAGTAGCCACAATGGCAGCCTCCTTTTGCTAATTTAAGGAGCTACCGCGTGAGGTCTCAATCTCAATGGCGGTAGCACTGACTGGGTTGAGACTACCGGCGCAAAAGGGAACCGGCCTGCCTTTCGGCAGCCCAGCCAGCACTACCATTGATCTCTGAGCTAAACGCTACGTATGGCTGTGCGATGGCATGACACAAAAAAAGACGCTTTTGGCGTCTGTGTCGCCTTTTGCATTATCCGGGGTCTCAATCCCGGCACCCGTTTTACTGAGGTGCCTGATAAGCATAAACCGAAAATGCCTCAAGGCGCAAGAGGTCAGGTTCAATGTAACATCGGTAGTTAAAAAACACAATTTATTAGAGCAAATATTCATTCATTAAGCCATGCCAGAGCTTCATCAACCTGCGCTTCGTCTTCGACGCTAAGCACTTCGTCCTGGGGAACATAATCCGCCAGCATAGCGAAACAATATGTATCCCAATGGTCTGGTGAGTGCAGGTTGAGTTTTTTCTTCATATCCTCCTTACTCATCACCTTCCATTGACCTGCGGAGTTAATCCCTACAGGGATTTTCGACGCTTCCTCAATAGTTTCATTACCCTTATCCAGTCTCATACGACCAGATTTTACGGCCTCTGCGGCTTGAACATTGGCATAAGCACGCTTATCAAAGTACAGGCTCTTATCTTCACGACTATGCATCTTTTTACCCCAGCGTATACGCTGTACGGTAATACCATAATGCTCGTACATCAGATCCGCCGTTGCTTTACCCAGGCCATCGCCGTCGATCGCTATGGTGATATTTGGGAATCGCTCAGGATTACATTCTGCGAAAATTTTGGCGGCAAGCTGCGTTTCTGTAACGTCTGTGTATTCCAGCATTCGATAGTTGATTACACGGCGTTTATTTCGCTGGCCGGACACCATCATGATATTGATAACGGACTTATCCCGTCCCGTACCACCAGCAACGTCCACACATGCAAGCCAGCCCCATCCTTTGGCAATCTTGACTTTCCGCCGCGTTGCACGTTCAACCTCATCACGTCCAAGAAGGAAGCCATCCTGTGATTTAGGGAATAGGCCGCGTACCTTAATCATGTACATAGGGTTATCACGCCCGCCGTACTCCGCCAGCTTCATTTTGATAAATGCTGGCGTTACCAGCGGTGATTCCTCACTGTTAAGCGTGATCGCCGTATAAACGCCATCAGGGTTACCAGGACGCTTGGCCAGTTTATGGTGAGTATCGTAGAAATAGCCGCTTGGGCGTGTAGGCTGTGACAGCAATAAGATGCGGTTATCCTGTCCGGTAAGAGCACCGGTGATGATACCGAAAGCTCTATCACTGACACCGGAGGCTTCATCGATAATATACAGAAGATGATCTGCGTGTTCACCTGCGAGAGCTTCTTCACTTCCCAGACGAAAGCCCTTCGGTACTACAGTCCATACACCTTTACCAGTAACTTCATAAAAAGCGGTTTCTGTCAGAACAAAATAATCAGCAAGCCACGGAAAACGGCTGGTGGCCGTAGCCCAGTTTATCTTGATGTACTTGAATATACCGGTCATTACCTGCTGAATTTTGTTCGCAACGATAATGGCACGGGCACCGGGATACATGATTATGAACAACATGATCATGATAGAAGTCATGTCTGATTTCCCGGTACCGTGACCAGACGAAACAGATGTCTTGCTACCCTGTTCCTGCACAGACTCAATAATCAGATCCTGCTGCCAGGTAGGTGTTTTGCCGAACAAAACATCAGCGGCCGCAATCCAGTCATAACGATATAGCGCCACCAACTCGCGCCAACGTGGATCCGTTACGCAACTTCTGGCCATTAATCATCATCCCCGTATAGCTTGCGGGTAACTTCTTCGTCTTCCTCCTCGTCTTCGTCCAGGTCTTGTTCCAGCCATGGTTCGTTTGATACACCTTCAGTATCAACATCTCCATAACCGCCTGTATCAACGATATCGGCGATTTCTTCCCTACGTTGCTCAATCCACAATGCAGCATCGGCGCGGCGGTTGGCGGCCCGTTCTCGCGCAACTTTGTCCAGATCTTCAAGAGAAGGGCCACCGACGGCTGTTTGCCTTTCCTCATCATCGGTATTGGTCTTAGGAGCACGCAGATCGGCTTTGATTTGCTCCAGCATCAGGGGCGGAACTTTCCCGCCATGCGCCTCGATGAATTCAGCTGCTTCCAGCACTGACCAGTTATTTTCACGCTTTCGTTCGTATGCCAGCTTAACAATGCCAGCTTGCCCCATAGACAAAGCGTGCTTTTCCGCCTCCCGGCTTTCTTTTCGATAGTTATTCCGGATGCTGTAAATGGTGTTGATCAGGCTGCTTATCTGCGCGGAACAGCTGTTTAGCATGCTCGCGATACGGTATTCAGGCGGAGTACCTTCATCATCGTCTTTTTGCTGATCGCGCATTTCCTGCACCAGACGAATACACGTATCCCTGGCGTTCTCCAGCATAAGGAGATGAGAAAGAGACTTTTCCAGAAGAGTGGTTTCCAGAACATCGGCCCCAGACCGACGCAACATAGCGCGAGCGGCCTTCCGCGCTTCAACGTTATCTATCAGGTAATCGCCAGCTTCGAATTCAAAGCGTTCACCATCATCATCCAGGGTGTCGCGTTCCAGGCGATCACGTAAGGTCCGGTGGGCGCGGGTGATCACGTCATGATCATCAGAACGATCATTTATGCGCTTATTTTGGCGCTTCGCGTTCTCGACTGCGGCACTGACAACAGCATTAACTCTTTGTTTTTCTGCCATTTCAGCCGCAATATGATCACCTGCATGTTGATCATTAGAGTGATCAATGATCATGCTTTTTAGTGGCTTCCTGACTGGCTTATTTGGCTTGCGGCTGTCCACAGTCCTGGTGTCTTCTTTGAAGGCACGGAGATAACGACGTGCGGTATTAGGGTTAAGATTAAACTCGGCGGCATACTGTGCGATGGTGTAACCACCATCTCGCGCCAGGCGAGCAAAATTCTTCTTGTGATCGTCCCAGGTCACTTATGCTTCCTTTCGTAAAAACTCTTTTTGACGCGAGGGTAACGAAAGTCACATGTCAAAAGGCCCGGAACGGGCAAGCAATCAGATACGTGCGGATGTGGCATTACCGTAATGACGGTGCTGACGGGCCACCTTATTGAAAAGTTGACGCGCCATTACCCAAGGCTGGTGCTCCCGGCGTTCCTTTTCGTCCTGCGTCATATAGAGTTCGTTCTGGAGTTTTTCATCAAACCGGCGCGGAGCGCGGCTACGGCGAAAGAATTCAGGATTCAGAGAGTGGATCTGAAATCTACGTGGGCGTGTACTGTCATCAATCAAAACAGACGAATACTTAGACACAGCGATAGCCTTTAAGCGCAGATAAACATCGCGCTTATCGACATCCAGATGCGGGTATTCCTTTTCAAGAATTGCTGCGAGTTCTTTCGCTGATAGAAGAGATTTAGTGCGGATCATGTAATCCGCAATCTCGTACGATGTTATTCGTGAGTGATTTATTTCCATGAAGTGGCGTCCCTGCCAGTTAAGTAACATCCTGTCACCTACTGATTAGCCCATGTCAACTAATCAACGTCGAATATAATACCATCGATTAAAGAAATAGCAATACATTAGAGCAATTTTATCTAACGCTCGACGAATGACTTGTGATAGCGCCGACTCCAAGCGCGTAATCAAAGAACAATCGTTGATGCATCGCCAGCCTACCGTGCGTCTTCTCCCAATTATCGCGGTCACGCTCAATATCACGCTGGCATGACTGGCACAGAGGAATAGCATAAATGTCATGCGCGCATAATCGACTATGACGAACGATATAAGGCGTAATGTGAGCGCCAGCTCCCGCAGCTCCACAGCCACAGCATGGACGGGAAGCCACAAAATCCATGTACTCGGGCAATTTTAGCGATTGAAGTTTTGGTATTTTGAAATGCGCCATGCTAGGGTCGGAGTCAACATCCACAGGGCATACTTTTGCACGCATCGGCGCGGCGCGTTCTTCCATCATCTGAACATATGCTGTAGCGCGATCGTCATACGGGCGAATATCCGCCTCTTTCAGAGGTCCACTATCCTGCGGAGTAGCCTTCATCTTATTTATTGATATGCGGCAGACTTCTTCCGGCATCAGGTGCATCATGTTGCGCATGAAAGCCCACCAGCACAGCTCCTGAATACTTAAATCATGGCTATTTGAAAGGCCCATTTCCTGACGGGCGACATCCAGTATCCAGTTAACGCGATTATTGTGCAGCGTTTCTTTCAGCTCATTAAAACCACGCATCCGGTAATGGTTATCGTGATGCCAGCACAACAACACCGCGCTATTGTCTCGTTCTGCGTGGACAATATGGTTGTCACACCAGCTACGATCTGCGGCCTGGCATTGCCCCTCTTTCCTGCGCAACCACGCCACCAGCGCGTCAATTCCACCAATACGGCGAAACAGTTCATCGCTGTTAAAAAACGGCTGCAACGCCTCATTTGTTGCCATAGTTTGCTCGGAAACAACGAGGCCGTCGTCCATGTGCTCGATTAACTCACGCGGCACCGGCTCCATAATAAATTTACGGCCAGCCTCCACCAGCTTTCTGACTTCCTGATCCACTTTGAATGTGGCGACGCCAAGCTCTTTTTGTACAAAGGGAGTAATTACGGCTTTCACATCACACCTTTCATCACTGATTGGGCTTTATCTGCTGCCCGGCATTCTCTGTTTAAGCACAACCATTTCCTGACGGCATAACACAGCAATAGCGGTCCTGGCACCAATTTGCTTACCAACCAGGTATTGCTTTACCTCGCGGCGACTCACACCATCAAGAAGCATCTTTAACGCTTTATGGGACAATTTGTTGCATTTGCGTGCCATTAATCTACTCCGCAGAACCATACAATCTACGTAACGTGGCGGCGACAGTAGATACAGATATCTCGCCAGTCGCAGTCCCTACGGTAAGGTCTGCCAGTTCAGGTGAATCAAATACCTGCACCCCGTTACGGCGTAGAAATAGCAGCGCACTGTTTAGCGCGGTACGCTTATTGGCATCATTGAATATATGCCCTCTCGCTGTAGCCACCAGGTAGGTGGCGGAGACTTCGAAAAGGTCGGTGATCTCTTCGTAGGCAACTCTGGCCTGAACTCTCCCGATAATGGCCTCTGCCCTACCCGGATCTGACATTCCCGGCAGGCCGCCGTAGCGGTTTATATTCGCATCATGAAGCGCAATAAGTTCTTCCGGTGATATATGCCTCATTATCGGTTAACCAGTTCCTTGTTGGTGGAGTCCAGGGTGTCAAACAGGGATGCAAATTCAGCATCCAGCGCCGCTTTTTTGTAGGCTTCGAAAGTAGCCTTGCTGACAATTACTGCTGGCTCACGGCCTCTGCGGGTGATTTCAACCTCTTCCCCGGCTTCAACATTGTTGAGCACTTCAGAAAGGTTGCCGCGCGCGGTACGGAAGTTAATGGATTGCATAAACACCTCGTGTACTCGTTATGTGTACACAATTATAAACTTCACAGGCATAAAGCACCAGCACTTTGCGGCTTAACAAACCTCTAGGCAGATCATTCGTAGCCTAATGTCCGAACTGCTAAAGCATCCAAGTTGCTGTAGAATCACCGCCAATTACTTAAGCCTGAAATAAGTGGATGAAAATGACAAGTATTCAACAACGTGCAGAGCTTCATCGTCAAATCTGGCAAATTGCTAACGATGTCAGGGGTTCGGTCGATGGATGGGATTTTAAGCAATACGTTCTGGGCGCACTTTTCTACCGTTTTATCAGCGAAAATTTTTCCAGTTATATTGAAGCCGGTGATGACAGTATCTGTTATGCGAAACTGGATGACAGCGTAATTACTGATGACATTAAAGACGATGCCATCAAAACCAAAGGCTACTTCATCTACCCAAGTCAGCTTTTCTGCAACGTAGCTGCGAAAGCAAATACCAATGACAGACTGAATGCAGATTTAAACAGTATCTTCGTTGCTATCGAAAGTTCTGCTTACGGTTATCCTTCAGAAGCTGACATCAAAGGTTTGTTTGCTGATTTCGATACCACCAGTAACCGCCTGGGTAACACCGTTAAAGATAAAAATGCCCGCCTGGCTGCGGTTCTGAAAGGGGTTGAAGGGTTAAAACTTGGTGACTTCAACGAACATCAGATTGACCTGTTCGGTGATGCCTATGAGTTCCTGATTTCTAACTATGCGGCAAATGCCGGTAAGTCAGGCGGCGAGTTCTTTACACCGCAGCACGTCTCCAAGCTGATTGCACAACTGGCTATGCACGGGCAGACCAGCGTTAACAAAATCTACGACCCGGCAGCGGGTTCCGGCTCACTGTTGTTGCAGGCGAAAAAACAGTTTGATAACCACATCATCGAAGAAGGCTTTTTCGGTCAGGAAATCAACCATACGACCTATAACCTGGCGCGTATGAACATGTTTTTGCACAATATCAACTACGACAAGTTTGATATCAAGCTGGGTAATACACTGACTGAGCCGCACTTCAGAGATGAAAAACCGTTTGACGCCATCGTATCTAACCCACCGTATTCGGTGAAATGGATTGGCAGCGATGACCCGACGCTGATTAACGATGAGCGTTTTGCCCCGGCTGGCGTTCTGGCCCCCAAATCCAAAGCTGACTTTGCGTTTGTACTACATGCGCTGAACTATCTTTCGGCCAAAGGTCGTGCTGCGATTGTCTGCTTCCCGGGTATTTTTTACCGTGGCGGCGCAGAGCAGAAAATCCGTCAGTATCTGGTCGATAATAACTATGTCGAAACCGTAATTTCACTGGCACCGAACCTGTTCTTTGGCACCACCATTGCAGTAAACATTCTGGTGCTGTCTAAGCATAAAACGGATACCAAAGTTCAGTTTATTGACGCCAGCGAACTGTTCAAAAAAGAGACTAACAACAATATCCTGACCGACGCCCATATCGAACAGATTATGCAGGTATTTGCCAGCAAGGAAGATGTTGCTCATCTGGCGAAATCTGTCGCGTTTGAGACCGTTGTCGCTAATGACTATAACCTGTCGGTGAGCTGCTATGTAGAAGCGAAAGATAACCGCGAAATTATCAATATTGCTGAGCTAAATGCAGAGCTTAAAACTACGGTTAGCAAAATCGACCAGTTGCGTAAAGATATTGATGCGATTGTGGCTGAAATTGAAGGCTGCGAGGTGCAGAAATGAGCGAGTTGAGTTATCTGGAAAAATTGCTGGATGGGGTTGAGGTTGAGTGGAAATCATTGGGAGATGTTGTAAATTTTCAGCGCGGAAGGCGGCTCGTAAAATCTCAGTTAGAAACCAGAGGTAAATATGCGGTTTACCAAAACAGCATGACACCACTCGGTTACTATCATGAGTATAATGTCGCAGCTCAATCTTCGTTCATTATCTGTGCGGGTGCAGCCGGTGAAATTGGTTATAGCGAAAATGAATTTTGGGCTGCCGACGATGTTCATTTCGCAATCACACCAGAATACATAAATGACAGGTTTTTGTTTCATTTTTTGTTGACGCAAAAGAATAAAATTTCAGGACAAGTACGCCGTGCCAGTATTCCGCGTCTCTCAAAGTCAGTAATTGAAAAACTTGAATTCCCAATCCCCTGCCCGGATAATCCGGAAAAATCCCTTGCCATCCAGTCTGAAATCGTCCGGATTCTGGATACATTTACTGCACTTACCGCTGAGCTTACCGCTGAGCTTACCGCTGAGCTTACCATGCGTAAAAAACAGTACAACTACTATCGCGACCAGTTGTTGAGTTTTAAAGAGGGTGAGGTTGAGTGGAAGACTTTGGGGGAAATTGGGAATTTTACATATGGATATGCAGCCAAAGCCATGGACTCAGGAGATGCCCGTTTCGTGAGAATTACTGACATAAATAAAGACGGGAAGCTATCGAAAGAAAACCCAATGTACGTTGAATTAAATGAGGAAAATGAGAAATATACCTTAGACAAAAATGATTTACTCATGGCAAGGACTGGTGCAACCTTTGGTAAAACAATGATTTTTGAAGAAGATTATCCAGCAGTATACGCTGGTTTTTTAATAAAGTTGAACCTAAATGAAACGATTATTAATGCCAAATATTACTGGCACTTTGCACAAAGTGATTTTTTTTGGGAACAGGCTAATAAATTAGTATCTGGTGGTGGGCAACCACAGTTTAATGCTAATGCACTGAAACAAGTCAGAGTACCTATTCCATACCCATCTCACCCTCAAAAATCTTTAGACGAACAGGGGCGTATTGTGGATATTCTAGATAAGTTTGATGCAATCGCAGCTTCCATCACCGAAGGTCTTCCGCGTGAAATCGAGTTGCGCCAGAAACAATACGAATACTACCGTGATTTACTGTTCAGTTTCCCGAAACCTGAAACTGTCAGTAATTAATTGATCATTGCTACCGATCGGACCACCTTAACACCCGGTCAGTATATAGACTATTTTTTACGTGCCGGAAGTCACCCTTAACTCCCTTCCGGCCCTTGCCAGACGGCACAAAGGATGCGCTATGACTCATCAGACACACACCATTGCTGAATCCAATAACTTTATCGTCCTTGATAAGTACATCAAAGCTGAGCAAACAAGCGACAGCTACCAGAGCGAATCGGACCTGGAACGTGAACTGATTCAGGACCTGCGGAATCAGGGTTATGAATTTATTTCCGTAAAATCACAGTCGGCAATGCTGTCCAATGTTCGGGAACAGCTTCAGAGCCTCAATGGTGTGATGTTTAATGACAGCGAGTGGCGGCGCTTCACGGAGCAGTATCTGGACAACCCCAGCGATGGTATTCTGGATAAAACCCGTAAAATCCATATCGACTATATCTGCGACTTTATTTTTGACGACGGGCGACTTGAGAACATCTATTTGATAGATAAAAAGAATCTCATGCGCAACAAGGTGCAGATTATCCAGCAGTTTGAACAGACGGGTTCTCATGCTAACCGTTATGACGTCACGATCCTGGTTAATGGTTTACCGCTGGTGCAAATCGAACTAAAAAAACGCGGGGTGGCGATTCGTGAGGCTTTCAACCAGATACATCGTTACAGTAAAGAGAGTTTTAACAGCGAAAATTCCCTGTTTAAGTATCTGCAGCTGTTCGTCATTTCCAACGGCACTGATACCCGTTATTTTGCCAACACCACAAAGCGCGATAAAAACAGTTTTGACTTCACCATGAACTGGGCTAAATCAGACAATACACTGATTAAAGACCTCAAAGACTTTACCGCTACCTTTTTCCAGAAACATACTCTGCTTAATGTTCTGGTGAACTACAGCGTTTTTGACAGCAGTCAGACACTACTGGTAATGCGACCGTACCAGATTGCCGCCACCGAGCGCATTCTGTGGAAAATTAAGAGTTCCTTTACAGCGAAGAACTGGTCAAAACCGGAAAGCGGTGGGTATATCTGGCACACTACCGGTTCTGGTAAAACCCTCACCAGCTTTAAAGCCGCGCGTCTGGCAACAGAGCTGGACTTTATTGATAAAGTCTTCTTTGTGGTCGACAGGAAAGACCTCGATTACCAGACCATGAAGGAATATCAGCGTTTTTCGCCAGACAGCGTCAACGGCTCGGAAAATACCGCAGGCCTTAAACGAAATCTGGATAAGGACGATAACAAAATTATCGTCACTACTATTCAGAAACTCAATAACCTGATGAAAGCAGAAAGCGATCTGCCTGTATATAATCAGCAAGTGGTGTTTATATTTGATGAATGCCACCGCAGCCAGTTTGGAGAAGCGCAGAAAAACCTGAAGAAGAAATTCAAACGCTATTATCAGTTTGGTTTTACCGGCACCCCTATTTTCCCGGAAAACGCCTTAGGCTCAGAAACAACCGCCAGCGTATTTGGTCGTGAATTGCATTCGTATGTAATTACCGATGCGATTCGTGACGAAAAAGTGCTCAAATTCAAGGTGGACTACAACGATGTGCGGCCACAGTTTAAGTCTTTAGAGACAGAAACTGACGAGAAAAAACTGAGTGCGGCTGAAAATCAGCAGGCGTTTCTTCATCCCATGCGTATTCAGGAAATCACGCAATATATTCTGAATAATTTCCGCCAGAAAACCCACCGTACCTTCCCTGGCTCAAAAGGTTTTAATGCTATGTTGGCAGTGAGCAGCGTGGATGCCGCGAAAGCCTATTATGCGACGTTTAAACGGTTACAAGAAGAAGCCGCTAATAAATCGGCTACCTATAAACCGCTGCGTATTGCGACAATCTTCTCCTTTGCCGCCAATGAAGAACAAAATGCCATTGGTGAAATTTCCGATGAAACTTTTGATACCAGCGCAATGGACAGCAGTGCTAAAGAGTTTCTGGACGCTGCAATTCGTGAATATAACAGCCATTTTAAAACTAACTTTAGCACCGACAGTAACGGTTTTCAGAACTACTATCGTGATTTAGCCCAGCGGGTTAAAAATCAGGATATCGATCTGCTAATTGTCGTGGGGATGTTTTTAACCGGCTTCGATGCTCCAACATTAAACACGCTATTCGTCGATAAAAACTTGCGTTTTCACGGCCTGATGCAGGCATTTTCCCGCACCAACCGCATTTATGACGCTACTAAAACCTTCGGTAATATCGTCACTTTCCGCGATCTGGAACGCTCAACCATTGATGCCATAACGCTGTTTGGTGACAAAAACACCAAAAATGTGGTTTTAGAAAAGAGTTATGCAGAGTATATGGAAGGCTTTACTGATGCTGCCACTGGTGAAGCTAAACGCGGCTTCATGACAGTAGTTTCAGAACTGGAACAACGGTTCCCTGACCCTGCCAGTATTGAAAGTGAAAAAGAGAAGAAAGACTTCGTTAAACTGTTTGGCGAATACCTGCGTGCCGAGAACATCCTGCAAAACTATGATGAATTTGCCACGCTAAAAGCCCTGCAACAAATCGATCTTAGCGATCCTGTTGCGGTAGAAAAATTCAAAGCAGAACATTATGTGGATGATGAAAAGTTCGCTGAATTGCAAACAATTCGTCTCCCTGCTGAACGCAAGATTCAGGATTATCGTTCTGCCTATAACGATATTCGCGACTGGCAGCGCCGTGAGAAAGAAGCTGAGAAAAAAGAGAAATCAACCACTGACTGGGATGACGTGGTTTTTGAGGTCGATTTGCTGAAGTCTCAGGAAATAAACCTGGATTATATCCTTGGACTGATTTTCGAACACAACAGACAAAATAAAGGCAAGGGCGAAATGATCGAAGAGGTCAAACGCTTAATTCGTTCAAGCCTGGGGAACCGGGCGAAAGAGGGCCTGGTGGTCGATTTTATTCAGCAAACGAACCTGGATGATTTACCAGACAAAGCCAGTATCATTGAGGCATTCTTTACGTTTGCTCAACGCGAACAGCAACGTGAAGCAGAAGCATTGATAAAAGAAGAAAATCTCAATGAAGATGCAGCAAAACGCTATATTCGCACGTCTTTAAAACGCGAATACGCCACCGAAAATGGCACAGAATTAAACGAAACATTACCAAAACTTAGTCCGTTGAATCCGCAATATAAAACGAAAAAACAGGCAGTTTTCCAGAAAATCGTCTCGTTTATTGAGAAGTTTAAAGGCGTAGGCGGAAAAATATAGCCCAATTCGTGTTTTTCTTGCGGGTTCTTAATTAAACCCGCAAGAGCTCGTGGGGTTCCAAATGGCTAATATACTCCCCTTACCCATGCGCGACGATGCCGCCAAAAGTGATAGAGAACAGCCAGAAATAGATCGCGGCCATAATGATTTTGAATGCCGTGTTCATATTTTCAGCTCCTGTGATTGATTGGATACATGCCGCGCCTTGCGGCATGTTTTTATTTTCACTTTCTCTGTTTTAAAAATCAAGATTTATTAGAGCAATTATTGTTGATGAAGAAGCGCATTTTCGTACTCTCTGACCATTAACGTAAGCACGCCGTGATGCCTGAAAACACGCGCTACTTCAATCTTATCTTCCAGCGCGAACGCAATTTTACTTAGACCAATTTTCTTAAGGAGATCAATCTTTGCTGGACCGTCATTTCTGTCATCGGTGGCAGGACGCATAGATAGCAAAGGCTCAGCCCCATTTGTTACGTGCTTACGCAACCAGGCTCGTGTTTTATCCCTGGCTATCTCACAGCGCCCGGTTACAAACCAGAGGGTGTAAATGCCGGACAACTGGCGCACCATATCAATAACTGGAGTGATGGGAGCATCAGTGTCACAGGCAAGGTTAAACTCGTTCCAGTGCTCTGTTAATGCACCTTTGCCAGGTGGTGGAAGTAAATGCAGCCTGTCTTCCGTTGCCTCTGATATCGTCCCATCAATATCTACTATGACGATGTACGGACGTTCCTGGTGTGCGTGTTTATTGAAAATACTCAAATGCCCTCCTCATTGGACGAAAAAAATGCTGGTGGGCGCACTCCACCAGCATTAAATGTGACACTGTAACTATCAGCGAACGTAAATAGTGCCGCCGTTCTCTTTTTCCCATGCATCGCTACGTGCATAGCAAACATCGAGAAGTCTTCTTGCCGCAGTTTCCTCTAAACCCAATTCAACAACCAACTGCTCATGACGGCGGGTAACTACATCAAATAGGCTATGCAGCCCTTTATTGGCCAGTTCATCAATGAATTCCGGTTCGAACGGCAGCTCTGCCTCTGCCAACATAACCTCTTGCGCCCACTCAACTCGACGGACCAGTTCCGGGCGGCGGCTTTCCATCTCTTTACAGATCAATTCATGGAAGAACTCTACCCAACCTTCCGGCTGGAACTCGCGGAAAATGGCCAACGGCTGGAAGTTTGGCATCAACCATTCGTTGATCCGGATATCAATGGCATAGCCCATGTCGCAGCAGAACTGATAAGCAAAGTCCAGCTTAGAAACGATATAAGGACGCTCGTTATTGAACTCTTTAGGCGATGAGATCCCATAAGCCAGGAGGCGCGGGAAGAAGGAGATTTGCCCTAACGTCGGATGAAGTTTTCTTGCAGGGAAACGGCGCTCAGTAATGCCATACATTTCCTTCTTGAGCGTCGCAAATTTGGCATTCTCATTAACCAGCGCGGTAACCTCTGCTTTTTTATTAGCAAATGCCACGCGCGCTTCGCTTGCATCTTTAATAGTTTTTTTGAGCTGTTGGTTAAGGTCGGCGACCTGCTTACGCAGTTCCTGTCGCTCGCTTTTAGCTTTGTTATAGCGTTTCTCAAGGTTAAAAGGATCAAGTTTCATGATCTCTTTATATTGAGATTTTAGCGTTGAAATCTGTGAGTTCCGCAGTTCAACCATCGCGGTCATTTCATTGAGTTTTGTTTCCAGCTCAATGCTTATACGTTCGGCATTATCAGCACGCTGGTTGGCATCATGCGTCGCATCGTCGATCGCGTCCTGTTGCTGGCGTTTCAAATGTTCAATTTGCAGCTGAAGCTCTTCAATTTCTTTACCCTTCAGACCGAGATCCAACTGCATATTTTCAGCTGCATCTACCAGGGAGTTATGGCTATCAGCTTCTGCGTTATAAACATCAATAAGCTGTGCGTGAAGCATCTCCGCTGACTGAACCGCATTATCAAAAAAACGTGCTGTGAGGTCATCACAACTAACGCGGCGTTGCGCGGCCCGGATGTTCTGGATAATGGCCGGGATACCGGCATTCAGGACGTCAGGGATAGATACATTTTCGATTGATTGGTTTTGTGCTGAAGTGCTCATTTCAAAGTTCCGTATTAGCTTGTTCTTCGGTCATTTTTCCTAAGTATGAAGGAGGAAGGACTACGCAATTTGTATCCAGTCCCTCACCTATGGCAGCCTGTAAAATTCTGGCTAAGGTGAGTCTCTTGTTGCGATACCTGGTGATGACATGCCTGATATCGCCGGACGGCGTAACAAAGGCGATCAGCCAGTAGTGATATTTCCGTCGGAATGGCCACATAGTGCACCTTTTGGATTGCTCTAATAAAAAACGTGATGAGTGTACATCACGTTTTAAAAATATGGAATTATTAGAGCAATATTATTCTGACTCTCGCTCAAAAAACGAGCTAATAAGGGGAAGCCAATCCTCTGACACTTCGCGAGGTCGCGGTTTGCCGTGGAAAAAGATTATTCGGCAGTCCTTTGGTAATGCCCCATTCCCCCTGGAGTAACGCGCGCTCGCATATTTTGAACCAGGTTCCACAACATCGGCCTTGTAACTTACAAACCATCCTGGATACAGATCCTGAAATGCTGGTGTATCATCGCCCATAACCTTTCGTAAGAACCCCTGGTCACCCCAACACTCAGTAGTGACACAACGAGAAATCCAACCTTCCGGATCTTGCCAGAATGAACTCCAGATATGCGCTTTAACACTATTTGGTATCCACAGGGCACCGCTGCCACGATATTGTGGATGGTAAAAATCCCTAAGCATGGTAAAGCTGGTTGGTGGATGCTCTAGGATTGGGCGTATATCACCGGCAATAACCGTGTCCAAATCCAGATAGAACAGATCATCGGTTATATCCGGTCGGAACAACTCGATTTTCGCCCACCAGCCACGGCACTTTTGCCACTGGTTGATCAATGGGACAACTTTGACGCCAGGTACATGTAAACGCTTCAGGTCTGTCAGGCAAATAATTTCATAGCCTTTTGGCAGTTGATTAACCAGCCACTGCACATCGGAAGCGTTATAGTCACCACCAGAGCGAAAAACTAAAGCAATCTTCATGCTGCACCATCACCTTTCACTTTCATCAATGTCAGGTTTCCGCAAAATACGGCACCAGTGTCGATATACTGCTGATTCCAGAATGTCTTCGGGCTTTTCACCGGAGTGTGACCAAAGATAAAACGATCTGCGCCCGAAATTTCGCCACCAATATCATCCATCGAATCACTGATACGCTCGCGCGCCCAGACAACGTTGAAAAGCGGCACCTCCTTACCGAATTGGTATTCATTATCCGGATAGTCGGCATGGGCTATAACGATAGTTTCTTGCCCGGTGTTCAACTCAATGATATAGGGCAGACGCTTTACCAGCTCCACCAGCGCCCTGGCTAATATTTCCTGATCAGTGTCCAGCATGAAGAACCATTGTCCGCCATTCATTAGCCAGTTATTCACGTTGCCATCAGGACTTAACGCATCGAGCATCAACCGCTCATGGTTCCCCATCACTGCCCTGAACCAGGGCATCTGCAATAGTTCCAGACATTCGACATTTTCAGTACCGCGATCGATAAGGTCGCCGACCGATATCAGTAAATCCTGCGCCGGGTCAAAATCCACACGATGGAGTTCGGACATCAGTCTGGTGTAGCAACCATGCAGATCACCAACAACCCAGACATTCCTGTATTTGGTACCGTCGATACGGTGATAAATTGTGGGTGCCATCATGTATTCTTCAGCCATTCTTTAAGAGTCATCTGCGGAATACCTCCCATTTTCCCGCATGAAACAACGTCAATCTGTTCACGCGCAGACTGGAATAACAAAGGCAGGTGACTTAGATTTTTTGGCGTGCCGCCGGAGTGAACGCGTGGTTCTTGCGTAGCGTCAACGCCCACCAGAGCTACATGTTTGAATCCGATATGGAAAGCCAGGTTCAGAGCACCATATGCACTATTGCCGCTGGCAATTTCATTCTCATCTTCGCAAAGGCCGAAATGTGCGGACCAGCGCCACGCCCACCACTCGGGAGAATTCGTATTTTTTGGCTCCATGCCGCGTTCAGCCACACGACGGAAGCACAGAACGCCATCTCTGACTTCACGTTCTTTAACATCGGGTAGTGCCATGCAATAACAAACACCACGGCGACGGCGGCCACGACCAACGCGCCGCATATTGTCTGGGGATGGATCAAGGGTGAAAAAATAAGAAGCGCGGTTAAGCCAGTCGATGGCCCCATTGACCGCTATAATCGGCACTCCGCGCGGCGCAACAAAGTTTGCGGCGCTTGGGCCACTGCCGACGATAATAACGCGATCACTGCCTCTAAATTTATTCTTGGGAAACATTGAATTGCACTGCTCCTACTTGCATTCAAAATATGTAAATCTGCGTGTTTTTTGCGGGTATCCAGGAACTGCTGTTGCCATTTTGAAATAGACACCTGCGTTGGATTCCGTAGTGCTTGAGGGTGCGCGCCATGCCAATGAAGGCCGTTTTGCAGAGAACAGTCATAGCCGACTAATACCACTACTTCAGCCCCTGATTCAGCAGCCAGACTGATAGCCTGCGCGCCGCTATTTACCCCTTCCGCCGGTCCACAATATCGCCTGTACTCCAACGAAAATGATTTCGCCGCCGCCAGGTTGGCTGTCACTTTGCGGAACCTCCCTCCCGGTATGGTGGAACCGTATTGCTTCCACCATGACAAATCACCGGCGTATAAGGCATAAATGTCATCGAACATCTGCCAGGAATTGTTAACCGCGATGATTGAACAGCCAGTTTTTTCTATAGCAGCACAGTCCTCACGAGTGAGTGACGGACCGCTACCGACACAAAAAACAGTCCTAGTCGCCCTGGGTGGTATGTTCATTCTCAGCTGCAAATTCAGCCTCCAGGCGAGCATTCATTTCAGCGATTACAGGGTCCACTACAGCATCTGTTTCCTGTTCATTACGCGGCATGACCGATGCCAGCGACTCATAATTAACCTTGGATGACACGATTATTCTCCCGATGTTAAAGTGCACTACCACAAAGAGCGTACATGCACTAATTAATTTATTATTTTAAGCAGCATGCAACCACTTATCGCCGTTCAATACATGCTCAATAGCCTCACCCTTTTTAAGACTTATGTATTCCAGGATGGCGGTAATCGCTTGTTCTGCACCGTACGCAAGAACGACGTAGTAACCTTCCTCTCTAAGCCTGCGCATCCAGGCGATCTGCTCTTTCGTCGGGGCTTTACCATTTGGTTCTTTAAGCTCAATTCGCATGCCGTGATAAATACCGCATGCTTTATCGAGACTCATGTCCGGATAACCTTTTTTCTGCCCTTCAGCCTTCATTTTCCCGGCGGTTGCTTTTGAACGTTTCCCTCCGTTAGGCGTTGCATGCAACAGCTCATAGATGTCAGGGTGCTTGCGTTCGAAGTAATCAAAAATGAAAACCTGCTCGAAGTGCTCGCAATTTCCGTCGCGCAGGTCTGGGTTCTTTGCAAGTGCTGCAAGTGCCTTCGCATGTGGAGAAACTTCTTTTACCGGCGCAAGCGATAAGAATGGATCCTTTTTGGTTTTTGGCCTGGACCGCCCCTTATTTCGACGCTCACTAAAAGCCTGAAACTCTTCCTCAGTAAAGCGCAACATAATCAGTCAAATCCTGCCGGTCGCATGCCATATTTACGCTGTTTTGCGGCCTGCTCTTCCCTGTGCCATTGCGCACATTCAGCGTCACAATAAATGCCTGATTCAATCGATTCATTGCAGTAACGACACTTCCCTGTAAATACCTGGCTCACGACCTGTGCCTGCTTTCTGATGTTATCGATGGCCATGTCTTTGAGAGCTTCTAACTGATTCATGCTCAGCTCTGCATCATCAACACGTTCTGCCAATTTTGTTTCCTCGTGAAGAACCTACTTAAGGGCAGAATGATACATTTCACAATCAAAATTGCACTAATAATTTTCTTTTATTGAGTTAAATATTCAACAAATGACTAGCGGTAGAATCACCATCATCTATTTCTGGCAGGCTGACTATGGCTACATCAATCACTACAACCCAAAGCACCCGGCAATATCCTCTGTCGCGGTATGACGACCGCAACATAGCCGATCCAATACTCAGGGCAGAGCTACGCAAAGAGGTGATGCTTATGTGTGAATCGAACGACAAGAATCTGACGATTTATTACGTTCTTCCCGATGAGCAATATCGCCCGGATTTGCTGGCTTACCGTATGTGGGGCATAGCAGAGCTACGCTGGGTTGTGACGCTCGCCGCCGGGCTTGAGGATGAGTCTCAGGGTATGACTGTTGGCAAAAAATTAAAACTCCCACCTGCCACATGGATCCGCGAAATGATTCGCCATTTCCAATATGACGGCCAGGTGATAGGGACATTATCCATTGCGTAAGGGAAATGAATGCCAACTGAATATGCTCGCGACAATCTTGGTCGCTATCAGACTGATGGATTAAGTGCAAAAGACTTTAACAAGGTCTTCGATCTTATCCGTAAACAGCAGCGTCAGAATCGGCGAAACGCGCGACGTACACTCACCCCAAGGATTATGGGGATGCGTAACCGCGAACTTGAGGCATTCCTCAGCCTTGGGAAAAAGAAAGATGGCACCTACTTTACGCCCGAAGATATACGCAGTTTCAACACCTCAAGGCAGGCTCATAAAACCAAATTCAAGAGCACGGTACCCGGCATTACCTATGCTCAGCTGGTGGCGCAGTCCACCAGCATTGATATAAAACGCGCTAACAACAAAGTTTCTGATGGCACAGGGATCAAAGCCGCGACATTCCTCGGGCTAAAACACAACCTTGCATTGATATCTGTTAATGCCTCGGATGAGTCGGTCCACCAGCATCACCGTGTCAGAATTCGATTTGAGGAATGGGATAAAGCCGTTGAGGAAATTGCTGAAGACGGTGCGAAAAAAGCCCGAATCGCTGCCGATCTCTGCAAGGGCCGGGTATCTTTCGACTGTGATTGTGGACGCCATCAATACTGGTATCGTTATATGGCCACGGCTGGTAACTATGCTGTCACGCCGCCAAAAGAGTATGCCTTCCCTAAAATCCGCAACCCTGATCTGACTGGTGTAGCCTGCAAACATGTGTTGCACGCTATGACGCGTTTTCAGTCTCCCACATGGCACAAGGCCATCATTATTGCCCTGGAAAAAGCAGCTGAACAGGTGGCCTTCGGCGATGACAAGCGGAAGACAACAACCTATTTCAAAGGCGAACTGGCTAAATCGCTCGCGCGCAACCGGACAACAACGACGGATCAGGCTAAAGCGGCGCGTGAGTATGAGTTATATCTGAAATCTCAGGATGCATTAGGCAAAAAACTACGCGCCAAAGATAGCGCCACGGACAACGTTCGCCGGTTGTTAAAAAAAGCTCGCACCACGGCAAACAGGAAGAATGCCGAACTAAAAGCATCGCGGGTGAGGGAAGCCCAGGCTCGCGCTGAAGCCGACGCTCTCAAAAAAGCCCTGCAAACGCAGGCGAACAACCTCATAAAGTTTTTCATGAGTCAGGGAATGGACCAGGCCGCTGCCACTGCGCAGGCGCGAAGCATTCTTGAGACACAAATTAACGAAGCCCGTAAACGGAAAGGATAATCGATGGCAGGTTTCTTTGATGACATGTTTGAGGACACAGAACCATCACAACAAGTGACTGGTGATAACCTCCCGGACACCGAATCGGATCCGGATATTCCAGGCGAAGGTTCTGAACTGATTGAAGAGGAAGATATTGATGCTGAAATCGAAACCGATGGTGTTAACGTTGGTAATATTGTTGATCCTGTGGAGGACAATCACCTTCCCAATCTGGATCACGGCCTGCTTAGTGATTCTGGTGTGCGCCACCGTTATCAAGGTCATGCAGTTTTTAATAACCTTGTGCGGATGGACTGGCTCAAAGCAATCAAGCTAGACCCTGACTCATTCGATGCAGTTCTGTATCGCGCAATACCTTACAGAGACAAAAATGCACCTGAAACGGCATCTGAAATAATAGAACCGAACCAACGCATATATGACTATCAGGATCCAGAACTGATAACGGCCCTCGACTGCCCGGATGAGATGGACGCCTTCTACGCGCTATACGACGGCAGTGATAATACGGGAATTAGCGACAGTGCTTTAATCCTTCGGTTGGCCGCCGTTAATGTGCCAGTGGGTTCTATGCTCGAATGGCTGGAACAGCTGTCAGACGGCACAACCATTCGCCGCTTCTGGTACATCCATAAAATATTCAATTACGGCACTGCCAGGGTAGGCAGTTTGTTTTATTGCGTGCCTTCACGCGCCTTTGAAGGGAATTTCATCGGTGATTCTGAATAATCAGGAATGGCTACTGGCCATCTTTAAGAAAAAAGGTCTTACTCCAACCGGTAAGCTGGAATTTGCCACTATTGATGGCATTGATTCGGCGCTCGCACAGGCTTTAAACGAAGCATTCGACTCACAAGTTGTCAGCTTTAATGATCGCACTAACCAGTCATTCAGGGAGTTCCTGAAACGCACACCAAGAGATCGCATAACGCTCGGCACTTTTAGTGATGTGAAGGAGTGGTTGTCGTCATTTGAAGCCGATCGCGCCGGGCGCAAAGATACAGCCTCTGCTGGCCCGGTAAATAAGCTGGCAATGCCGCTTGTGAATCTGTCTCGTTCTCCCGCGTTTTCAATTTATGAAGGTGAACTGTGCCGGGATAATTACGATGAAGGGCATGTCACCAATGAAAATGATGAGATTGAAGCCTTGGTATCTACTATCCCTTTCTCACTGGAATATTCGCTATGGATAGCCAGTGACGAGAAGGAATCTCTTGGGATGGTTACAACTGCATTAGCATTCTGGCTACGAATGTATGCCAGCCTCGGGCAGGCATCTTTCACTCACATTGCCAATGTCGGCGGTTATGAGATACCGGTTACCTGTTACATAGAAGGGCAAAAATCAATCGCATTTCAGGATCTGACCACCGGCACCGCCGACAACAGGCTGTTCGCGGTTGGATTGAACCTCACCGTTGTGGCGGAACTTCCTATCCTGGCTTATATGCAGCAAACCACCGGCACCATAACGGTAAAAGCGAAAATTCTGGAGGAATGAGATGGCCACAAAGACCACCACAGCCCCGGAAACTGATTCAAAACGCACTCAGCTATTCCTGCAATCTGTTTCAATTGGGCAGAACGAAATCCCTCGCGAAATGATCGTAGGATGTACCTATGTCGAACCTGGGGAGCTATCTGGTCCCCAGCTTATGCTCATGGTCAGGGATTCAACGGCTTACGTGGTCAATAAGCTGGGGGTGAAATTTGGGACAATACTGACAGTTTCACTTGGTGATCCGGAAGGTCATGGCGGCATCCTCTTCTCGGAAGAGTTCTTTGTTCTTAAAGCGCCGCGCAAGGACGATACTGTACTGATTTACGCGTTTAGTAACCCGGTGCGGTTATTAAAAGTTCCGTCCACCAGCGCACAGTATTTTGTTGATAAGCCCCCATCAGCCGTAGTTTCCTCTCTTGCCCCTGGTCTGAAGGTAAATGCTGACTCATTCAGAAAAACATCCACATACCACCTAAATGTTGGAGAAAAACCGACCAAGGTATTGCAGGAGATAGCCCGCGATACCGGTTCTATGTGCTGGGCATCCAGGGGGACGATCAATTTTAAAAGTATGGAAAAAATGGCAAACGCCGCTCCATCGCTTACTTATGAGTCCGCCAATCCCAACACATCCGGATTTACAATTAGTCAGTTCAACATCCTGAATGCCGATTATGAATACCAGCGTCGCCACAATTACAGAATGGCCAGTTATGACATGACCAAAGGTGTGGTTTACTCAGGTAACCAGGAAGACCCCATTAAATTTACGAGCAATCCCGATCCTACCGCGCTGGCGAACTACAACAAATTCATTCTCCCCCGCCTCGATATGCTGGTGGAAGGAAATGCCGCGCTAACTCCGGGTACGACGCTGAAAATTGTCGTGCATAACACGGCAGGTGACGGAGAACTCGATGAATCTATCCCTGACAAAATGATAGTGATGTCCGTGACTCATTTCGAAGACCGCTTCCGTTTTGTCAGCCGTGCACAGTTAGGAGTGGTGAATGGGTAGTTTGACAGGGAAGTATCGGGCTGTAGTGGTAAGCGTCGATGACCCTAAAGGTCTGATGCGTACACAAATACGCGTTGTCGGCATGATGGATGGGTTACCAGATGCCTCATTGCCGTGGGCAGAAGCTATATTGTCCAATGCAAACACGTTTTCACCATTTCTGCCCGGCGATAAAGTATGGGTAGAATTTCCCTACAATGGGGATTCTCGATGGCCATTGATAATCGGTTATGCACAGGATGCATCCGGTGGCGCTCCCAATGTGCCGCCTGAAGCGTCAGGACAAGGTGAAGGCTATGTACCGCCTGAAGTCGAAGGTGCACCAGCACAACCATCAACCAGCGCCAAAAAAGACTTTATTTCGTCGCGGAACGGACTAATGGAGGTCCGGACGGCGGGCGGATCCTGGGCCGTTACGCACTTGAAAAGTTGAACAACAATAGGATTCAACGAGGCCGGGGAGTTGTATGCCATTTCTCAAGGTCCGGCATTCATCTCTTCCGCAGGAAATCTCGATATAAAGTCAGACGCGGATGTCGCCCTGAAGGCGGGGGGAAGTATGGCGATAGAGGCCAGCGGGAATCTATCCATAAAAGCCGCTCAAGTCTCTGTTGACAAGGCTTAAGAAAAGCCCGGCACTCGGGCTTTTCTGTTACCACGGGTACAATGTTTTTATTCGTTACCTCGCGACGGTTTCTGCGTGATAAACGTCTCAAGCATCTTTTCCGCGATTGCCGACCAGGTGTGACACTGGACCTTTTCAGCATTTTTCACGCGATCAACGCGAGCAATAACCTCATCCCAATCAATCCGCGACTTGATAACCATATGGTTCACCAAAGCCAGGCGATCTGGCGGAAGGCAATCGGGAGGCGTTAATACCAACGCCCCGCACATTGCCGCCTCAAGTACAGTTAATCCAAGGCTTTCGGGATGCGTAACGATAAAAACGTCACTCTTACGCAATTCAGCTGCAAATTCGGTTGCTGGCACCGGCGTCCGCCTGTATGGAGTTACCGAAATATTCCCCGGATCAATGGTAACCAATCCGTCATCAGTCAACGTTCTGGCCTCATACGGAACGGTCAGACGCTGAAGGTTCATAAGGATACTTAAGGAGTGATCAAAACCACTAACATCAAATGCAGCGTGGTCTACAAAAATACGCAGAACATCGTCCGTTTTGGTTTCCAGATGGAACAACTCCTGATTCGCTGCCCATCCAACATGTTTGTTAAAGCGATTATGACGTTCTAACCGACCGGGATTACCCAGGTACCGCCAGGTATCATCGCGGACAGTAAAAGTAATATCGACTGGTGCCGAATCCAGCATAGAACCGTCATATACCTGGGCTACCCATCCAGAGAATCGGCGACACAGTTGCATGCCTATTTCCCTGGGTACCGTAGTAAAATACCTCAATCCTGGTGCCAAAATGGCCTTCGCAGAACATGCTGTCGCAGCAGTCAACACAGCTTCAACATAATCCTCGGGGCTTTCGACGCCAGGGGAATATGGACGATGGTATTGCAATGTTACCCCTGCCTCACTAAAGGCGCAGGCCAGGTTATAAGACCACATTTCCGTATATGTTTTCACATCACTGATGGCTGCAAATTTTCGCCCAATGATCAGGATGTTCATCGGCTTTTCCTCATTCCATTGCATTAATAATCCTCTTGCCAGTCAGCACCGGCATAGTTATCAAACCGTGAGTATTGGCCGTTAAAAGCCAATCTCACCGTGCCAATTGGGCCATTTCGTTGCTTTCCGATAATTACCTCGGCAATGCCCTTCATTTCGCTATCCGGGTGATAAACTTCGTCGCGATACAGAAACATAATCAGGTCTGCGTCCTGCTCAATTGCTCCTGATTCACGTAAATCTGAATTTACCGGTCGTTTGTCCGCACGCTGTTCAAGCGATCGATTAAGTTGTGACAATGCCACCACCGGTACTTGTAATTCCTTCGCCAACGCCTTCAGTGAGCGAGAAATCTCGGCAATTTCCAGCGTTCGGTTATCTTGCAGCTCGGGGACGCGCATAAGTTGCAGGTAGTCGATCATAATCATGCTCAAACCACCATTTTCTTTATAAACACGACGAGCGCGGGAACGTAGCTCTGTCGGCGTCAGGGCGCTTGAGTCATCAATAAAAATATTCTGCTTGTCCAACAGAATACCCATTGCGCCAGAAACCCGCGCCCAATCCTCGTCGTTAAGTTGCCCTGTTCGAATACGAGTCTGATCAACGCGTGCAAGAGAAGCCAGTGAGCGCATCATCAGCTGGTGGCTCGGCATCTCAAGGCTAAAAACCAATACGGGCTTATCGTTACGAACTGCGGCATTTTCGACGAGATTCATCGCAAACGTGGTCTTCCCCATAGATGGGCGGGCGGCGACAATGATGAGATCGGACGGCTGAAGCCCTGCCGTCTTCTTATTGAGATCGGTAAATCCCGTATCAAGCCCCGTTACACCATCATGTGGTCGCTGAAACAACTCTTCTATGCGAGATACCGTTGCATCGAGAATGCTGGCGATATCTTTTGGACCACTACCGCTCTTTTGTCGTTTTTCAGCTATTTCAAAAACGCGGCGTTCGGCCATATCCAGCAATTCATTGCTGCCCCAGCCATCCTGCGCATATCCAGCTTCAGCTATTTCATTTGCGACGGAAATCATTTCACGAACAACCGCGCGTTCACGAACGATATCCGCATAAGCACAAATATTTGCCGCGCTGGGCGTGTTCTTTGACATCTCCGCAAGGTACGCAAAACCACCGGCGCGTTCTAATTTACCGTTCTGTTCAAGTGCTTCAGCAAGTGTTATCAAATCAATCGGTTTGCCATGACTTAATAACCTCTCCATCTCACTGAAAATTTCACGATGAGCACTGGTATAAAAATCATCAGCAACTATACGATCTGCAACTTCATCCCAGCGGCAGTTATCAAGCATTAAGCCACCAAGTACAGCTTGTTCTGCACTAAGGGAATTTGGCATGGATTCAAGAGGGGATGCAGACATTAGCACTCCACCCAGGCGTGCTGAATGTCAGATATAATCGGCATACTCAAATCACTCCTAACGATATGAGTCATCACCAGAAAATCAGGATTAATGCGCCGGACTCTTCCCGGCTGTCACACCGAATCGCCAGGATGGTGAATCCCTTTACCCGAGAAACAACAAACGGTGGCTTGCACATTCCGGCTACCTGGTTCGTTGCCTGAGCTAGGGGCAAGGTTCCCCCCTTTTAACGTCACCAGACCGCTAACGACGCATGTGCCAGACGCCGTGTTACAACCAAATATGGTGGCCCCTACCGGACTTGAACCGGTGACCGTGCGATTATGAGTCGCCAGCTCTAACCACTGAGCTAAAGGGCCGGATTACTGTTTCCTGAGTGCTTCTATGACGCCAGCAATACCGCCTACAACTATGCCAGCAATGACAACGAGAACAATTGGATGCTTGTCAGCAAAATCCCAGAAGCCCATCACTGATCCTTAGAAGCTGTTTTTAATATCGGCCATACCAATGTTACAGCTACTGCCACCAACGCCCCGTCCGATAAAACTGACAGGATTGTGCTGGTGAAATCCACCAGCACGGACAGCAAGAGAAAACCAATGGCGATTGCGATACGTGCCTTGCTTGCCATTACAGATAATCTTCCACACGAAGACCTAAACGACGGCCTACTTCTTCCAGTACTTTGTGTTCTGCTGGCTCGATTTCACCGTCCGCTTCTGCAATTGTCAGCATGTTAACGAATACTTCTTCCGCTTCTTTTGGATCGTTTTTGATATCTTCAATTTCGCGAAGGATATTCATGCGACCAACACGGAAGCCAGCTTCCAGTTGCTCGGTAAAGCGGGTAATTGTTGCAGTAATTTCGTTACCAAAATGACTAAGACGCGGATTAGAGCGGACAAGCTGATCAAGTTTCGCTGTTTCTTCTTTTTCGATTTCACCATCAGCGGCAGACACCAACAAACAGCCACCGATGATGGCCTCCATCAGATCGCGATTCTCAACTTTTTTCAGCTCTACTTTTGCAGAAGCGACTTTCTTGCCGAACAATTTACCGAACATTGGTTATCCCTCAATAAAAGTGACATATTTATTAGATTGCGGTGCCGAGTGCCTCCCGGTGACGTTAACCAGTTAACAATTAACGCCGGAATGTTTAACCATTAAGGAGGATTGTTTTAACTGTTCCGCGTGCGCTTAGCCGCATTCACCGCAACGGAAAGAGCATTCCTGGTGGACCTGTAGATTGGGATATGAACCCGTTACAGGAGAATGCTCTTACCTGTTACGTGCTCCGTTTCGTGGAGCTAACGGCGGGTGATCGGGCCGCACCAGACTGGACTTATTTCAGCGTTATGCTCATGCCAGAGAATCAAACTGTGATGGTCGGTGCTGAACTCCGACACAGGGTTGTAGCAAGCCCCGCAAAGCGCGCACTACTGTAGTTGCGGCACATCAGCCTGTGCATTCACCACAATGTTGAGAACACTGGTTGTCACGCTGCAACGCAACATTTATTCGTAGATTGGGATATGACCCCGTTACGCCAGTGTTCTCAACGTTGTAGTGCCGGTTACGGTTCCGGCCAGGCCTCTTCCTCAACGGGGTGTTCTCCATACGGACTACCGTTTATTGGTCGTTCCTGCGGTTTATGTTGTGAAGCCAGATGCTTATCTTCTGGTTGCTTCAAAGAGCTGCACTTCATCACAACGGTAAGGGTACTTCGTAGGGATTCGAACCCTCTGCCAAGCACGGCGATCTCCGACGTCGCAAAATACCCTTACCTGTTGTGTTGGTGCCGGTTAACGGACTCGAACCGCTGACATCCTGCTTACAAGGCAGGCGCTCTACCAACTGAGCTAAACCGGCATTGGCGATGGTGGATGGATTTGAACCATCGACCCGTTGATTAACAGTCAACCGCTCTAACCGCTGAGCTACACCATCACTTGCCGGGTACGTCTCCGGCGAGGGCTTCCACCTCCGTATGCTTTTCGGCGCACCGCGCCCTGGCTGCAATTCGGTAACAGGGGATGCATAACCCTGGCTTCCAGCGTGATTAGCGCTTTCAGCATGACGGGATATACCCGTAAATTCGTGGAACTGTACCCAAAGTGCTGTTAAGCACCGCTGTTACGCTGAAAAGAAGACGCAACAGGAAAGGACGCTGACCAACAGATGGCCCCTTCTCGTTCATCTGGTTAATCACACCAGCGCCCTTACCTGTTGTGCCTCCCCGTTCCCTAATACACAGACGGGGACACTCTGCGGTCGATTTTTTGACGGGGGACGACTCATACCCCGTGGCATCTGGCTTCTTAGGCCGCTACCATCATCAGATCATCGTTTGCATTTACTTTAATGGTCAGTTTCTAAACCGCCGCAAAGTCGCTAACCATGACGAAAACCCTGAAAAAAACGCCCACCCGAAGATGGGCAAACTGGAAGCTCGTAACGCACTTCGGCGTTGCCACTTAGGCGCATGGTCAACCTGGCAACTCGGTGGTTTGTCTGGGAGGACTAGGCCCAGCCATGCTTACCGCCGCGCCTGTCGCGGCTAACAGCTAAATCGCTCTATAAATCACGATTCATTGAGACGATATTACACTAATAAATTTATTAGAGCAATATGCCTAAAACGTCATGAGCAACACCTCGAGTGTCCCCCTTACAAGACACAGAACGTCTGGCAAAAAGAGGTTCCACTCTGAAGCCATTGTCATGATAAAGCTCTCTGATGTTTGGCGCGCCACTGTTAGTAATGAGAACCTTTGCACCTCGGCGATGAGCATCCGTCAACAGAGACACCAGGCGTTTTTGCTCTTCAAACTTAAAGTCATGACCGGAATAGTTCGTGAATCCCTCTGTATTTGGAAGCGGTTCATATGGCGGATCGCAAAAAATGACATCTCCTTCTCCGGCAGCTTCAATCACCGCAGCAAAATCACCACATACAAACTCAGAACGACCTTCCGCACCGAGGAAGGCTTCCATCTCCTGTAATGGGAAATACGGAGTTTTATACTTCCCATAACCGACATTGAACTCACCGGCCTGGTTGTAACGCGTCAATCCGTTAAAACAATGTCGGTTCAGGAACAAAAACGCCGCTGCGCGATGTAAATCATCATAGACTTGTTTGTTAAACGCATTCCGTACTGCCAGGAATCCCTCCTGGGTGTTGTAGTCTAAGAAGAAACGATGTGCCAGAGTGATAAGTGAATGCGCCTCGCGTTGCAGAGTCTTGTAAAAGTTAATCAGGTCAGCATTCACATCATTTAGCAGATTTTCCTGGTATCCGGCATTCATGAAGACAGCTCCACCACCGACGAAAGGTTCAATCAGGCGCTTCCCTTCTGGCAAATAGCGAAAGATTTGTTCCAGAACACCAAATTTTCCACCAGCCCATTTGAATATGGACCGTTCGAATTCTGCCGCTGGTTTAACTTTTCGCTCTTTTGTTTCACGCCCTTCATTCTGCCGACATGCAGCCTTGGTTATCCGCTCGCCAATCCAGCGCATTACTGGTATCGCCATACTATTGCCGATCGCTTTGTAACGCGGTCCGTCAGCTGCAAGCATTGCGGCCTCTTCTTCGCTTAAATCTGGATAGTGATTGTGCAGATATGCCAGTTCATCTGAATTAACTTTTTTACGCTTTTCCGTAGGGATCAATGTATGCCCATCAGGAAAACCTTGAAGTCTCTCACATTCGACAGGGGTAAGACGGCGGACAGCTACTTCTTCGTTTCTTACTTCATAGCAAACAGCAGTTGGATTTTGAGCCATTAGAGATGGTGAAGTATTCTTAGTTGCTGCATGTTGTGTACCACTCATACGCTCAGGAAAAGCCAATGTAACAAGATGCTCATGGCTTTCTTGCTCACGCGCCCGCAATGTACCATGCCCTTCTGACCAAAAACCTGCTCCAGTGCTGCTAAAAACGGCAAGGTCAGTGGCATCTTTAAAGTCTCTTGCCTTTACTGTCGATGCGGTTTCATCGTCAATATATTCCCCAAATGCCGCCATCCTGAAACCGTTTACGGATTTCGTCGATTTCATACCGGGGGACATGCCAGCGTGTAGGCATGGATTTAGGCTTTCGCCACTGATTGCAGCGCCATTTGCAGTAATGGCGGAAGCGATTTCCTTCTTTTTTCGGCTCGGCGCAATATTCCGGCGCACGCCTTCGAACTCAAAAAGTACCGCTGCGGGATCGAAGTCTGTTCGAGCACTTGCGACAACAAACACGCGTCGGCGTCGTTGTGCCACTCCGAAGTATTGGGCATCAAGGATTCTCCAGGCCACCTTTCGCTGCGGTCCATAAATACAACCACACTGCGGCCACTTTGGAACATGGCAACCGGTTTTGCCATCCCACCGCCAGAACGCGTTGCTTTTTCCTGATTCAGGTCGATCACCTGGTTCAAATGGCACATCTTCTCCAGCCAATCCGGCAAGGAAACATCCGAAGGCGTTATCTGCCGATGACAAGACTCCTGGGACATTTTCCCAGACGATAACGGCTGGTTTGAGAAATGACTCAGCCCGTTTGTCGTCAATTGCATTTGCAAGCTCCACATACTTTAAAGTTAGCGCGCCACGCTCATCATCAAGCCCACCACGTAATCCCGCGATACTGAATGCCTGACAAGGTGTTCCCCCGACGAGCACATCAGGGGATTCGATTTCCCCAGCCAGGACTTTTTTGGCAAGTTTTGTCATGTCGCCAAGGTTGGCGACATGGGGCCAGCGGTGCGCAAGAACGGCAGATGGAAAAGGCTCGATTTCAGCAAACCACACCGGACGCATACCCAACGGTTCCCAGGCAATACTCGCGGCTTCAATTCCACTGCAAACAGATCCATAGCACAGCTCTTTCACTGCTTAGCCTCTCCACCAAGGGCATTTACCAGAGCATCAACCAGGCACGAAATTTCACTGGTCAACAGGAAGAAATCTGCGTCCAGTCGCTGCGCTACATCTTCACTATCAATATCAGAGTTCTGCTCAAGCAATTCATCCGCAAATTTGACGCTGGTAAGGCTGAAGTTATGGTCCAGTGTAAATTTAATGCGGTTCTGCCAGTCGAGTGCCAACTTAGTGACGAGCTTGCCAGCTTCCAGGTGTGTGGAAATTTCATCGCTTCCCAAATCCTGCTTTTTCACTCGGGCAATACCGCCATCCTCAAGCACTGCCTTAAGTTCTGCCGCATCCCCCATTTGAAATCCCTGTGGAGCACTACCATCACGTACCCAGTCGGTCAGCGTTAATTCAATGGGATTTTCAACACTCAGGGGAACAACAGGAAGAGAACCCAGAGACTTACGCATAAGCGCGAGCATATCCTCTGCCTGCCGCGCGCTGGCATTGATATAGATACGTTTAGTTGAACCGTCGTAGATCGCCTGGATAACAGAAAACTTTGAAAAAGCCCGTGGCAGAAGAGAATGCAGAACTTCGTCTTTCAGGGAGTCCTTCTCTGTTTTCTTCAGTTTACGCGCTTGTTCTTGCTCAAGTTTTTCAATTTTTTCTTGAATAGCTCGCTGGATAACCGGCGGGGGAAGAATTTTTGTTTCGCGCTTTGCTTCAACAAGGATAAAACCATTTCCATGCATAGCGATAACTTCGGAATTATCACCAAATGGAGATACAAAACCGAACTTGGCCATATCCTGACTACCGCATGGCGTGAAAAGGATCATTTTCTTTTTATCTTCTAAGTCGGTCAGATCCGCCTCACGAGAAAGTTTATAAATAGTAATGTTTTTCCAGTGCTTAAACATGTTGTAACCCTTGAATATCAACCACAGAAAGTTCGTCTTTGTAGAAAAAGGCCAGGTTGTGGCACCCCCTCGTTTGAGCGTATGAGCTGGGACCAATTTCGTTCTTCCAGACAAATGGCTTCAAATCCGTACGGCGAAGCATAAAAACGCGATTTGTTCCGCTCTGATTCCCAATGAGGCAAAAGCCTTCTTTCACCTTGATAGCCTGCAAGTTGTCGAGTTCACCGCTGGTTACACGGCTATCGAACTCTTTGCGGCTTATTAGCTCCATCTGCATCTGACGACTCCAAACAAATGCCCATTGAAGGGCGATGGCTGAATGGTACCGAAAATACGACATAAAAAACAATATTTATTAGAGCAATTTTGCAATAGTTGAACTCCATGTAGACCACAAACAACCTGAGTTAAAATAACGAAAATCAGAGCAAATAATTGGTGATGACGTGGCAAGTATTGCAACAAAAGACAGCATTTGTTCGGGGCACGGAGGATTCCCATCCAGGCCTCCTGTAGAGAGTGAACCACTACTTAAAGTCAACGGAGTCGAAGTGTTAGTTGATGGTAAGCAATATGCACAGCATACCGATGGAAACAGTACGCACGGTGGGCAAGCTATATCAACCAGGGCATGGTTTACCGTCAACGGGAAAGGGATCGTATGCGTTGGTGATCCTGTTTCATGCGGCTCTACCGTTGCAGCCGGAGACGGCCTGGTTCAGGTAAGTTAGGAGATATCATGCTGGAAAAAGACTACCAGTTATCCGCATATAAAAAATTGGCCGCCGCCGGTGGGATGAAAACACCTGGTGCCATAACATCGGCACGAAACAGTGCTAACACAGCAAAACTGCTTGCAGAAGAATTGACCGGATTAATTCTGGATACAATTGTCTATCCCGACACTATTACCAGCTATGTTTCAACGATCAGAACAACCACAACCGGCTTAACGAACATTGGAGAACTGGCAACTAAGCACGCGGACCTGTTGGCTGGTTATGCAGATCTGTCAATGCTGCTTCAACTCGATATTGGTTGGGATGTTTACTGCCGTGCTAATGAGCGAGAAGTATCAGAACTGCCGATCTCTATTGCCATTGGTGATGTGACTATTACTAAATCGCTTGAGGACGCTGTAAACGCGCTTAATACATCAAGTTTAGTCGCTGCTATGGGGGAGATTAACCAGACCCTTAACACTGGCTCAGGAAGCTCGTCAGGCTCTGGTTCAGGCGGCGGCACTGCCACTCCCCCACCAGCACTAACAGAAGAGCAAATTGAATCTCTGAAAGTAGCAACTGAACAGTTTGGGGTTGTTTTCAACCAGACAACAGCGCCCACAACTGCGTTACAACAGCAGTATGAACGAGCGAATGAAAGCGCCAATGTAGCCATAACTGCTTATAACCATGCTATCGGTACTGCTCTTGCGGAAGCATCAGCAAATAAGGCCAGCACAGCCAGCGCAGTTGCTGCTTTGGTTCCTGATTCTGTTCTTGATGAATTAAACAAAGCGGCACAGTAACAAAGGACTTCATTGATAATTTTTTTTCAGGAGGAAGACATGTCATTCTTTTCTACGTTAAAAACAGCTTTGTCTTTGAAGGAGAAACTTGCTGCTACTGGTGTTCTTGTTCTGATTTGCGCACTTGTTGGTGCTGGGTTTGCATGGGAACGTCATCAGCTAAAGCAAGCCATCGAGAAAATTGGCAGTCTTGATCAGGCTGTTAAGGAACGTGATAAGTCAATAATGGATCTTAACCAGACCATTGAGACGATGAACAAAGCAGAGCAACATTTTCACAGCCAGGAAGTGAAAAATGAATCAGAACAAGCCAAGTATGCTGACAGGCAAATGGAACGAAAAGCTGAAGTTCAGAAACAACTTGTTGCGGCGGGTAATGTTCGCCAGCGTATTCCTGCTGACACTCAGCGGTTGCTCCGGGAGTCGATCAGCGAATTTAACGCCGACGCCGACAAAAGTTAACCACCCTGCCCCAAAAAGTGCATTTATGTGCAGGATGCCAGAGTTTAGCAGTGAATATTTTGATGATCTGCCAGCGTATATCCTCGATACAGAAACGATGCTGATGGGGATTAACAGGAAGAATCGCAACGTTAATGATTACAACCGCGCTATCAGCGGTAACTAAAAGGGATTTTTATGTCTGATAAAGTAACAGTAAAGCAAACTATCAACAAAGCGACTTCAATCTACAAAATTGAGCACATCACTGTTGGCAAGCCAGGATCTGAACAATACCGTCATGCTTTCGAGCTTGCCGATCAGCTTGGTTTAAAACACCCGGATTGCATCGAGCATGTATTTCCGACCTATGCTGATGAGCAATGTACTCATGTTCTTACCGAAGAGGATTTTTTCAGCACTGAAGAACGAGAAGGCGTTGATCGTTGCATTGGTGTGATTTGCTCTTCAGTGAGTTATGAGTTATTCCCTAATGTTCATGAAAATGGTGGTATTGGATACCAATTCCTGTACGAAGGCGATGAGCTTAAATGTTATGAACATGGTCTTCTTATCGAAAGCGTAGAATAATACCCTTCCTTCCAACCGGCTATGTTGGCCGGTTTTTCACTTATCCACATTATCCACTGGGTAGATCCAATAATTAGGTCCATACAGATCCCAATTAGATCCATATAGATCCCTGATCGTTGCAGGCCGCGCCACGTCTGGCTTAGAAGTGTATCGCGATGTGTGCTGGAGGGAAAACGATGTGTGCTGACGGGATAAAAATGTGTGCTGACGGGTTGCTAATGTGTGCTGGCGGGATATAGGATGTGTGCTGACGGGAAAGCCCGGGTAGTTATCACCGCTTATAAAAACTATCCACATAATTCGGAAAAAGTAATATGAATCAATCTTTTATCTCCGATATTCTTTACGCAGACATTGAAAGTAAGGCAAAAGAACTAACAGTTAATTCAAACAACACTGTGCAGCCTGTAGCGTTGATGCGCTTGGGGGTATTCGTGCCGAAGCCATCAAAGAGCAAAGGAGAAAGTAAAGAGATTGATGCCACCAAAGCGTTTTCCCAGCTGGAGATAGCTAAAGCAGAAGGTTACGATGACATTAAAATCACCGGTCCTCGACTCGATATGGATACTGATTTCAAAACGTGGATCGGTGTTATCTACGCGTTCAGCAAATACGGCTTGTCCTCAAACACCATCCAGTTATCGTTTCAGGAATTCGCTAAAGCCTGTGGTTTCCCCTCAAAACGTCTGGATGCGAAACTGCGTTTAACCATTCATGAATCACTTGGACGCTTGCGTAACAAGGGTATCGCTTTTAAGCGCGGAAAAGATGCTAAAGGCGGCTATCAGACTGGTCTGCTGAAGGTCGGACGTTTTGATGCTGACCTTGATCTGATAGAGCTGGAGGCTGATTCGAAGCTGTGGGAGCTGTTCCAGCTTGATTATCGCGTTCTGTTGCAACACCACGCCTTGCGTGCCCTTCCGAAGAAAGAAGCTGCACAAGCCATTTACACTTTCATCGAAAGCCTTCCGCAGAACCCGTTGCCGCTATCGTTCGCGCGAATCCGTGAGCGCCTGGCTTTGCAGTCAGCTGTTGGCGAGCAAAACCGTATCATTAAGAAAGCGATAGAACAGCTTAAAACAATCGGCTATCTCGACTGTTCAATTGAGAAGAAAGGCCGGGAAAGTTTTGTAATCGTCCATTCTCGCAATCCAAAGCTGAAACTCCCCGAATAAGTGTGTGCTGGAGGGCAGCTGCATTCAAAAAATGTGTGCTGCCGGGAAGGCTTGTCCAATTTCCCGTTTTTGATGTGCGCTGGAGGGGGACGCCCCGCAATTTGCTCAGACTTTCCCTCCAGCACACATCTGTCCATCCGTTTTTCCCTCCAGTGCACATGTAATTCTCTGTCTTTCCCTCCAGCACACATATTTGATACCAGCGATCCCTCCACAGCACATAATTCAATGCGACTTCCCTCTATCGCACATCTTAGACTTTTATTCTCCCTCCAGCACACATCGAAGCTGCCGGGCAAGCCGTTCTCACCAGTTGATAGAGAGTGAAGCCTGGCTGCCCGTTGAAGCAGGAAATCACCAAAATGATTCAGGCTACAACCTGAACATAGAAGAAATCCGCGTCCTTTATGCGTGGAGGATGCCAAAGCATGTTGTGACACACTTGGCAAAGGAGTAAACATGCAGAGAATGCTATGTACAAGCATCTGCGCATACACTATTATTTTATGCAGCATTTTTAATTAAATTCAAAAATACAGCATAAAGGATGACTTTCGATGAGTGATTCCAGCCAGCTTCACAAGGTTGCTCAAAGAGCAAACAGAATGCTCAATGTTCTGACTGAACAAGTACAGTTGCAAAAGGATGAGCTACACGCGAACGAGTTTTACCAGGTCTATGCGAAAGCGGCACTGGCAAAATTGCCTCTATTGACTCGAGCGAACGTTGACTATGCCGTAAGTGAAATGGAAGAAAAGGGTTATGTTTTCGATAAACGCCCTGCTGGCTCTTCAATGAAATATGCGATGTCAATTCAGAACATCATTGACATATATGAACATCGCGGAGTGCCAAAATACCGGGATCGCTACAGCGAAGCGTATGTGATTTTCATCTCCAATCTTAAAGGCGGTGTGTCAAAAACTGTATCGACGGTTTCTCTGGCGCATGCAATGCGTGCTCACCCTCATCTTCTGATGGAAGATTTAAGGATTCTGGTTATTGACCTTGATCCGCAATCTTCAGCAACGATGTTTTTAAGCCATAAACACTCTATTGGTATCGTAAACGCAACATCTGCACAGGCTATGTTGCAGAATGTAAGCCGTGAAGAGCTGTTAGAGGAGTTTATTGTTCCTTCTGTTGTACCTGGGGTTGACGTTATGCCTGCGTCGATTGACGATGCCTTTATTGCATCCGATTGGAGAGAGCTGTGCAATGAGCATCTACCGGGTCAGAACATCCATGCTGTCCTGAAAGAAAATGTGATTGATAAGCTGAAGAGCGATTATGACTTTATCCTCGTTGATAGTGGTCCTCACCTTGACGCCTTCCTGAAAAATGCTTTGGCCTCGGCCAATATACTGTTTACACCTCTGCCGCCAGCAACTGTCGATTTCCACTCATCGCTTAAATACGTTGCCCGCCTTCCTGAGTTGGTGAAACTCATTTCTGATGAAGGCTGCGAGTGCCAGCTTGCGACTAACATTGGTTTTATGTCCAAGTTGAGTAACAAGGCAGATCATAAGTATTGCCATAGCCTGGCTAAAGAAGTGTTCGGTGGGGATATGCTCGATGTCGTCCTCCCTCGCCTTGACGGTTTTGAACGTTGCGGCGAGTCTTTTGACACTGTTATTTCAGCTAACCCGGCAACGTATGTTGGTAGTGCTGATGCATTGAAGAACGCGCGAATTGCCGCGGAAGATTTTGCTAAAGCAGTTTTTGACCGTATTGAATTTATCAGATCTAACTGAGGAGTAAGAAACCCCCATGTCAAAGAAAAACAGACCAACAATTGGGCGAACCCTTAATCCTTCAATATTAAGCGGATTTGATAGTTCTTCAGCCTCTGGCGATCGAGTCGAGCAGGTATTCAAGTTATCAACTGGTCGCCAGGCCACATTTATCGAGGAGATAATTCCTCCGAACCAGGTAGAAAGCGATACCTTTGTTGATCAGCATAACAACGGGCGTGATCAGGCATCTCTTACGCCAAAATCATTAAAAAGTATCCGAAGCACTATTAAGCATCAGCAATTTTACCCTGCAATAGGTGTTAGACGGGCTACAGGGAAAATTGAAATTTTGGATGGTTCCCGGCGTCGAGCTTCTGCCATCTTAGAGAACGTAGGGTTGCGGGTTTTAGTCACGGACCAGGAGATCAGCGTTCAGGAAGCGCAAAATTTAGCGAAAGACGTTCAGACAGCATTGCAGCACAGCATTCGAGAAATAGGTCTGCGTTTGATGCGAATGAAAAATGATGGGATGAGTCAGAAGGATATTGCAGCCAAGGAAGGGCTGTCTCAGGCGAAGGTCACGCGTGCTCTCCAGGCAGCGAGTGCTCCGGAAGAATTAGTCGCCCTTTTCCCTGTGCAGTCGGAATTAACCTTTTCGGACTACAAAACGCTTTGTGCTGTTGGCGACGAAATGGGGAACAAGAATTTAGAGTTTGATCAGCTTATTCAAAACATATCCCCGGAAATAAACGACATCTTATCCATTGAAGAAATGGCCGAAGATGAAGTTAAAAATAAAATCCTGCGCTTGATAACAAAGGAAGCCTCACTACTCACGGATAAAGGTTCTAAAGATAAGTCCGTAGTTACTGAATTATGGAAATTTGAGGACAAGGATCGCTTTGCAAGGAAGCGCGTGAAAGGCCGTGCATTTTCTTATGAGTTTAATCGACTCTCAAAAGAGTTACAGGAAGAACTCGACAGGATGATTGGGCATATCCTTAGAAAGAGCCTCGATAAAAAGCCGAAGCCTTAAACTTTCGCCATTCAAATTTCACCATTAACTTACTGTTTTTAAAATAAAATCTTATAAAATTTCAAGGTGAAATCGCCACGATTTCACCTTGGATTTTACCTTTCTCCCCTCTTCCCGAAAAAAATAAAAAAATTTCTTGTCACGAGAAAGTCAACAAGTGACTTTCAATAAAATCTCTTCCGAAAAGGGATTCACAC
>ERZ1026890.213-NODE-213-length-43486-cov-24.756395_pt1 | contig 43486 bp, 31 predicted proteins | sample MGYA00380175_ERZ1026890 | MGnify/ENA primary metagenome ERZ1026890 (study PRJEB33269, sample SAMEA4719811) | human gut metagenome | biome: human-associated habitat; feature: organic feature; material: feces | place: Cameroon | collected 2013-10 ...
CTTACACTGTTTTTGAATTGTTAAAACCGTGTAAAGCAAATCTGTATTAAGTCATCATACCCCTTATTCATTGCACACTTCTTCCCCTGTCAGCATAATCATCTGTGCGTCAATACGCTATCGCTGCACGCTCAAAACTCGAGAATTTCGCACCAAAGATTTTGTTGTGCGCCGGGCTCATAGTATTGAGCATCAGAAATGCAAATATTGTATGCGGCAAGATTTGACTATCTCATATTTTTTCAGTAATTTTGCAGTCCCAAAATAAAATCATACAAGGATAACATTGTAGCTTTAAGAAATGAACAGCAGTAACACTGAAGCAAACTTAACCGCCTGGACAGAGGTGGAATATTCGGCTCGCTGCCAGAGCCCGTACATCACAACACCTATTTACTTGCCTAAGGAGACGACATATTATCTATGCCGTCCGGACGGCACGCGCCAGCAGAGCAGACTGACCTTCGTGGTGTTCCGCGCTGTAGGAGCCGGTGAGGACGAGTGGGAAGACGATCCGATGGTGGGCAACCTTGAGGTCTGCGTCCTTGGCGACGGCGACGAAGAGGTGAAGCCCGTGGAAGCAGTATACCTCGGCGACGACCCTGAAGACTTCGTGACCGTAGCTCGCGAGGACGACAACGAGATTGTCTTCGACCTCTACTGGTCGTACGGCGACGTGAGCGTGGAGCAGGCGCAGGAGACCGACGAGGGATGGCTGGTGAAGAAAGACCTTATCGGCGAAGACGGCATTCTCTGCCGACTTACACCGCGCAAGGGCGAGCCGTTCACCATAAGACTCTGCATCCCCTACATCGGATTCTCTCTGAAGGACGCCACAGACAACAACGTGCAGGGCGACATCGAGGTGAACCACAAAGACGTAGCGTCTTATGCCTATATGTTCGTGGGCAACGACACTAACGACCGTTTCCAGTTGTCGCTCGACGGAGGACGACTGAGCTATATGTGTGTGGCTAACGACGAGGGCACGCTCTCTGTCCGCAACATACACGACAATCTCTCGCTCGTAACCGAGCTGCCGCTTCAGGGCACGCTGGACGAGCTGCTCATGGGAGCACACTCCGCACTCATCAAGAACAAGTCGGCACGTTGGCGCGTGGAGCTTGTCGGCGACGAGGTGGAAGGCGCTGACAGCCTGGAGCTGAACGGCGTGTCACTCGCAAGATTCGCCTTCGGACTGTTCACAGCCGAGGAGAACGTGGACGAGGACAGCATCGCACAGCGACTCATGCACATGGAACAGCGACTCGGATTCCAGTGGTTCTGGGTGGACGAGGCTGACTGGAGCCATGAGAACATGGAGGGACTGATGGACATGGAAGGACTGGACGCCGACCCGGAGAAGATGATGCGACAGGCATTGCTCTTCAACCGCTACGAAACTTTCATGCGCCGACTCTGCGCTTTCTCATATGCCACACACAACAACATCCAGGGCGACCAGCTGCAGGCACGAAACAACAAGCGAAAGATTGCCCGCTGCGTCCGTCGCGTACTGGCTCACCGAGCAGGAGAAGAGTCGCTGTGGAGCCTCGATGAGGAAGCACGCCGCGAAAACCTCCACTTCTTCTCAACATTCCACCGCGAGTTTACGCAAGCGCTGGAGGAGTAAGCGAAGTTGAGATGTGAGAGTTCAGAGTTGAGAGGTGAGGGTTGAAAGTTTTGATTTTAAAACATTGATATAACAATAATCGACAACCCCGTGGTGTAGTTAAAACTCCCACGAGGTTGTCGATTATTGTTTCATTCTAAGTTCTTCTATCAAGTCGTTCACGATATACGTATCGCTCATCAGATGCAGTCCAAACTCAGGATTATGTAGCATTTTGCATACCTCCGAGTCATAGAAAATAGCCAATGCCCTATCGTTGGAAACATTAAGAGTGTTTGCTAACTGAGCTATCACACGCGCTATTTTATTCCATAAAAGAAAGTCGAGCATATTAGTTATATCCTTTCTGAATTTTTAAAATGTAAATACTTGTCCACAATGTCTTGATTGAGAATACATATTTGCCAACTCGGCTTGTGGTAAATCAGTTTGCTTAGAGTGTTCTCAATATCTGCATAGCCGTTAATATAGGCTTCAATGGAGTCGATAACACGGTCGTCAGCCACTCCTCCTTCTATAATGTCGAATCCGTTCCAAGGTTGTTTGCCTTTTCTGCTATCTACAATAAAGTCGAGCCATTCCTTATCGTAAGCTTCAAAGCGTTTTATTTTACACTCTTTATTGGGCGTATATTCATAAGAGTTTACGATGGCTTGTCCAGCTCGCCTAATGGTCATGATACGTTTAGCCCATTTGGCAGCCTGCTCTGCCAATGGCGTAAGATAAAAACCCGGTCCAAAATCCAAGTCTTTTCTTCCAATATTCACAAGCGGATGCTCCACTACAACGTTTGAGCCATGATATAGAATCTGTCTGTCCATATTAGACTGCTCCTCCTTCCCAATTTTTAAGCGCCTCAACCACGTCATTAGCTACTGCTTCACGGCTTTCCGTATGCAAAGTGTCATAACATTCCTGTATGAGACTTTTTATAAGCCCCACCTTGTCAAGTCGTCTTCTCATCTCCGATGGAGATATGTTCATTTTCTGAGCCGAAGCCTCAATTGCCAATACTGTGAATGCAAGTCGGTCGAACTCAGGAGTTCTTGGTGTCATTTCCATAATATGCGCTGTTTGGTATATCCAATGGCAAATTTAATCATTTTCCTCAATAAAACTCTTATTTACATTTCATATTACTAAAAATATCAGATGTTTTGAGTGACAAAATATTTTTTGACTATAATTAATGTGAAATATATAGGATGGTATCATTTTAATTTGTAATTTTGCACCATAATATATATATTTTTTATAGTAAAGCTATACAAAGCACATGAAACTTGATTTGCTTACAGCCATTTCGCCTATAGACGGACGTTATCGTGGCAAAACAGAGCCCCTTGCTGACTATTTCTCAGAGTATGCACTCATACGCTACAGAGTACGCGTGGAAATAGAGTATTTCATCACGCTGTGCGAGCTTCCGCTCCCGCAGCTCAAGGACTTCGACCATAACCTCTTCCCCACCCTGCGCGCCATCTACCAGGACTTTAACGAGGAGAAGGCACAGCGCGTGAAGGACATCGAGAAGGTGACCAATCACGACGTGAAGGCTGTGGAGTACTTCATTAAGGAAGAGTTCGACAAGATTGGAGGACTTGACGCATTCAAGGAGTTCATACACTTCGGACTGACATCACAGGACATCAACAACACCAGCGTGCCCCTCTCTATCAAGGAGGCACTCGAAGAGGTGTATTATCCTATGGTGGAGGAGCTTATCGCTCAGCTCCAGCAGTATGCCGACGAATGGAAGGACGTGCCTATGCTCGCAAAGACACACGGTCAGCCCGCATCACCCACACGCCTCGGCAAGGAAATAATGGTGTTCGTTTACCGTCTCACACAGCAGCTTGAAGAACTCAAGGCTTGCAAGATGACAGCCAAGTTCGGTGGTGCTACCGGCAACTACAACGCTCATCACGTGGCTTATCCTGAGTATGACTGGAAGGCTTTCGGCAACAGATTCGTAAGCGAGAAGCTCGGTCTTCAGAGAGAGCAGTACACCACACAGATCAGCAACTATGACTGCCTCGGAAGCGTGTTTGACGCTATGCGCCGCATCAACACCATCATCATCGACCTCGACCGCGACTTCTGGATGTACATCTCTATGGAGTACTTCAAGCAGAAGATCAAGGCTGGTGAGGTAGGCTCAAGCGCCATGCCGCACAAGGTGAACCCCATCGACTTCGAGAATTCAGAGGGCAACCTCGGCATCGCTAACGCCGTGCTGCAGTTCCTCGCCCAGAAGCTCCCGGTAAGCCGCCTGCAGCGCGACCTTACTGACTCTACCGTTCTCCGCAACGTAGGCGTGCCTTTCGGACACGGCATCATTGCCATCCAGAGCACATTGAAGGGTCTGCGCAAGCTCATCCTCAACGAGGAGAAGCTGGAGGAAGACCTCAACAACACATGGGCTGTCGTGGCTGAAGCCATCCAGACCATTCTCCGTCGCGAGGCTTATCCGCATCCGTACGAGGCTCTCAAGGCACTCACACGTACCAACAAGCACATGACAGAGGAGAGCATCCACGAGTTCGTTAAGACACTCAACGTCAGCGACGCAGTAAAGGCAGAGCTGATGGCTATCACTCCGCTCAACTACACCGGTATCTAAGCCAAGTTTGAAACACGGCATAAAAGAAAAGCAGACAACAAAACAAGATTAGAGTTTTATCAATATATAGTTAGTTAAGAAGAAGCGCATCTATGCAAAAAATCCCATGGGTGTGACTTGCCGAGAGGCCAATAACATTACAATTTAAAAAGAAAGAAAAGAATTATGGATTCAGAATTGGAAAAGAATCAGGAACAGAAAGCAGCAGATCAGACTACTGGCAATAGCGAGAGCTACGGCCGTGCTGCAGGCAACTATCAGAGAGAGTATCGCAGTGTGACCGGTCGCCCGCAGCGTCCGCGCATTCACACACAGCGTCCTTATAACGCCGAGCGCCAGCAGGCTTCCAACGACAGCCAGGGAGGAGGATTCCTTCCCGAAGGCTTCGGAGCAGGTCTTCAGGGAGCGTCAGGCAACAGCGGCTATCAGCAGCGCCAGCAGGGCGGATACCAGCGTGGCGGTTATCAGCAGCGCCAGCAGGGTGGCTATCGTCCCCGCTACAACCAGGACGGCGAGCAGGGTGGATACCAGCCGCGTCAGCAGGGTGGCTATCGTCCCCGCTACAATCAGGACGGCGACCAGCAGGGCTATCAGTCACGTCAGCAGGGAGGTTATCGTCCCCGCTATAACAACAACCAGGAAGGCGACCAGCAGAACAACGACCAGCAGCAGCGCTTTAATCAGGACGGCGACCAGCAGCAGAGCGGTTACCAGCAGCGCGGTGGCTATCAGCAGCGCGGCGGTTACCAGCAGCGTGGCGGCTATCAGCAGCGCGGCGGTTACGGCCAGCAGCGTGGCGGTTATCAGCAGCGCGGCGGCTACGGCCAGCAGGGTGGATATCAGCGTGGTGGCTACGGCCAGCAGGGCGGTTATCAGCGCGGTGGCTACGGCCAGCAGGGCGGTTATCAGCGTGGTGGCTACGGCCAGCAGGGTGGTTACAACAACCGTCAGCGCACGCATGGATACGATCCCAACGCTAAGTATAGCATGAAGAAGCGCATCGAGTATAAGGAAGAGCATATCGACCCGAACGAGCCGATCCGTCTTAACAAGTTCCTTGCCAACGCAGGCATCTGCTCACGCCGTGAGGCTGATGAGTTTATCCAGGCTGGCGTAGTGACTGTTAACGGCGAGGTGGTAACTGAACTCGGAACAAAGGTGGTACGCACCGACGAAATCAAGTTCCATGACCAGCCCGTGTCACTGGAGAAGAAGGTTTACGTGCTCCTCAACAAGCCGAAGGACTGCGTTACGACAAGCGACGATCCCCAGCAGCGCAAGACTGTCATGGATCTCGTGAAGGACGTTTGCCCTGAGCGCATCTATCCCGTTGGACGTCTTGACCGCAACACCACTGGTGTGCTCCTCCTGACCAACGATGGCGACCTCGCTTCTAAGCTCACACACCCGAAGTTCCTCAAGAAGAAGGTATATCACGTATATCTGGACAAGAACGTAACAGCTCACGACCTCCAGCAGATCGCTGACGGCATCGAGCTTGAAGACGGAGAGGTGCATGCAGACGCCATCGAATATGCAAGCGACACTGACAAGAGCCAGGTGGGCATCGAAATCCACAGCGGCAAGAACCGTATCGTGCGCCGTATATTCGAACACCTCGGTTATCGCGTCGTTAAGCTCGACCGCGTGCAGTTCGCAGGACTCACAAAGAAGAACCTCCGTCGCGGCGACTGGCGCTTCCTCACTGAGAAGGAAGTGGAGATGCTGCGCATGGGAGCTTTTGAATAATAACAGAAAACGAGTAATGTTTTAATTAAATGGAAACAATAAAGCGAACAAAGGTCGTCGACGCCCTCAAGCGCACCGACTTCGGACAGACCGTGTGCGTAAAGGGATGGGTGCGTACCCACCGCAGCTCTAAGGCTGTAGACTTCATCGCACTCAACGACGGTTCAACCATCAATAACATTCAGATTGTTGTCGACCCGACAAAGGTGGACGCTGAAATGCTCAAGCAGATCACTACTGGTGCCTGCATCTGCGCCGTAGGTACTCTTGTGGAGAGCCAGGGCAAGGGCCAGACATCAGAGATACAGTGCGAGAGCCTCGAGATTTACGGTCTCTGCGGCAACGACTACCCGATGCAGAAGAAGGGACAGTCGTTCGAGTATATGCGCCAGTATGCTCACCTCCGCCTCCGCACCAACACATTCGGTGCTGTGATGCGCATCCGCCACAACATGGCAATGGCCATCCACACATACTTCCATGAGCACGGCTACTTCTACTTCAACTCTCCGCTTATCACAGCGAGCGACTGCGAGGGAGCAGGTCAGATGTTCCAGGTTACCACAAAGAACCTCTATAACCTCAAGAAGACTGAGGATGGAAAGATTGACTATTCTGACGATTTCTTCGGAAAGCAGACTTCGCTGACCGTATCAGGACAGCTCGAGGGCGAGCTCGGAGCCACTGCTCTCGGCGCCATCTACACCTTCGGTCCTACATTCCGCGCTGAGAACTCAAACACTCCGCGCCACTTGGCAGAGTTCTGGATGGTGGAGCCTGAGGTGGCTTTCATCGACCTTGACGGACTTATGGACCTCGAGGAGGACTTCATCAAGTACTGCATCCGCTGGGCACTCGAGAACTGCAAGGACGACCTGGAGTTCCTCAACAAGATGATTGACAAGGGTCTTATCGCACGTCTTGAGAGTGTGCTCAACTCAGACTTCGTACGTCTGCCTTACACCGAGGGCATCCGCATCCTGCAGGAGGCCATCCAGAACGGCAAGAAGTTCGAGTTCCCGTGCGAGTGGGGTGACGACCTCGCTTCAGAGCACGAGCGTTTCCTCGTGGAGGAGCACTTCAAGAAGCCGGTTATCATGACCAACTATCCGAAGGCCATCAAGGCATTCTATATGAAGATAGACGCAGAGGAGTCTGGCTTCGGCGGCAAGAGCGGCAAGACCGTTCAGGGTACCGACGTGCTTTTCCCGCAGATCGGTGAGATTATCGGTGGTTCTGTCCGTGAGGAGAGCTACGATAAGCTGATGAACGAGATTGAGGAGCGCCACATCCCGATGAAGGATATGACATGGTATCTCGACACCCGCAAGTACGGATCATGCCCCCACGGCGGATTCGGTCTCGGCTTCGAGCGCCTCATCCTCTTCGTAACTGGTATGCAGAACATCCGCGACGTCATCCCCTTCCCGCGTACACCGAAGAGCGCAGAGTTCTAAAAAAGTCGGCTAACGACATACACAAGGCGGGCTGTAAGCCCAATAATCGCATAGCACAAGCTATATTGGTTATTGGGTTTACAGCCCGCTTTCTTTTAATAAATGATTAAACAGGAATTTATCTAACGAAATTGAGAGTTGAGATTTGAAATTTGAGAGTTCTTGCTAAGGCAAGCGGCAAAGCCGAGCGATGATTACCTTATTAAGTGTATAATAATCAATATATTAACTATCATACATATCATAACTCTCAACTCTCCATTCTCAACTCTCAACTAAATAAACTGCAATTTACAGAAAAAAAATAAACAACAGAGCCAGAGTTGACTTATATAAGTCTTTATCTATAGATACATCAAAACCTCGAATTCGCCCCTAAAACCACCCCGTGTTCATCCAAAACCGTCCAAAAAACAAAGAAAAACGCACTTTTTTGAAGTTTTTTTTGAAAAAAGGTGCGAAAACATTTGGAGGTTTAAATAAAATCCCCTACCTTTGCACTCGCTTTAAAGAACTAAGCATTACAACAACAAAAGTAATGACAAAGCAATCGGGCGCTTAGCTCAGCTGGTTTAGAGCATCTGCCTTACAAGCAGAGGGTCGGGGGTTCGAATCCCTCAGCGCCCACAGGGGTGTTTCCTCGTGGTCTTCTCTTCGGAGAGACTGCGGGGATTTTTTTGTTTATATACCCACCAAGCAATGACGGTCAACAGTTTTAACATTATTTTAAACTGAGCATTTTTATTTTCCTTATCTTCCCTTATTGCACTTTATTCCAAACATATTGCAGAATAAACACAAAATCTGCATTTTATGCAATACTATCCGAAACGTCATATTAAATAGCATATAAAGGAACACTTGCAAGTTATCACATTTTTACATAACTTTGCAATAAGATAAAAAAAACAGAGCACATATTAACATTCATAAAGGCGTTATGTACCTTAAATTGTTAAAATTCGATTAATAAACGATTACAACGCAGTTTGGTCATAGTCAGCACCACGCCGACAACATTTTTTATTTTAACCGGCTTCGCTAAGGTTCTGTAGGAAGCCTATAACGAAAAAACAGCAATGAGAAAAATCTTCAAGACCATCATTGTGGCATCATTAGCCACCCTTGCAATGCCACTTTCGGCGTCTACAATGCAGACATACACTGCATCTTCTGATTCTATCGACAGAACTGTCACCAGCCCTATAGCCGCCGATGCAGCAGACAAGGACGACAATGTTGCGCCAGCCGACACACTGAGAGAGAAACTTGCACAGATGGAGAGCCGCATGGCTTCCATGGAGCAGGAGCAGGAGCAGCAGAAGACATGGAAGCGCAGAAAGTACTGGAAAATCGGTATAACATCGCCGAACCTCGAGCGCACTGACGGCGAGGAGATGAAATGGAAGACCAACGGTTCGTTCTTTATCCAGAAGGGCCGCACATCTTACCTTCACAGCAAGCCAATAGCAGGAATGATAAAGTTCGGTATCGACTACGGATTCATCGATGTCACATACTCCAAGCTGGAACTTAAGGAAATTTCGTACAGCAGCGAGAGCGGCACACGCGCTTCTGACGGCTTCGACGACATCGTCAGCGGCGACCCTGACGGCGACATCGGCATTTCAGAGCTTACCGGAATAAAGCTCGGCATGCACAAGATTGACTATGCTTTCCACGTCGGTCCGAGCATCAGCGTCAATCCCTGGAACAAGCTCATCGCTACAGCTTACTTCCACGTGATGCCTACTGCGTCCAGCGTTATCCAGAACGACAACTTCTCATACGGATTCGGATGTATGATGGCAGCCGGCGTTTCTGTGGCATACAAAGCCATCTCACTCGGCGTGGAAGGCGTATGGGGCAAGGTGAAGTACACCCAGACCGACTTTAGCGGCGACGAGGATGAGGACGAAGACTACGGTTATGACAGCGACGACGAGGACAACGTCAGCTACTTCAACACCGAGAAGTTCACTCTCAAGCAGAGCGGCATCAGAGCTTACATCGCCTTCAGACTTTAAGAACACAATGGCAGGTAATGCCACATCATAACCTACAATCAAAAATCAAAAAAAAACTATCAACAAGGAAATTATGAAAAGAAACTTTCTTTACACATGCCTCATCGCCCTTGCTTCGCTGGGCTTCGTAGCCTGCGATAGCGACAACGACGAGCAGGAGGCCAAGGTGCCCTCGGGTGCCACGCCTACAGAAGAGTTCACATTCGGCGACTGCGAGGACGAAGCACACGCTGAAGACGCCATGAAGCTGAACGTAGAAAGCTGGGACGGCTACACCACTCCAGATTTCACATCCATAGAGTTCTTCGGCGACGGTCACTATCTGATTACCACACCGCTCGCCCACTTAGCACCAGAGCGCACCGTAAGCGTAACTCGTGAAGCAGACGGATCCACCGCCATCTTCAAGAAGCACGCCACAAAGCACCTCAAGACTCGCGCTACTGACAACAACGGCACCATGGACATCGACAACGGCAAATATCAGTATGGTACATACACACGCGTGAATGCCCACACTTACCGCTTGAGCGACAACTCCGTTATAGAATTCCTTAATGACATGGAGGCAGGAAAAGGACAGGTAACTTACACCAGCCGTGTCGGTACAAGGTCAAACGTATATGTCAACTTTGCCACACAGGACAAGTCAGCCACTCCAAACCGCAGCCTCTGCCGATCATGGAATTGCGAAAGCTTCGAAATGTGGGGATACATGAACGGAGCCTACATGGCACACGGCAAGCAATGGATGGAGAACGGCAGAGTACACCACAACTTCAAGCTCTCGCCTTCAGCAAAAAAATGGGGCATAGAAGAGGACGATTTCTTCGATCCTGACACAGAATACTGCCACCGCATGATCTTCTCACCCTCCGGAACATACGTATGCTTCTATATGGACGGCGACGTGGATGTGGCATGTTGGGAATGGAGAGACCAGAGCAACGGCATCATGCACTACTGGGATCCATACGATTACGATGAGGACGACTGGTCAGGCGACGTTACAGTACGCTTCAAGGGCAAGCAGATGCGCATTTACGAGGATTATTCCGAAACAGAAGAGATCATGACCATACATACCATAGTCGTAAACACATTGACAGCAGCCTATTAATAGCGCTTTTAGCATGCCATTGACATGCAAAAAGCAAGACATCAAGGCATTTGGTTTTTACAAAAATAAACCAAATGCCTTTTTTTGTGCCCACACAGTCAGTTTGTTTACAATAATTAGATTTCGTTAGAAATTCCTATAAATTATTCTATTCCTGAAGTGTTGCAAATGTAAAACATATTACATATCTTTGCAACCACATAACTCAACAAGCCTCAAATCTTCGGATTTGTAAGCAAATAAAGCGATAATGGTTATAATACATAACCTTCCACATTTTACTAACAACTAAAAAACCAAACATTATGAGACGAAACATTCTTTATTCATTAATTATTGCCATCGCCTCATTAGGCTTCGTGGCATGTGACAGCGACGATAACGAGAAGCAGTCACAATTCCCTGACGGTGCAAAGCCTTCCACAGAATTCACACTCGGCAACAACGCTGATGAGCAATATGCCAAGGACGCCATCAAGATGGACGTAAAGACTTGGGGTGACGGCAAGACAGACAAGGAGTTCAACTCCATAGAGCTGTTCGCAGACGGACACTTCCTCATCACCACACCAAAGGCAAAGAAGGCACAGCAGCAGACTGTCGGCGTGACACGCCAGGCTGACGGCTCTACAGCCATCTTCAAGAAGCATGGCACAGAGCGTATGAAGACACGCGCCGTTGACGCTGAAGGTACCATCATCATTGATAACGGCCTGTATATATACGGTACATACACACGCGTAAAGGACGGCGTTTACCAGCTTAGCAACCAAACCACCATCCGCATCAAGGACAACGGCATCACCGGTAACGCCACCATTACGTACACCAACAGCTACGGTGTGGACATCACCATCGTAGTAGACATAGACTTCCAGTATAAGCCAGACCCAGCTATACGCCAGCTCTGCCGCTCATGGAGAATGGACAGCTCGGAGACATGGCTTTACGCCAACGGCGTATACTTCGCTTACGGCAAGCAATGGCTGAATCTCGGCAGAGTGTACCAGGAGGTAACCTTATCGCCTGAAGGCAAGCAATGGGACTTCGACGAGGATGACATCCTCGATGACAAGGACGACTACTGCTACCGCACCATCTTCTCGCCCTGCGGCACATTCGTTTGCTTCTATATGGACGGCGACGTAGAGATTGGTCGTTGGGAATGGAAAGACACCAATTACGGCATCCTTCGCTGCTGGGAGCCGTTCGAAATCGGCGACTATGACGATGACGACGACGATTACGCAGACGTGACTGTACGCTTCGACGGCAAGAAGATGCGCATTTATCAGGACTACATGGACGACGAAGACGACTTCCAGTTCCGCGTTCTGAACGTAAGCGAATTCTCAGCAAGATACTAATGTTGAGAATGATGAAATGTTATAACTCGAAACAATTGAGGTATAATTAGGATAATATAGGTTTTGGCAGTGCAAACTGTTGGAGATGCAGAACTTTCTGTACCCCCATGCAGTATGCACTGCCTTCTTTTTACGAGCTTCATAATAAGATTACGGATTTTTATGTGTAACTTTGCATTATACAAATATACACATAATTATATGACCGACATCGCCAGCTATTTTCCGATAACCAACCCCACAATCATCTTCTTCGTGGTGCTGCTTATCATCCTTTTCGCCCCTATCATCATGGGCAAGCTGCGCATCCCCCACATCATCGGCATGGTGTTGGCTGGCGTTGCCGTGGGCAAGTATGGCTTCAACATCCTTGAACGCGACAACTCCTTCGAGCTATTCGGCAAAGTGGGACTCTACTATATCATGTTCCTTGCTTCCCTTGAGATGGACACCGACGGTGTGCGCCGAAACAAGGGACGGTTCGGCGTCTTCGGACTGCTGACATTCGCCTTGCCGCTGATTATCACTTACATAGCGAGCATCACCCTGCTCCATTATTCGCAGATAGCCTCATTGCTCCTTGGATGCATCATGGCGTCAAACACGCTCATCGCCTACCCCATCGTTGGACGTTACGGTCTACAGAAGAAGCCCAGCGTGGTGCTTTCGGTAGGTTCGTCGATGATAGCCCTGCTGCTGGCGCTCTTCGTACTGGCAGCCGTCGTGGAGGCATACAAGGGCGAAACCTCTTTCGGCTTCTGGCTATGGTTTGCAGGCAAGTTTGTGCTTTACAGCGTGGCGCTGGCGCTCATCATCCCTCGCCTCACACGCTGGTTTCTGAGAAGCTATAGCGATGCCGTCATGCAGTTCATATTCGTGCTTGCCATCCTCTTCATGAGCGCCACGCTCGGCGAGTCGGTCGGCATAGAAGGCATCTTCGGCGCGTTCCTCTCCGGCCTTATTCTCAACCGCTACATACCGCACGTATCGCCGTTGATGAACCGCATTGAGTTTATCGGCAACGCCCTCTTCATCCCCTACTTCCTTATCGGCGTGGGCATGCTCATCAACGTTCGCATGCTCTTCCAAGGCGGCAACATCCTCATGGTGGTGCTTACCGTGGCAGGATTCGGCACGTTGGGCAAGGCGCTTGCTGCCTACATCGCCAGCAAGCTGTTCCGCCTGCCGCTCTCATCGGGCAACATGATGTTCGGTCTGACGTCGGCGCACGCGGCAGGAGCCATCGCCATGCTGATGATAGGCATGAACATCGAGACAGCGCCCGGACAGTCGCTCGTCAACGACGACATGCTCAACGGCATCGTCATAATGATTCTCTTCACGTGCATCATCTCATCAATGATTACGGAGCACGCCGCACAGCAGATTACGCTGCGCGACAAGGAGATAGCGGACGAGAAAGACACGAAGCTGACGGAGGAGAAGATTCTCATCCCGATGAAGTATCCTGAGTATGCGCAACGCCTCGTGAACGTGGCGATGATGATGCGCAACGCCAAGAACACGACGGCGCTCGTGGGTCTGAACGTGGTTTATGACGATGAAGACATGCGCAGACATCAGGAACAGGGACAGCAGCTGCTCGACCGCATGGCGAAGTACGCCGCATCCGCCGACATGACCATGACCACGCAGGTGCGTGTGGCTGCCAACATCGCCAACGGCATCAGACATGCCTTCAAGGAATTCCGCGCCACCGACGTGCTCATCGGTATGCACATGCACAAGGAGGTGTCGCAGAAGTTCTGGGGCGCCTTCCATCAGAGCCTCTTCAACGGCCTCAACTCACAGATAATCATGGCGCGTCTCTGCCAGCCGCTCTCCACCATACGCCGCATACACGTAGCTGTTCCGTCAAGGGCACAGTTCGAGCCGGGCTTCTATCGCTGGCTGGAGCGTGTCTGCCGTCTCGCCATGAATATGGAGTGCCAGACCGAATTTTACGGTCGCGACGACGTGCTGCCCCTCATCGAGCAATACATCCGCAACCGCCATTCCGCCATGCGCGTATCGCTGAGACGCATGGACCACTGGATGGAGATGCCACAGATAGCCTCGTCCATATCAGACGACCATCTCTTCATAGTCGTGACGGCGCGTAAGGGCACCGTCTCGCACAAGAACGCCTTGGAACGACTGCCCGACGAGATACAGAACCATTTCTCCGGCAAGAACATCATGATTATCTTCCCCGACCAGCACGGCGATGCTATGGAGGAGATGACCTTCGCACAGTCGCAGCATACCGAGGACATGAGCCTGTACGAAACCATGCGCAAGTGGACTGGCAGAAAGATAACGTGGGCAAAAAGAAAGCTATATAAACTGACAAAACATTAACATCCGAGGAAAATTATGATAGACATAAAGAACATAACCAAGAGTTTCGGCTCCCTCCAGGTGCTCAAGGGCATCGATCTGCATATCAACAAGGGCGAGGTGGTAAGCATTGTCGGACCGAGCGGTGCCGGCAAGACCACGCTGCTGCAGATAATGGGCACACTCGACAAGGCGGACAGCGGATCCATTATGGTGGACGGTGTGGATGTAGGCAAGCTGAGTTCGTCAGAGCTGAGCAAATTCCGCAACGGTCATATCGGCTTCGTGTTCCAGTTTCATCAGCTCCTGCCTGAGTTTACGGCGCTGGAGAACATCACCATCCCCGCATACATCGGAGGCAAGAACCCGAAGGAAGCCAAGGAACGCGCCATGGAACTGCTGGAGTTTATGGGACTGGCAGACCGCGCTTCGCACAAGCCCGCAGAACTTTCAGGTGGCGAGAAGCAGCGTGTGGCAGTGGCTCGCGCTCTCGTAAACAATCCTGCCGTGGTATTCGCTGACGAGCCTTCAGGTTCGCTCGACTCGAAGAACAAGGCAGAACTCCATCAGCTGTTCTTCGATCTGCGCGACAAGTTCGGACAGACCTTCGTCATCGTCACACATGACGAGCACCTCGCCTCCATCACCGACCGCACCATTCACATCGTGGACGGACGCATCGTGGAGCCGGAGAAGGCGGCAGAGCCGGAAAAAGAACAGTCTGATTCATCAGAAATTTCTGAATAATATAAAAAATCACCCTAACATATATTATATGATAAAACTTGGAGATTACAATAAGATGACCGTAGTCAAGGAAGTTGACTTCGGAATTTATCTCGACGGCGGCGACGAGGGAGAGATTCTGATGCCGTCACGTTACGTTCCTGAGGGCGTAAAGCCCGGCGATGAGCTGGAGGTGTTTGTCTATCTTGACCAAGACGAACGTCCGGTTGCCACCACGGAGCATCCGCTTTGCAAGGTAGGCGACTTCGCTTACCTTGAGGTAGCGTGGGTGAACGAGTACGGCGCGTTCCTCAACTGGGGCCTCATGAAGGACCTTTTCTGTCCGTTCCGCGAACAGAAGATGCGCATGCAGAAGGGCGAGAAATACATCGTACACGTACATATCGACGAGGACAGCTATCGCATCGTGGCTTCAGCAAAGGTGGAGCGCTACTTCAGCGAACGCCATCCCTACTACAAGAACGGACAGGAAGTAGACCTTCTGGTGTGGCAGAAGACAGAGATGGGATTCAAGGTAATCATTGATAACTGTTACCCCGGACTGGTATACGAAGACCAGGTGTTCCGTTATCTGCACACCGGCGACCGCGTAAAGGGATATATCTCAACGGTTCGTCCAGACGGAAAGATTGACGTTACGCTGCAGCCCACGGGCCGCCAGCAGACACTCGACTTCTCCGAAACGCTCCTACAGTATCTGCGCGACAACGGCGGACACTGCGACCTTGGCGACAAGAGCGACGCCGAGGACATCAAGCATCGCTTCCAGGTGAGCAAGAAGGTGTATAAGCGTGCGGTGGGCGACTTGTATAAGCGCCGACTCATTACCATCTCTGACAACGGAATAACGCTCGTGGAAGAATAAAAGAAAAAGGAGACAAGAGAGGAGTCAAAATGGAAGTTATCTGAATTTAAGAAGAAATTAATCCATCTACGATGGATGGAAGTTAGCAGACATTACTTCTCTTTTGACAAACCCTCGGACTTCCATATACGTTAAAAGGCTGCGGCAATCACTTGCTGCAGCCTTTTTAAAAATCTTATCGGTTTCGTTATGGGCATTACTTGTGTGATTCTTTATTTGTAACATCTGTACATATTACTGTCTACTTTCTGTTCTGCTTTACTGGAAATATGCCCATATTATTCTCTCAATCTATTCGTGCTTTTGAAATTAATAGGTTGATGAAAAAGTATGGCACCCCACACTTTTGATATCACAAAGATATAGAAAAAATTCGTAAAAAAGTGTCCGATTCCTATGCGTATGTGTCCGATTCCATTGATTTAGGTGTCTGATTCCTATCAAATCGGACAACTAAGGGTATTTTTCACTCGTCTTCATACGAATTTTGCCCCTTTTGTTCCTCCATACCTAACTTTTCTCTCCACTGCTTTGGCGACATTCCGAGCTTGTCGCTGAAGATTTTGTAGAGCTGGCTACGTGACGAAAAGCCGCAGGAAGAGGAGATGGTGTCGTTGCTGTACTCCGGATGCGCAGCTATCATCTTCTGGGCTTCCGCCAGTCGGATATCGGAAAGCCAGATACGGAAGGTGGAATGCAGATGCAGGTCAAAATACTCGCTCAGTTCGCGACGCGAAAGAAAAACCTCGCGCGACACCTTTGAGATATTAGTGCTCGAGTCGCGATAACCGCCTTCTTTCACCCATTTATCCAATGCCATACCCTCCTTCTCCGCCATTTCTGCAGGGTAAAGCACAGATTCTTTCTCCTTATTGTCCGAATCATCATCAGCTCCACACGATTCTTCATTCGACACATCCTCATCGAGCACGTCCCTAATGGATGCCATGCCGAAACCGAGATAGACGAAGCAGAGGACGTAAAAGAAGATAGCAAAGAGTCCGAACGGAGCTATTATGAAAAGCAAAGGTCGCCAGACTATCGCAATGACAAGCACGGACAATGTGGTGCTCATCAGCAGATAAGCCGATCCGACAAAGCGCTTGCATGGTACGATGTCGCCTCCGGTCTCGTTGATGACCCTCTTACGGCTACGCTTTATAGCCTTCCACGGAACAAGCACAAACACGGTCATTACCACGAAGTACACTGCATGCATTATGGGTTGCACGTATGGCATCTCCAGACATCCGTTTCTCAGCCACCCTATAAAAAACAGCAATAGTATGAGAAAGGTACACATGGCTCCGAACAGCACATAGCTACGGAATCGCCGACGGTCGCCTTCAAGTCCGAGTACGGAGCCGGAGAAGAGAAAGGCAGCGGGAGTATAGAAGAGGATGTTCACCACTGTGGCGCCGGTGTCTGTGGTGGCACGGATGGAAAAGTGCATCTGTAGAAAATAATGGAGAGCAAGAAGGAGTACGGCAGTGACCAGCATCCAACGGGAACGCTCATATCTGCGATTTGTACCTTCCTGTATGAAATACGACACTATTATTATAGGCGCTAATAACAGTGACACAAGAAAGCAAGTATATTGTAATAGAAGAAGATTAGTCATATCGGTAAATGTATTTCTGAAATATTTTTATATCAACCTATCAGTACACAAAATTACATTAATTTTTAGATTTTCAGTAGTTTAGCTTTATAAAAATACGCCATAACTTAAAAAAAGAATCACAAAACAAGGTTTTCCTTTGTCAACCGGATAAATAGCCTTACCTTTACATAGACAATTATGAAATAATAAACAAACTACCGTATACACTTATAACAACAAAGAGAGATGAGAATACTTAACACACTACTCTTACAGCTTTCATTTATCATCGTTGCCTCCATCGTCGCTCCCATCGCGTCGTATGCGCAGAAGCACGACAAGGCAGCCATGCCTTTAGGACAATATGAGGAGCTTGCCGACCCCAAACCGCACGACCCCATCGAACTTTGGACACGCAGTCTGGGACGCGACAGCGTCCGTACGGCATGGGCTTCCACCGACGTACGCTATGGCAAACATGCAGTCCCGACCGCATTGTCAGCCTCGCGCACGCTCCGAAAGTCGGCTTGGCGCGGCGAACGTGTCAACGCTCAGGCTGTCATCTATACGCTTCGCGACCTTGACAACGTCAGCCTCAGCATCTCAGACCTCCGATCTGTCAAGGGAGGCGTGATAAAGTCAGACAACGCCCAGCCTTATTTCGTGCGCTACGTTATGACCGACGAACTCAATAAAGACGGAAAAGGAGGCTGCGGTTGTCGCGACAACAAGGCTGATTGGGATTCGTCGCTTGTGGCTGACGTGCTTGACACGAATAAATATCTGGCTGTAAAACGAACTTCCACACAACCCATCTGGCTCAACATCCGTGTGCCGCGCGACGCCAAGCCGGGCGTTTACGAGGGCACGCTGTGCGTAAGCGGCAAGGGAATGAAGGAAGAGAAGCTGAAGATAGAGCTGAAAGTAACAGACCGTGAGCTTACCGAACCGTCAAAATGGCACCTCAATATCGACCTTTGGCAGAACCCTTACGCCGTGGCTCGCTATTATGGCGTGGAGCCATGGAGCCGCGAACATATGGACGCCATGCTGCCTATAATGCGCATGCTGGCTGACGCCGGACAGCACGCCATCACGGCTTCCATCATGCACAAGCCGTGGAACGGTCAGACCTTCGACCCATACGACAGCATGGTGACGCGCATCCGCCACATCGACGGCACGTGGACGTACAGCTATGCAGTATTCGACAAGTGGGTGGAGTTTATGACGGAAGAGGTGGGCATGCGTGATGCGCTCATCTCCTGCTACACCATGATACCCTGGAACCTCAGTTTCGACTATTATGACGAGGCTACAAACCGCGTACAGTTTGTGCGTGCCGAGCCGGGCGACTCCACATACGCCGTCTATTGGGGCGGTTTCCTCCGCGACTTCGCCCGTCATCTGCGCCAGAAAGGATGGTTCAGCCGCACCGCCATCTCCATGGACGAACGCCCGATGGAGGCAATGAAGGCTGCCATCAAGGTGATAAAGGACGCCGATCCTGACTTCAAGATTACGCTTGCAGGCAACTATCATGACGAGATACAGCAGGACCTCTATTATCTCTCCATCCCCTACGGACAGAAATTCCCTGAAGAAGTGCTGCGCCAACGCCGAGAGCGCGGACAGATAAGCACATACTATACCTGCTGCACCGAACCATTCCCCGGCACATTCTCGTTCTCATCACCTGCCGAAGCGGCATGGATTGGCGTACATGCGGTAGCTGCCGACTATGACGGATATCTGCGTTGGGCAGTAAACAGCTGGACGGAAGACCCTCTGCGCGACACACGTTTCCGTACTTGGGCAGCCGGCGACACATACAGCATCTATCCCGGACCGCGCCCAAGCATCCGCTTCGAGCGACTTGTGGAAGGCTTCCAGAACGCCGAAAAGATATGGCAGCTCCGCCAAATCTATCGCCGTAACGGACAGAAGGGCAACTTGAAGAAGCTCAATGCCTTGGTAAGCAAGTTTGCTCCCGCCGTTCTCAGCAAGGATCCGGCAGAAACTTCGAAGATGATACATCAGCTGGAGGCAACGCTCAACGGCGAAAGATAATTGCTGTTTTATATCGAAAGGAATTGTAGTTTTATCAGTAATGAAGTTCTAAAATTCCTTTCGATTATTGTTTTATATTTCTTTTAGCATTAAGAATATGGTAGTTATATCATATTTTTTATATATTTGCAAAAAGAAAATCAGACAATTAGATAAATAGGAACAAGGAGGATATACATCATGAGAAAGGATATGATATTATTGGTCAGCGGCGCTGTTCTTGTAAGCAGTTGTATGACGGCAGCGGGTGCGGGCGCTTATGCCGGCAGTTCGTTAGGTTCGGTCGTTGGTTCTGCCATCGGTGGCATAGCCGGAGGACCGCGCGGCAGCGACGTCGGCACGCTCATAGGTATGGCAGGAGGTGCCATCGTGGGTGGAGCCATAGGCAATTCAGCTGACAAACAGGCTAAGGCAGAACAGAGCGAGAGGCTCGGACAACGCAACGAACGCATACAAAGACAGAAGAGAGCGGCTGCACGTAATCAGCAATACGACGACGATACATACGCTCACTCTTACGACGATACATACGCCCACTCTTACAACGGTGTGGATGACAGCCAGGAAATCGACCCGTCACAGATGGTGGACACCACCAATTCTGGCAATGACTGCATCGACTTCAATGCAGACACCACCGGATACGGATCGTCATCCGTCAGCGCAAGCACGCTGGAAAGGGCTGACGCCGAACGTCTCGAGATAAAGAACGTCAGCTTTACGGACGCCAACGGAGACGACATACTCGAAGCCGACGAAGAAGGCAAGATGGTGTTCGAGATATATAATCACTCGGACCTGCCCGTCTTCGGCATCATACCCACAGTAAAGGAGGCTGAAGACAACCGCCATATCCAGATTTCGCCGAGCATTCTGGTGGAGCAGATAGGTCCGGGCAGCGGCATACGCTACACCGCTTCCGTCAAGGCAGACCGCCGCATCAAGGACGGCGAAGCCAGATTGCTCGTCTCCGCAGAGCACGAAGGCAAACCCGTATCGTACGTCACCGTGGTGAAGGTCAATACGATGAAAAGAAGTAAGAAGTAACTCCTAATTATTTATGCACCTTTCCTTTCTTAGGAAGGTGCATAATTCCGTTTTCAGGAACTGTATATTCTGTAATCTCGAAATCGAATTCCGGCAGATCATCCACTTCCGGCTCAGGACGATACGGCACCTTGTTGGTACGTACGCGCTCCACACGTACCACCGCCACCCCCTGCGAGAGGATGCCAAGCTGTCTGGCTGCTCCGTAAGATAAGTCAATGATTCTGCCACGCCCGCGAGGACCGCGGTCGGTAACCCGAACAATGACTTCCTTGCCATTGTTCTCGTTGGTGACACGCAATAGCGTGCCGAATGGATATGTTCGGTGAGCACACGTGAGGCTGTCATGGTGTAGCCGTTCACCGCTGCTCGTCCGCGCACCTGTGGCACGCTTCGAATAATAGGAGGCCTTGCCACGTTGTGCCTGCGCCATCACGGCAAGACACGCTGTCATCGACAATGCCAGGGCCAAGATTCTTATTGCATACATAAATATGTTCTCCTTTCCTGATTGTGAGAATCCTCTTAACAGAGGCTGTTATTATTTTAAACCTCAAGGCTCATACGATATTCAGAAGCCTAAGAGGATGTTTTTCAAATTCACTTTTGTCTTTACTTGGCTTAAACTGTCGGTTAAAAAAGGCAGCAAACAGAATAAAAACGAAAAAAAACAAGGACCGTTACTCTGCGACCACATCACGTGAGGCAGAGTCCGTATCCTTGTAGATTTCTATTTGCCTATATGTATTATAGAATTCCTTTCTCTAAAGGAACTAACTCTTACTTTTTTTTCTTTAATTCGCTGGAACAAATTCGCAAGTGACTGATTTCTTGCGAAATATTTGTTGCGGGCTCTTAAACGATGCCCTGTGCCATCATCGCGTTGGCAACCTTCATGAAGCCGGCGATATTAGCGCCCTTCACGTAGTCGATATAGCCGTTAGGCTGTGTACCGTACTTAACACACTGCTCGTGGATAGAGTGCATGATGTAGTGGAGCTTCTCGTCCACCTCAGCCTCGCTCCATGTCAAGCGTATTGAGTTCTGAGTCATCTCAAGACCAGAAGTAGCAACACCACCTGCGTTAACAGCCTTGCCAGGAGCGAAGAGCTGCTCAGCAGCTACGAACTTCTCAACAGCCTCAGCTGTGCAGCCCATGTTAGAAACCTCAGCAACGCAGAGAGGCTTCTGAGCGAGAATCATGTCGGCGTCATTGCCGTTAAGCTCGTTCTGTGTAGCACATGTAAGGTAGATGTCAGCCTTAACTTCCCAAGGCTTCTTGCCTGCAATGAACTTAGAGCCGGGGAACTCGTCCTCGTACGGCTGGCAAACGTCGTTACCGCTTGAGCGAAGCTCGAGCATATAGTCGATCTTATCACCAGAAACGCCGTTCGGATCATAGATGTAGCCGTCAGGACCAGAAATTGTGATAACCTTAGCGCCAAGCTCTGTAGCCTTCTTGGCAGCACCCCAAGCCACGTTACCGAAGCCAGAGATAGCAACAGTCTTGTCCTTCAGATCGAGACCGCGTGTAGCCATCATCTGATGAACGAAGTAGAGAGCTCCGTAGCCTGTAGCCTCAGGACGGATGCGTGAGCCACCGAACTCGAGACCCTTGCCAGTGAGCACACCCTGATACTGGTGTGTGAGCTTCTTGTACATACCGAAGAGGTAGCCAATCTCGCGGCCGCCTACGCCGATATCACCAGCGGGAACGTCCTCATCAGGACCGATGTGACGATAAAGCTCTGTCATGAACGACTGGCAGAAACGCATAACCTCTGCGTCGGAACGTCCGCGGATAGAGAAGTCTGAACCACCCTTGCCACCGCCCATCGGGAGTGTGGTAAGCGCGTTCTTGAATGTCTGCTCGAAACCGAGGAACTTAAGAATAGAGAGATTTACCGACGGATGGAAGCGAAGACCTCCCTTGTACGGACCAATAGCACCGTTGAACTGAACGCGATAGCCAATGTTTACATGTACTTCGCCGTTGTCGTCTGTCCAAGGTACACGGAAAGTGATGATACGCTCGGGTTCTACGAGGCGCTCAATGAGCTTGGCTTTCTCAAACTCAGGATGCTGGTTGTAAACGTCCTTAATAGAAATGAGCACTTCGCGGACTGCCTGCAGGTACTCGGCTTCGCCCGGGTGTTTAGCCTCAAGGGCTTGCATAATCTTTTCGACTTCCATAGTAAAAGGTTTTTAGTTGATGTTATAGATTTTTTGTCGTTTTGTCACTTTGACACCGCAAATATAGCTCATTTCAGTTTATCCACCAAAAAAAAACGAGGCGGATTTCGTTTTTTAGCTTACTTTTAGATATGATTTTACATGTGTGCGTAAACAACAAAACACCGCCTGACCTCTGCTCTCCACATAAGCCTTCTTTACGTCTGTTTAGGCTTTCATCCCGTCTATCTTCCGCTCACTCTGCGCACGCACACACGCAGATTATACAATAATACAGAAAAACAAGCATGAAACTTAACAAGTTGATAGAAAAAGTTGTAACTTTGCACATATTATTTAAGGAAAGTAAAAAATTAACATAAAAAATACAAGAACAAGATGAATGTAGCAATTGTTGGCGCAAGCGGAGCCGTAGGACAGGAATTCCTGCGCATCCTCGCCGAGAGAGATTTCCCCATCGACAACCTCGTACTGTTCGGTTCTACCCGTTCGGCTGGAACTAAATACACTTTTAAGGGCAAGGAGTATGAAGTGAAGCTCCTTCAGCACAACGACGACTTCAAGGACATCGACGTGGCGTTCACATCTGCAGGTGGCGGCACATCAAAGGAGTTCGCCGAGACCATCACAAAGCACGGTGCCGTGATGATTGACAATTCCAGCGCGTTCCGCATGTGTGACGACGTGCCTTTGGTGGTGCCCGAGTGCAACGCCGAGGACGCTCTCAACCGTCCGCGCAACATCATCGCCAACCCTAACTGCACCACCATCATGATGGTAGTGGTATTGAAGCCGCTCGAGCAGCTCAGCCACATCAAGCGCATCCACATCGCCAGCTACCAGAGCGCTTCGGGCGCAGGAGCCGCTGCAATGGAGGAGCTTAAGCAGGAGTATAAGGAGCTTGTCAACAACGAGCCTGTAACGGTCAGCAAGTTCCCTCATCAGCTCGCTTACAACGTCATTCCTCAGATTGACGTCTTCACGGACAACGGCTACACAAAGGAGGAGATGAAGATGTTCAACGAGACCCGCAAGATCATGCACAGCGACGTTCGCTGCTCGGCAATGTGCGTACGCGTAAGCTCACTGCGCTCTCACTCTGAGTCGGTATGGATTGAGACGGAGCGTCCCATCTCCGTGGAGGAAGCTCAGAAGGCCATCGCCGCCGCTCCCGGTTGCACTCTCAAGGACGATCCCGCCAACCTCGTCTATCCGATGCCTCTCGAGACAGCCGGCAAGGACGACGTCTTCGTAGGACGCGTACGCAAGGATCTCGCTGACGACTGCGGTCTGACATTCTGGCTCTCAGGCGACCAGATCCGCAAGGGTGCCGCTCTCAACGCAGTACAGATTGCGGAGTATCTCCACAGCGTAGGCAACTTGAAGTAAAAGACCACACCTTATTATATATACAACAACGCCACTACCCCACAACGAACATCAGCATATCGTTGTGGAGGAGTGGCGTTGTTGTGATATTCCATCAATATACTATTTCGTCTCTTCATTGGGGGCATCACGGAAATGCATGGCTCCGCTAAAAGGCCATTATCCAAAGACTTGACGTAAAGAGGTTCGGACTAAATGCAACAAGTCGCATAAAAGCGTTAGTCTTTAGGTTTATCTCCGTACCAGCCAAGTGGATCAGGACATCAAGGCGGTATGTGCTGAACATCTATACCTGTAATAATGCTTATGCAGATGTATTCCAGACTGATTTTGGATAACGTCTACAACTTATGGGTATGATACTGCGTATTGTCTCAAGTCGCATTGTGGGGTAACTTAGTTGCGGATTTGAGGTCCACATAATAAGAATCATCACACTCTCGAATCTTCATGCTGAAGCCTATCTAAAAATGATATCGCCTTTTTCAATTTTAGAAGCCGCATAAGAATATACAAGACTGCGTACTTCCTTCGCCTTGTTATAAAGAGAACTTGCAGTACCAAATTCTTCAAAGAAGCCTGTAGAGACGAACTTCTTCAGCATATTAAAACGCTGGTACATTTGTGGTTCCCTATCTATTGTGATTCCCCTCGTTTCAAGAGCCTCTACAAACTCTATAAAATAGCTATATTCACATAGAAGTATCTGCTTCACATAAGATGGAAGGGAATAAAAATTATCAAAATTGATGTTATTGCTTGGCACTATGCCCTGAGCTTGTGCGAATGTCCTGCACAAAGATCTTGCGCCAATATTCATAATAATTAAGGCATCATTTAAAGTCTGCACATGAATAGGAGAAAAATCGGTATCATTTACATATCCATATTTCAATGCTTTCTCTAGGAAATAGAAACTTATCGTTGAATATATTTGGAAAACTCTTGAATCATCTGTTAAATCCAAAATATTCATGTAGGCGAATCCCAAATAACCACCTTCCTGAGCAGGTATCTGTCCCATCAGTTCCCTGTTTGTTATACACAAATGTGAAACATTATAGAGAAAGGGGTTCGTCTTGGTTATAGGCTCAGTATTCTGCCTTTCATATAGCTTATGGGCATTCCTTACAATTTCTTCAATAATTGGATTCATATTCACAGATGTTCTTAGATATTATTAATTTAAATGCAAATTTAGCGAAACTTCCTTAGAATAAAGACGGTTTTTGACTTAAATTGTAACAATTTAGAGTTTGCAGGCGTGTCGGCGTATGTGGGAAGCAGTTCTTTTAACAAAGATTATACGAACGGGTGTGTAACACCCGAATTAGGAATTTTGAGTTTTGAATTATTATCGGCTTCGCCTGCGATTTTGAATTGGCGTTTTTTGACGGGAAGACAGAAGAACTGGTTTATCAATTCAAAACTGAACAATTCACAATGCGCCTTGGCGCACAATTCAAAATTCAAAACTCAAAAATCCTAATTCGGACGGAGTCCGCCGTCCGCCATGCAAATATCGTACAAAGAGTAAAAAGCTGTTACAAAATAAAAATTGATTCTAGAGTTCCGGATTGCTGTTTTTACGGTGTTTTGCTGTGCAAACAGCACCCGAGCTTAACGATAGCGCCACTTTTACACTACAATAGTGCCACTATTAGAGTGTAAAAGTGGCGCTATTGCATGATAAAAGTGGCACTATTGTAGTGTAAAAGTGGCGCTATTGCAGCAAAAAACGGCTCTTTTGCAAGTCTGATTTCATAACATTTCTTCAAAAAACCGCATAACACACTGTGTATGAGCACATTGTCTCCAAACGCTCAAAACTCAAGAATTTCGCACCAAAGATTTTGTTGTGCGCTCAGCTCATAGTATTGAGCGTTAGAAATGCAAATATTGTCAGGCAGACTAACCGCTAAACAGCCGTTTAGAAGCAGACGAGGCTAACATAGGAGGCTACGGCGTCTCGCCGTAGTCACGCAGCCTCCCATAGCAACAGCTAATACTCTATTAACGTCGTTCGTGGGTGCGTGGCTACGGCGAGACGCCATAGCCTCCTATCAACGCGACTTCAGGTAAGCGTCCACCTTATGCGCCGCGTCGCGTCCGCTTGCCATTGCCCTTACCACGAGAGAGGCTCCGTTCTTGGCATCGCCGCAGACGAAGACATTCTCGGGATAGTCAGGATGCTGAGGTTTGAGGAATCCCATTGCAAGGAAGCATGCCTCGCACTTTATCACCTCCGGGTCGCCAGCCTCAACCATGACGGGACGGCCTCCCTCGGGATTCGGCTGCCAGTCGATGGGCTGCACGCGAACGCCACGCAGCTGACCGTTCTTGCCTATAAACTCCAGCGTATTGATGTTCCAGCGGCGCGTACATCCCTCTTCGTGGCTGGACGTGGTCTTGAGCACGCGCGGATAGTTAGGCCACGGATTCTTCGGATCGTCCGGACCCTCCACGGGGCGCGGCATAATCTCAATCTGCGTGACGCTCTTACATCCCTGACGATGCGCCGTACCGATGCAGTCCGAACCTGTGTCGCCACCACCGATGACCAGAACGTCCTTGCCCTTGCAGGTGACACGCTCGTCCTTGGAATACTCCACACCAGAGAGGACGCGGTTCTGTTGCGAGAGCAATTCCAAGGCGAGGTGCACACCTTTAAGTTCACGACCGGGGACGTTCTTAAGGTCACGAGCCTCGGGCGTTCCTGTCGCAAGGACGTAGGCATCAAATCCTTCGGGTAATGAAGCGGGTTCGATGACTGTATTGTATACGAACCGTATGCCTTCCTGAATGAGGATGTCAAGCCTACGGTCGATGATGTTCTTTGAGAGCTTGAAGTTGGGGATGCCGTAACGCAGCAGACCGCCGGCAGCCTCGTTCTTGTCAAAGACGGTGACGGCATAACCCATACGGTTAAGACGATTGGCAGCCACAAGTCCGGCAGGACCGGCACCTATGACCGCAACACTCTTGCCGTTGCGCGGGAATATCATGGGCTTGATATAGTCTTCATGCCATGCTGTCTCTGTTATGGCAGCCTCGTTCTCACGGTTGGTGACCGGGGCATGGTCAGTCAGATTCAGCACGCAAGCCTTTTCGCAGAGCGCAGGACAGATGCGTCCTGTGAATTCGGGGAAGTCGTTCGTGGCATTGAGCAGACGATAAGCCAGTTCCCAGTCGCCCTTGCAGAGAGCGTCGTTCCATTCCGGATCCTTATTGCCCAGCGGGCAAGCCCAATGGCAGAAAGGCACGCCGCAGTCCATGCAGCGGCTTGCCTGAGCCATACGGTCACGCGAGTTGAGAGTCTGCTCCACCTCGCCAAAGTCATGTATTCTTTCGTGTAAAGGACGATACCCAGCTTCCAGCCTGGGCACTTCCATGAAAGCTTTTAGTTTTCCCATCTCTTCCTTAGTTATTTATTAGTTGCATATTGGCGATCTTCTCTTCCAGCTGACGCATCTTCTCCTCCTGGAGCACACGCTTGTATTCGATAGGAGTGACAAGGATGAAGTCCTCCACATAGTGGTTCCAGTCGTCAAGCATGCGGCGTGCCAAGGCAGAACCCGTATATAGGTAGTGCTGGCGGATGAGTTCGTGGAGTTCCTTGCGTGCCGAGCTTTCCTCGACGAGCGAAATCTCCACCTGATCCATATTGCAGAAATAATCGAATGTGTGTTCACGGTCCCAGACGTAAGCCAGACCTCCACTCATACCGGCGGCGAAATTGCGACCTATCTGTCCAAGTACCACTACACGACCGCCGGTCATATACTCGCAGCAATGGTCGCCGGCGCCTTCCACTACGGCTGTGGCTCCTGAGTTGCGGACGCCGAAGCGCTCGCCCACCCTACCGTTGACATAGAGTTCGCCACCGGTGGCGCCGTACAGTCCTGTGTTGCCGGCTATGATATTGTCCTCAGCCACGAAGTCTGCACTCGTACGTGACGGAGGCAGAATGCTGATACGTCCGCCGGAGAGTCCCTTGGCGAAGTAGTCGTTAGCCTCGCCTTCCAGTCTGACGTTGACGCCGCGGACAGCGAAGGCTCCGAAACTCTGACCTGCCGAACCCTTGAACTTTATGTTAATGGTGGAATCGGGCAGTCCCTCCTCGCCATAACGCTTGGCAATGACGCCAGAGAGCATGGTGGTGACGGCACGGTCCGTATTCTTGATGGCGTAGTCCAGATTCACCTCCTCCTTGTTCTCGATGGCTTTAGCGCAGGCAGAGATGATGTCTTCGTCCTTCACGCCGCTCACCTTCGTAAATTCGCTACGGTCCCAATAGAGAGCCTTCTCCGTGTCAGGACGATGGAGCAGTCGGCTGAAGTCGATGGTTCCCAACTTGGACGACTTGTCCTGCGGGATAACCTCTATCATATCCGTGCGACCGATGATGTCCTTAAGATGTCTTACGCCAAGCTCAGACAGATATTCGCGCGTCTGCTGGGCAAGGAACGTGAAGAAGTTGACCACGTATTCGGCACGTCCGCGGAACTTGGCACGAAGGGTTTCGTCCTGCGTTGCCACACCTACGGGACACGTATTGGTGTTGCACTTGCGCATCATCAGACAGCCGAGCACGATGAGAGGCAGCGTGCCGAAAGAGAACTCGTCTGCACCGAGCATTGCCATGATGATGACATCGCGTGCCGTCTTGAGCTGTCCGTCAGTCTGAAGGCGAACCTGATCGCGCAGACCGTTGAGCACCAGCGTCTGCTGAGCCTCAGCCAGACCTATCTCGGGCGATATACCGGCAAATCGCATTGACGATACGGGGCTTGCTCCAGTGCCGCCCTCGGCACCGGAAATGACGATGAGGTCAGCCTTTGCCTTTGCCACGCCGGCAGCAATGGTGCCCACACCGCTCTCTGCCACAAGCTTGACGCTGACAGCGGCGGTAGGATTGATGTTCTTGAGGTCGAAGATAAGCTGGGCAAGGTCTTCGATGGAATAGATGTCGTGATGTGGTGGGGGCGAAATAAGCGTGATTCCGGGGATGGCATTACGCGTCTTGGCAATGATCTTGTTCACCTTGAAGCCGGGCAACTGTCCGCCTTCACCAGGTTTTGCACCCTGCGCCACCTTGATTTGCAGCTCCTCTGCATTGACCAGATATTCAGCCGTAACGCCGAAACGTCCAGAAGCAATCTGCTTGGTCTTGCTGCTGAGCGACACGCCGTCCACCTCAGTGTGGTAACGGACATTGTCCTCGCCGCCCTCACCCGTATTGCTTCGTGCTCCAAGACGGTTCATTGCCAAGGCAAGAGCCTCATGCGCCTCGATGCTGAGCGCACCGAACGACATGGCTCCTGTGACGAAGTGGCGTACGATGCTCTCCACCGGCTCCACCTCATCAAGCGGTGTTGGCATGGCAGCCTTCTTGAATGTGAGCAGATTGCGAAGGAAGATTGGGCGCTGACCCTTCTCGGTGTCTCCCGTAGCGGAGTGAGTGTCAACGATTGCAGCCCACTCCTTAAACTGCTTATAGCTGCCCAAGCGTGTGGCAAGCTGCAGTTTTGTTATGGTTTCGGGGTTCCATGCGTGCTCGATGCCGTCCTTCCTGTAACTGAAAAGACCGTTGTTAGGAAGGAAATACTTCTCCTCCGCTTTCTCCACCGGAGACGGGAAGAAAGCAGACTGATTGAGTTCGGTGTATTCTCTCGCGATATCCTTCAGACCGATACCGCCGATGGTGCTTATCTCCGTACCGAAATGCTTTCTGAGCAATGCCTCGGATATACCGATACTCTCGAATATCTTGGCTCCACGATAAGAACGGATGGTGGATATGCCCATCTTTGACATTATCTTCTTCAGACCCTTGTCCACAGCCTTGATGTAGTTCTGTTCGGCAGTATGATATTCTTCCTGAATCTTATGCGTAGAGACAAGGTGGTCTACGATGGCGAAGGTCATGTACGGGCAGATGGCGCTGGCTCCGTAGCCGAGCAGCAAGGCGGCGTGCATCACCTCCCTTATCTCGCCGCTCTCCACGATTATGGCAGTCTGAACACGCTTGCCCACGGAGATAAGATAATGGTGGACGGCGCTTACGGCGAGAAGCGACGGTATGGCAGCATGCTTGCCGTCGATATCACGGTCGGTAAGAATGATATAGTTGACGCCCTCGTCTACGCTCTCCTCCGCCTTCTTGCACAGATTGTCCAAGGCGCTGCGCAGACTGCTTTCGCCTTTCTCCACATCGAAGAGCATAGGCAGCTTCACGGTGTTGAATCCCTTATAGCGGATATTGCAGAGCAAGTCTAACTCGGTATTGGTGAGTACGGGTTGTGGCAGACGCACCATCTTGCAGTTGCTTTCGTCGGGAGTAAGAATGCCACTACCCACACGTCCGATGTATTCCGTTAGCGACATAACCAGTTCCTCACGAATAGGGTCGATGGCAGGGTTGGTGACCTGCGCAAACTGCTGACGGAAATAATTGAACAACAGCTGCGGACGCTCACTCAGTACGGCGAGCGGCGTGTCGTTACCCATAGCAGCCACCGGCTCCTGTCCCTTTGTACACATAGGTATGATGGTGCGGTCAATGTCTTCTTCGCCGAAGCCGAAGGCACGCAGCTTCGTGTCGTAGTCAGTAACGGAGTTGGCTACCTTACGACCGCTTCTGAGATTCTCCAGCTGAATGCGTCCTGTGGAGAGCCACTGGCGGTAAGGATGTTCATGAGCCAAACGGTCCTTTATCTCGCCGTCATAATATATCTTGCCTTCTTCGGTGTCGATAAGCAGAATCTTTCCCGGCTCAAGACGTCCCTTGCTGACGACGTCAGACGGCTCGAAGTCCATGACTCCGACCTCGCTTGCCACCACCATCATGCCGCTCTTTGTGATAGTATAGCGTGACGGACGAAGACCGTTGCGGTCGAGCATGCCGCCTGCATAACGTCCGTCCGAGAACATAAGCGCAGCAGGACCGTCCCACGGCTCCATCAAGATGGAATAATACTCATAAAAAGCCTTGAGGTCTTCGGATATAGGATTCTTGTCGTTGAACGATTCGGGCACAAGAATGGCCATGGCTTGAGGCAGACTCATGCCGCTCATTATCAGAAACTCGAACACGTTGTCCAGCGAAGCCGAGTCGCTCATATCCTCCTCCACGATGGGCAGGATGTCCTTGATGTCGCCTAAAGCGCCCGAACTGAGCACGCTCTCTCGTGCTTTCATCCACGCACGGTTGCCTCGCACGGTGTTTATTTCGCCGTTATGACAGAGCAAACGGAAGGGTTGGGCAAGTTTCCATTTAGGGAAAGTATTGGTGGAGAATCGGCTATGCACCAGCGCCAGTCCCGAAGTGAAGTAAGGATTGGTAAGGTCCTGATAGAAGCGGCGCAGCTGTCCGCTGGTGAGCATACCTTTATAAACAATGTTCTTGGAAGATAATGAGCAGATATAGAAGGAATCTATACCGAGTGGCAAGACTCTGCGTTCGATGCGCTTTCTTACCTTATAAAGCTTGGTCTCAAGCGAAACAGCATCTTCCCCTTCAGAAGAAGTGGAGAGAGAGGGCATCGGTGCCACGAACATCTGGCGTATGTCGGGCATCACTTCGCGTGCTGCCACACCCGGTACGTCCTCGTTGACGGGCACGTTACGCAGATGCATCAGTTCCAGACCTTCACGTTCGATTTCCTCTATCATGATATTCAGAATCTGATTCTGCAGCTTCTCTTCTCGCGGAAGAAACACCAAGCCGGTTCCGTAACGTCCCTTTTCGGGCACGGGAATGCCTTGCAGCAGAATAAACTCGTGCGGAATCTGAACCATTATGCCAGCACCGTCACCTGTCTTGTCACGAGTTTCGGCACCACGGTGCTGCATGTTCTCCAACACTCGCAGGGCGTTATCCACCAACTCATGACTCTTGCCTCCATGTATGTTCACCACCATTCCCACGCCGCACGCATCGTGCTCGTAGGCAGAGGTATACAATCCTTGTTTTGCGTCCATAATATAATGTTTGGTTGATACCTTAAAACAACTTCTTACCCGAAGGATTTTTTCTCATTTACAATCCAACAACGGTTTTTCCTATCCTTGCTTACACTTTGTTCGTATATTGCAACAATCAACAGCAATATACAAGCTTATTTGTGTTTTCAGTTACAAAAGTAAGATAATGTATTAAAATACGCAAATATTACGACAGTTTTTTGCTTCAATAGCTGATATTTTGTTACGAAAACAACTAAATGAATGACGTTTTTATGTTAATATGTAAGATACGTAAACAAAAACCGAATAATATATAAGCAAGACAAGAGTTCTGAAAAAAAAACTGAATTTAAGCTTGGAACGTATACTGGCTATGTACGCATAGGTACGTATATATACAAAAAGAGAGGATATCGCATCAGCAATATCCTCTCTTGTGCTATGTGATCCGCATGGGGCTCGAACCCATGACCCCAACATTAAAAGTGTTGTGCTCTACCAGCTGAGCTAGCGGATCTCCGTAAAGCGAGTGCAAAGGTAAGCATTTTTTCTTTACCTTGCAAATTATTCGTCATTTTTTTACTCTTTCGGACCGTCTTCAATCGCTTGTACGTCATCAAGATGCTCTTTCGTGACATATCGCTGCCAGTAAGCAATGATGAGCGTAGTGAGCGGGAGGGCTATGATCAGACCTATGAAGCCGAGCAGAGCGCCCCATACAGAGAGCGAGAGAAGGAGAATGGCAGGATTGAGTCCCATCGCTTTTCCCATGATTTTCGGCGTCACAATCATGTCAGTTATTATCTGCACCACGATGAACAGACCCACAGCCAGTCCGAAGACCATCCAGAAGTTCTGTCCCGTATCAGCCGCCTTGAGCATGGCGAGGAACGCCGTAGGGATGAGAGCGAAGGTGTGAAGGTAAGGCACGAGGTCCATCACTCCGATGAGAATGCCCAGACCGATAGCCATCGGGAAGTCCATAATGCTGAATCCGATGCAGAACATGATGCCCATGCAGAGCGCCACAAGGCTTTGTCCGCGGATGTAGTTGTTGAGCTCGCGCTCCACGTCCACGGCAAGGACGCGCCAGAACGGGCGCAGCTTCTTGGGGAATATCCTTATCCAGTTGGTGGTAAGGAATTCGTAGTCGAGGAGTATGAAGAACATGTAGAGCAGCGTTATACATGACGCCACAATGCTCATCACGATGGTGGCGGTCTGGCCTATCACGGCAAACACCTTGGGCATCGTGGTCTTCAGAGTCTCCTTAAAGTCGTTGCTCTTGAAGAAGCGCTCGATGTCAGTCTGATTGTTCTCAATCCATCGCTTGACGAGGGAGGTGAGGTCGTTGGTGTGTGTGGTCTGATGCAGCCAGTGCATCAGCACTTCATAGAGCTTCTGAAACTGCCCTATCATGGGCGGAATGATGAAGTAAATCATCAGTCCGATAATACACAGCACGAATCCCATTGCCAAGAGAATGGCAAGGGCACGCACCTTCACGTGCATACGATACTGTATGAACTTCACCATCGGGTAAAGCAGGTAAGCAAACAGCCATGCTATGAAGAATGGCAGAAGCACGCTGCTAAGAAAATTGACAATGTAAAGCACAGCAAACACGAGGAGTGTCGTGCCCGACCAGCGTATAAACTTGTCGAATGTGATTTCTTGACGCATTTATCATTCTTGTGTTTTGGGGATTGACGCATTTGTCAATCTAATCTTGTGTTTTTGATTTCTTATAGCATTCACGGCAGAGAGGCTCGTATTCCGCCTTCTCTCCGATGAGCACCTGTTGCTCGTCATGCACCAGTCTGTGGCTGACGTATGCCAGCGCACCGCACCTTACGCAGATGGCGTGCACCTTCATCACGTCGTCGGCAATGGCGCAGAGTCCGGGCATCGGTCCGAAGGGCTTTCCCTTGAAGTCCATGTCCAGTCCGGCTATAATGACGCGCACATTGTTGTCGGCAAGTTCGTTGCAGACATCCACAAGGTCGTCGCCGAAGAACTGCGCTTCGTCTATACCCACCACGTCAATGTCGTAACGGCGCTGGTCTGCCTCTCCCGTAGAGGGCAGTATGCGCAGGATGTCAGTAGCACACGATACCGGCGTAGACGTAACGGCGTTACTGTCGTGCGACACGACGTTCTCCTCAGAATAACGGTTGTCTATCTGAGGCTTGAATATAATAACCCTTTGGCGGGCGAAAGTTGCCCGCTTGATGCGGCGTATAAGTTCCTCTGTCTTTCCAGAGAACATGGAGCCGCACACCACTTCTATTCTTCCTTGGCGATGGAGCTCGCCTGCTGAATTTGTTGTCATCGTGGGTACAAAATTACGAATAGGATTTAAAAATTGCAAAGAAAGGTATGTTTTTTTTGCCGTTCTTGATTATTTCAACTATATTTGTCGCCTGATATGGGTATATTATATATTGTGCCTACTCCGGTGGGCAATATGGAGGATATGACGATGCGTGCCATACGCGTCCTGCGCGAGGCCGACCTTGTGCTTGCCGAGGACACGAGAACGTCAGGAATCCTGCTTCAGCACTTCGACATTAAGAACCGCCTGATGTCCCACCACAAGTTTAACGAACACGGGACAAGCGCTTCCATCGTAGAGCGTCTGAAGGCAGGAGAGACTATAGCGCTCATCAGCGATGCGGGCACACCCGGCATCAGCGACCCGGGCTTTTTCCTTGCAAGGGAGGCTGCCCGCGCCGGCATCACCGTACAGTGTCTGCCAGGCGCCACGGCATTCGTCCCGGCGATAGTAAGTTCAGGTCTGCCCTGCGACCGTTTCTGCTTCGAAGGTTTCCTCCCGCAGAAGAAAGGTCGTCAGACGCTGCTTGAAGCGCTGAGCACAGAGACGCGCACCATGATATTCTATGAGTCGCCTTACCGTCTGGTGAAGACATTGGAACAATTTGCTTCCGTCTTCGGCGAGACACGCCAATGTTCGGTGTGCCGCGAGATATCGAAGGTGCACGAGGAAAGCGTACGCGGCACATTGGCAGAAGTGCTTGCCCACTTCCGCGAGACTGAACCGCGAGGCGAGATAGTGGTATGCGTGGCAGGCATCGGCGAAGGCGAAATGTCGTCGCTAAAGGCTCTCAAGGCGCAGGCCAAGGAACGTAAACCCAAACTCAGCAACAAGGAGCGTTACGCCCTGCGCGAGGCTGCTCCCGAAGAATTCAAGAAAAAGAAATTCAGAGATCAAGAAGAATAATAACCAAAACACGACTAATATGAAGCATCTTTCGTTTTTACTGTTAGGACTTGCACTCTTCATGTTCGCATCATGCGGCAACAACGAGAAGAAGGCTCCTGTTGATAATGTAGAGCAGAACGATTCTCTGCAGAGAATCATCAGCCAAAAGGACAGCGAGATTAACGACATGATGGAGACTTTCAACCAAATCCAGCAAGGTCTCCAGGAAATCAATGAGGCGGAGAAACGCGTCAACCTTGTCAAGGACGGCGAGGGAAGCAACAAGCGCCGCCAGATCATCGAGAACATCCAGTTCATCGCCAACACCATGAAGCAGAACCGCGCTCTCATCGAGAAGCTGCGCCAGCAGATGCGCGAGTCGAGCGTTAAGGGCGACCAGCTCCACAAGACTCTGGACGACCTCGTGAAGCAGCTCAACGAGAAGGACGACGAACTGAAGAAGCTCCGCTCAGAGCTTGAGGCAAAGGACATTCATATTGCCGAACTGGACAAGACCATCACCGACCTTAACGACAACGTATCGTCGCTGACCACAGAGTCGTCAAAGAAGACGGAGACCATCAACGCCCAGGACAAGCAGCTCAACACAGCATGGTTTGTCTTCGGTACGAAGCGTGAGCTGAAGGAACAGCGCATTATCGACGGCAGAAGGGTGCTCGAGGCTAACTTCAACAAGAACTACTTCACGAAGATTGACATCCGCGTGCAGAAGGAAATCAAGCTCTACTCAAAGTCAGCAAGAATCCTGACCATGCACCCGTCAAGCTCGTACACACTCCAGCAGGACGCCAACAAGCAGTACGTGCTCCGAATCAACAACCCGCAGATATTCTGGTCAACAAGCAAGTATCTCGTAATATTAGTGAAATAACATTCAAGTTGAGAGTTAAAAGTTGAGGGTTGAGAGTTATGATTAGCATTGCCGCTAATTTATTAATCGTAAATGAATAATAAATGATTAATAACGGCGATAATTAACAACGCTAATCATAACTCTCAACCCTCAACTTTTAACTCTCATTTTTTTATACCGTTCCCTGCGCCAGATTTCTTCCTGCATCGAGGCGGAGGAAGATGAAGAGGAGGATGGTGAAACCCCATAACGACGAACCGCCGTAACTGAAGAACGGCAGCGGGATGCCGATAACAGGCGTCAGTCCCAACACCATGCCCACATTGATGAACACATGGAAGAGGAAGACTGAGGCTACACAATAGCCGTACACTCTGCCGAAACGGAACGGCTGACGTTCCGCAAGCTTTATAAGACGGAGGATAAGGCAGAGGAACAGCACGAGCACTCCCGCAGAACCGATGAAGCCTTCCTCCTCTCCTACCGTGCAGAAGATGAAGTCGGTGTCCTGTTCGGGCACGAACTTGAGCTTCGTCTGCGTGCCGTTAAGAAATCCCTTTCCCTTCAAACCACCGGATCCGATGGCTATCTCACTCTGATGTACGTTATATCCTGCACCCGCAAGGTCTTCCTCCAGTCCGAGCAACACATTGATGCGCACTCGCTGGTGAGGCTCCATGACATTGTTGAGCACGTAGTCAGCCGAATAGAAGAAGGCTATGGAACCTACTGAGAAGGCGAGGATGAAGAAGTATTGCGGAATGCGCGTACGCAGACAGTCGTAAAGCAGATAGAGAATGATGCCGAGACATACGACGAGCTGCACCCACGTGACGTCGAACGGTATGACGTAAACGGAAAAAAGCACGCCGAGCAAGGTGATGCCTATGGAATATGCCAGAATGATGTTGGTCTTGCGGCGGTCGTCCAGATAGACGCGAAGCATGCAGGCTGTGAATACCTGAACCATCAGCAGGACGGCAAACTTGCCCACAGACGTAGGCGTATTGAGGAAGTCGACGCCCTCATACTTGATGCCCACGACGAAATAAACCACCATCGCCACTCCCGTGAAGAGGATGCTGCCCGGCATTCCCTCACGATAAAGCATGAGGAAGAAGGTGAGATAAACGAGCGCACTACCCGTCTCGCGCTGTCCCACGATGCAGAGCATCGGGATGAAGATGATGGCGCAGGCGGCGGCAAAGTCCTTCCATCGGTGTATGTTGAATCCGTAGGCACTCATCAGCTTGGCAAGGGCAAGGGCTGTGGCGAACTTGCCGAACTCAGCCGGCTGCAGTCGGAGAGGTCCGATCACCAGCCAAGAATGCGAACCCTTGATGTCGTGCGGATTGAAGATGGTGGCAAAGAGCAGCAGCAGCAACACTCCGTATATAATAAAGGAGAAGGTGTCGTAGATGCGCGTGTCGGTCATCATGATGACAAAGCCAAGACAGATGCTCGTGCCTATCCACACTATCTGCATGCCCGAACGGGTGCTGAGCGAGAAGATGTCGTTCTCGCCGAAGGTGTAGCTGGCACCGCAGATGCTCAACCATCCAAATGCCATCAGGGCAAGGTAGAGGACAATGGTTATCCAGTCCACCTGCGTCCATAAACTCTGACGTTTGTTTATTGCCATATTTATTGCTTTAATGTTCCTGTTTGTTATTCTGAAGTCTTGGCTTCCGCTGGCTTGGCAGCGCTTTCTTTGGCTGCCTCAGCGTTCTGGCCTTCAGCCGATGCTTTCTGCTTCAGCTTTCTTGTCTTTGCAGCCATCTTGGCTTTCTTTTCCTTTTCCTGTCCAGGGAAACGCGATCCGTATCCGATGCGGCGTGCCTGCATAGCGGCAGCCTCCCGCTCTGACGATGGCGACAGATGGCCGTTGATATACTGTTCCATCATCAACGATCCGATGGGCACACCGAAGTCGGCACCCCATCCGCCGTTCTCCACGTACACGGCAATGGCTATCTTAGGCTTGTTCATCGGTGCGAAGCCCATGAATACGGAGTGGTCGCGACCGTGGTTCTGCGCCGTACCGGTCTTTCCGCATGCCTCAAAGGGCAGTCTGGAGAGCATCTTACACGTTCCCTTCATTGCTGACGAGCGCATGCCAGCCACCACATAGTCGTAAGCACGGCGCGACGCCTTCGTATGGTGCGGATGACGGAAAGCGTCGTCCAGCGGTTCGCCCTCCACCTTACGTACCACGTGAGGCGTATAGAAATAGCCGCGGTTGGCGATGGTGGCGCCGAGATTGGCTATCTGAAGCGGCGTCAGCGTCACCTCGCCCTGTCCGATGGAGATGGAGACGATGGTCAGTCCGTTCCACGAGCCATGATAGTTGCGGTCATAGTATTCCGCATTCGGTATCATACCACGCTTCTCGCCGGGAAGGTCGATGCCGAGCTTATATCCGAATCCCATCGACACCATATAGTCACGCCACATGTTCATGGCGTCCTCCACGGTGTGATACTTGGCACGACTGCCTATCATATAATAGAGTCCCCAACAGAAGTATGCGTTGCAGGATGTGGATATGGCCTCCACAAGGGATATTGGAGAAGAATGGGAGTGGCATCCAACGTGTAGTCCGCGGCAATAGAATCCGCGGTGGCAGGGAAATGCCGTCGACGGCGTAACTATTCCTTCGGTTAGATAAGTGAGCGCCTGGGATGTCTTGAACGTCGATCCAGGCGGATACATACCCATGATGGAGCGGTTGAGCAGCGGCTTCCATGCGTCGCGTGAGAGCAGACGGTGGTTCTTGCTTCTGGAACGTCCCACCATGATGCGCGGGTCGTAACTCGGCGCAGACACCATGCAGAGCACCTCGCCCGTGGAAGGCTCGATGGCTACGATGGATCCCATCTTGCCTTCAAGCAGACGTTCGCCGAGAGCCTGCAGATTGGCGTCGATGCTGAGCGTCAGGTCTTTGCCCGCCACCGGCCGACGGTCGTAGATGCCATGCTGATACTGTCCCTGTATTCGTCCGCGGGCGTCACGGAGAAGCACCTGCACGCCTTTCTCGCCTCGCAGCTCCTTCTCGTAATATTTCTCCACACCGAGCTTGCCGATATAGTCGCCCGGCTGGTAATAGCTGTCGTCCTCGATGTCAGCCGGCGATACCTCAGCCACATCGCCGAGGATGTGCGCCGCATAGCCATACTGATACTGTCGGATGCTGCGCTTCTGTACGTAGAAGCCGGGGAAGCGGAACATCTTCTCGCGGAAACGGCTGAACTCCTCGTACGAGAGCTGGCTCATGAATATCTGCTGCGTATAGCGCGAGTAGCCGGGATTCTTCGAGTAGTCCTTGATGTCGTTCATCCTCTTGATGAAAAACTCCTTGGTGATGCCGAGCGCCTGGCAGAACTCTGTCGTGTCGATGCGTCCGCTCTCCTCGTTCATAATCACCATAATGTCGTAGGCGGGCTGATTATATACGAGGAGCTTGCCGTTACGGTCGGAGATGGCTCCGCGTGACGGATATTCTATTTTCTTCAGAAAGGCATTCGAGTCGGCGTTCTTCTTATAGTCGTCGCTCAAAAGCTGAAGCGTGAAGAGGCGTATGACATAGACCACGACAATGGCAATAGCCACGCCGCCTATCACATAACGCCGTTTGTCGAGATTGTAGTCGCTCATTATCGTCTTCTGAGATTTTCGATTACCAATATAAGTACCGTGGTGAGTGCCGTACATGCCGCAACGGTGACAGCCCACTGCAGGATGTTATACATATTGAACGCCTCCAGCGTGAAGAACGTCAGACAGTAGACCAGCACCATGAAGATGGTGTAGCTGACATACTTCGACGTACCGAGCGTGGCGAACGACGGACGGAGGTCGTCGGCGCTGTCGCGTGGCACGAAGAGTGTGAGAAGGTAAGGCTGGAGAAGTCCGAGGAGCGTCATCGAAGCCGCTCCCACTCCCGGCGTGTTTGAGAACACGTCCACGGCAAGTCCGATGGCGAAGCTCCAAAGGAGTGTCTGCCAGCGTGGCGTATCGCGTCGTGTGGGCAGCACGAAATAGACGTACAGCAGCGGCGTGGCACATCCGAAGAGGCGGATATGATTGAGCACGAGCGTCTGTACGACAACCAGTATGATGAAGAAGACGATGTTTCTGAAGAAATTCAAGTTCATTTTAAGCCTTTCTCTTTACTCACGCGCCTTCAGGGAATCCTGGGCGGCGTGAAGGATTTCGAGTTTCTTGTCCATTTCGGTGTCGTTGATGACGCAGACGTCACGCAGACGGGTGAAGTCGGTGGAGAGGTCCACCTTCAGACGATAGGACATTCCGTTCTCTGAGTTATAGACATGCTTGATGCGTCCGACGAAGATGCCCGGCGGGAACACGGAAGAATAGCCGGACGTAACCACATACTCGCCCAGCTTGAAGTGGGCATGACGCGGGATGTCGTCCACGTAGGCAGATGCGGGCGAGCCTCCGGTCCACTTGAGGTAACCGAAATAGCCTCTTCCCTTTATGGCGCAGCTGATGCTCGACTGCTGGCTGAGCACCGGTATGATGACCGAATAATGGTCTGACGTGAGATAGACGATGCCCACGACTCCAGTGCCGCAGATTACGCCCATGTCTTTCTTTACACCGTCAAGTGAGCCCTTGTCTATGGTGATGAAGTTGTTGGCCTTGTCGAGCGACGAGCTTACCACCTTGGCAGGAATGGTCTGCAGTCCGGCGATGACGTTCTTCTGCATCTTCTCTACGAGGGAAGAGTCGCGTGTGGCTGTGCGCAGCTTCTCGCTGAGCTGTTCCACCTCACGCTCCAGATAGATATTGCGCTGGGTGAGCTGTTCGTTCACGTCGATGAGCGAGAAGTACTGTTCCACGGCGGAGTTCCACTCGAAGAGCTTGCCTGACACCGCGTTGGCTGACGAGAACCACACGCTGCCCTGATAGCTGTTGTAGCGGAAGAGCAGCACGGCGCTGATGACTTCGAGCAGGACGAAGACGAACCAATGGTTATGGCGCGAAAGAAAATCTAATAGGTTGCGCATTGTGTTTTAAAAGTGAAAAAAAGTAAAAGAGCAAAAAAAGTAAAAAAGTAAAAAGATAACTTTACCTCTTTACTTTTTTACTGTTTTACTTTCGTTTTTCTTATCTCATAAGGAAGGAGAAGCGGTCGATGTTCTTCAGAGCCACTCCCGCACCCTTGGCAACGCTGTGGAGCGGATCCTCGGCGATGTGGAACGGAATGTTGATCTTATCTGTAAGACGCTTGTCGAGACCGCGGAGGAGAGCTCCGCCACCGCTGAGATAGATGCCGTTCTTCACGATGTCGGCATAGAGTTCGGGCGGTGTGTTCTCCAAAGCGGAGAGCACGGCGTTCTCAATCTTTGCCACTGTCTTGTCCAGGCAGTGTGCAATCTCCTGATAGCATACGGGCACCTCCATCGGGAGAGCCGTAATGCGGTTCGGACCGTGTACGATGAAGTCCTCAGGAGCCTCGTCGCCCAGCTCGGTAAGAGCCGAACCTACGTGTATCTTGATACGCTCTGCCATACGCTCCGAAACCTTCACGTTGTGCTGGCGCGACATATACTCCTGGATGTCGGCGGTGAGGTCGTCACCTGCGGTACGGATGGAGTTGTTAGATACGATGCCGCCAAGTGAGATAACGGCAATCTCCGTAGAACCGCCACCTATATCGACAATCATGTTGCCCTCCGGGGCTTCCACGTCAATGCCGATGCCGATGGCTGCTGCCATAGGCTCGAAGATAAGGTAGACGTCACGACCGTCAGCGTGCTCGGCGCTGTCGCGTACGGCGCGCAGCTCCACCTCGGTGGAACCTGAAGGAACGCCGATGACCATGCGGAGCGACGGCGAGAAGAGACGGCTGCCTGTATGTACCATCTTGATAAGTCCGCGCATCATCTGCTCGCAGGCTGTAAAGTCGGCGATGACGCCGTCACGCAGAGGGCGGATGGTGCGGATGTTGTCATGAGTCTTCTCATACATCATCTTCGCCTTCGATCCGACGGCAATCATCTTGTCGGTGCGGCGGTCGAGAGCCACTACCGACGGCTCGTCAACGACGATCTTGTCATCGCTGATGATGATGGTGTTGGCAGTGCCAAGGTCCATCGCAATTTCTTGTACGAATGATAAAAATCCCATATTTTCAGTATTCTTTATCCTTATCTAAAAACAGATCTGTTTCTGCAACAGTCTTTTCTTTATTTCTCAAACCAGGCGTGGATGGCAGTGTCGTAGTGGCTGCTTACGCCGAAAGCGCGAGTAGCGAACATCTTGCGGTCCTCGAGGTCTGTCTGAGCGCCCTTCTTGTTAAGGATGTCGAGAAGCACGCCGTATTCTGCCTTGCTGGGCACGATAACCACATCCTTGAAGTTCTTGGCTCCTGCACGGATGAGCGAGATGCCGCCTATATCGATCTTCTCGATGATGTCAGCCTCTGAAGCTCCGCTTGCTACGGTCTGCTCGAAGGGATAGAGGTCGACGATTACGAGGTCGATTTCAGGGATGGCATACTCTGCCATCTGCTGCTGGTCGCCTTCGTTGTCGCGACGAGCGAGGATGCCACCGAAAATGCGGGGATGGAGCGTCTTTACGCGTCCGCCGAGAATTGAGGGATAAGAGGTGACGCTCTCCACTGCCTGACACTCGTAGCCGAGTGACTCAATGAAAGTTTGAGTGCCGCCTGTTGAAAGAAACTTCACACCTTCTTCGTTCAGCTTCTTGAGAAGCTCGTCGAGACCATCCTTGTGGAAAACCGAGATAAGCGCGGTCTTGATTTTTTTTGTACCAGCCATTTTTTTGTTGTCGTAAAATTTATGTTCTTATAGAGCCTGGATAAAGCCTTAAGCTATCCTTTGAACTGCAAAGTTAGTAAAAACCAATGACATTATTATTATAAAAATTCAAAAAACTACTGATTTAACCAAATTTGTTGACATATACAACTGAGTCACCGCCACTTGTGGCAGATTTGAGCCAACACATGCACAATATTTGCCTTTCAAACGCTCAATACTGCGAGCTGAACGCACAAAGAAATCTTCGGTGCGAATTTCTCGAGTTTTGAGCGTGCAAGTCCATGACGCTCACACACAGCATGTTATGACGTTCACGATAGAAATGTGACTTAATACAGATTTGCTTTACACGGTTTTAACAATTCAAAAACAGTGTAAG
>ERZ1026890.216-NODE-216-length-43262-cov-173.296757_pt1 | contig 43262 bp, 22 predicted proteins | sample MGYA00380175_ERZ1026890 | MGnify/ENA primary metagenome ERZ1026890 (study PRJEB33269, sample SAMEA4719811) | human gut metagenome | biome: human-associated habitat; feature: organic feature; material: feces | place: Cameroon | collected 2013-10 ...
ATGTCAAAGCCGAGCATTACTAATTGCCCGAACACTTTCTTTATTATAGTTCATAGTTTCAACTGTATATTCAGTTCATTATGTTGTTTTGCTTGTGTGCAAATACGTCATAACCCATTTCAGGTGGTTATTGCGGTGAGGTCCCACCTCTTCCCATTCCGAACAGAGAAGTTAAGCTCACTTGCGCCGATGGTACTGCAATGCAATGCGGGAGAGTAGGTAGCCGCCTTCTTTTATCAGGAAGCCTCGATTACGAAAGTAGTCGGGGCTTTTTTTTGTCACGCAGATTTCGCAGATGACGCAGATTTTTTCTTTGCTGCTTTTCTTTGCTGCTTTTCTTTGCTGCTTTTCCTTTTTTCCCACAGATTTCACAGATGGGCACAGATTTTAGACCTGTTCGGTCTGGATGACACAGATTTTTGACCTGCTCGGTCTGGGATGACGCAGATTCTTTGATAAATAAAAAGGGTGTACCCGTTAGCAGGCACACCCCATTTGTTTCATGATTATCTTTATTTCGCCTTGCAATCCGGCAATACTGCCATGCATTTCTTTCCTTCTACGGTCTTCAGAATGCAGCCGATGGTCTTTCTTCCGATATTTCTGTTCACAGGAACCTGCGATTGCGGAATCACTTCTACATAGTGAACGCCGGCATTCGGCACATCCATCGGCAGGACGCCCTCTGCCTGCATCTTCTCATGATTGAATTTATCTACGTCGTCGAAACGCACATAGCGGTTGGTCTTGCTGTCAACGAATCCTACGCATACCGAATCTTCATCGGTGGCGATGGAAGCGAAGATGAGTTTTTCGCCCGCATATCGCTTGAATACCCTGCCTCTCTCTCGCTGAAGAAGCTCTGCCATTGAAACCTTGCAGACTCTTCCGCTTTCATATACCAGAATGAGCCAGCCTTCTTCCTCGTCCTCGTGGACGGCGAGCTTCAGGCGATAGTCTTGCCAGTCATCCTCGTCGAGCAGTTTATATTCATCGGTGGCAAGCAGACAGATTACGGCTGTCACCGGGCGATAGCCTTCCTCGTAGTCGTGCAGCGCATTGTTGCGCAGGCGTGAGGTCTGGATATGGTCGGTGATAGGTGCTGACTCCACATGCTTGATGATGGTTTTTGTCTCCTTTTCTGCTGATAGTGATTCAGCCGCTGCAGATGCAGTGACGGGTTGCGTGATGGCCAGATGAGGCACATGTTCCTCAGCCCACTGCTTTCTGATGGCAAAGAACTTGTCCTTGTAGTTTTCGTTCACCTTTCGTGCCGATGTACCCATTCGCTCGAAGTATTCCGAGTTTACGGCAATAGGGTGCGGACATGGTTCGATGTCGATGATGAGCACGGCATTGTTCACTTCATTATCAAAATGGGTGTGCACGTAGTGGGCACCCTCCTGGCCCAGGTAGTAAACAATCTGGTTGTTCACATACACCTCGAATTTATCTCTTGAACCCTTGAAGAGCGGATTCTTCAGGTCTTCTTCCAGTCCCATCTCGTAACCGATGTCGGATACACCCAGATAGAGATGTCCACCCTCGGCATTGAGGAAGGCGCAGATTTCCTGCATGATCTTCACGGTCTGAGCCTGTACGTCCACCTTCATCGAGTTTTCCGGATAAACGATAGAAGTCTTGAACTCCGTATGGAAATCTTCCTTGCCATAGTTCTTCTTGTTGGAAGATGACTTGTGCAGCTTGAGCAGTGCCCTGATCTTGTCGAGGATATCTCCAGCCTGGGTAAGGAGTCCCGATTTCTTCACGAAGTTGTGTGACAGAACCAGGGCGGCAAGCTGCTGCAGCTGTGGATCTTCCGTCAGACTGCTCCATTGGTAGAGTTCCTCGTAATGCTCATCGCTGTCGAGACATCCGATGATGCGCAGCTGCATGAAGTCGTGGCGCAGGATGGCATTTCTCTCAAAGAGCTCAGGCTCTGTTTCGGCGATGAGATCTATCTTCTTGGTATCCACCTTGTCTAATGCCGCAAAGTCGTTGAGCAGTTCCAGCAGGGTGAGTCGGCTGTCGTAATAGTTGGTGCGTTCCTTGCTGTCTATCATGATGGCGAGCAGTCGGCAGAAGTTCAGATAGTTATACGCCTTGATATTATCCTCTTCCAGGGTAGCCTTGGCGTCGATGATACCCATCAGTTCTGATACATATACGCTGTCCATATCCATGGCATCCGCCAGTTCGTCTTTCTCTGCTTTCGGGTTATACACCTCGTGGTTGGCATAGCCGAGCATCAGGTTGTGGAAGGCTTCGGCAAGACTGAATCTGCTTTCCGGCGATTCGCGCAGGAAGGTGCCATAGAGATAGTCGCTGCTGCCCTCGGTGATGTTGTCCACCTCCACGACCATGCCTCGTCTCAGGTCTTCTACCGTCATGCCCGGTGCAGGCGCAACGGATACGGAGAAGCCCTCGCTGCTCACGGCAGGTACTCTAGTCAGACCCGGAACCTGACTGAAAACCAGACAGGTGAGTCGGGAGTTGTAGAACAGGTCGTTCACTCTCACGTCGTCCTCATATTCGCTGATCATGTCGCGCATGGCAAACTCATAGGTTCCGTCGCTCTTCACATTCTTTACGTATGCACGCAGCAGGAGCGGCATGCCCTGGTATTCAAACGACTGCATGCTGACATCGCCAGGGAAGAAAGGCACCACGTCGTTCAGCACATCCAGCGTACCCGTTCCCTCGTATCCGTCTTCCACCACCTTGCATTCAAACATCATGTCGCCTGCAATCTTCTTTGTGATGATGATATCCGTTTCGTCATCTATATAGAGTGTCTTGTTCTGCTTTCTGGAAGTCTTTCGCTTTTTGGAGAAGAGCGAGTCGTTGATGTACTCCCACAGCTGCTTGAAGTGTTCGATGGTGGTTCCCACCTTTCCGCGCAGGTTCACCGGAGGCTTTTCGTCGAGTCGTACGGAGAGTCCATGCCATAGTCCCATGCGTGCCGACAGGGGCAGGTAGAGATTTTCCTTATCCAGATTCTTGGGTTGGATGGTGATGGCCTGTTCGTTTACGGTGAGCAGAGCCAGATCGCTTTCATATTTAGCCGGTTCGATATTCTCCACGGTTTCGTTCTCCTGCGAGCAGAGCATGTTTGAAAGCACGAAGGCATCGTCGCTGTTGTATGGCAGGGCGGCATCGAATTCCGATTGCGTGAAGAGCGAGAGGAATGATTTCTGCAGTGTCTTGTTCGGATCGCTCACGTTCATGAGCGAGACCAGTCGGTAGAGCAGTGCCTGGTTCAGCGAACTGTCGTAAATCTTATGGGTAGCATGTCTGCCCAGAATCAGTTCGATGGTGAGCACCTGTATCATCGTCTCCTTGGTATGGATGTCGCTGGTGAGTCGGTCGGTCTGGTTATAGATATTGTCCACGTATCCCTGGAGCAGTTTGATCCATTGCATCTGGAATGGTTTTCTGTTCCATAGATACATTTCCTGTCCTCTGATGGTGGTTAAGATGGAGTCGATGAGTTTCTCCATGATGGAGAAGTCGAGCATGAAGATACACTGCATGATGCAGAATTGCTTGCGCGGATGATAAATATAGGCGCATGTGGATAGGGTTGAGAGGATTTGGCTGATGGTATCTTCCGCCTTTCCTTTTCTCAGGATTTCAATGGCTTGTATATAGTAGGAGAGCAGCTCGATGACATCCGTGAAGCGCTGTTCGAGCAGAATGCGCTCGGCTTCCTTGCATCGTGGCAGCAGATTTTCGCTTTCCAGCGTTTCCAGGCAGCGGCTATGTATCTGTCGGAGCAGGATTTGCAGTTCGTCCTGGTTCAGGGAGTCAGAGAGTCCTGCAATCCATCTGTGGCATTCCAGGTCGAAGATGTCGGATGGAGTATCTCCGAGCATCAGGTTTCTGAATTCCTGGGTATTCCAGTTTTCCTCGCCTATGATATCATAGAATTCCTTTTCCGACAGTGAGAATTCCGATTTGTCGGCACCCAGTACTTCCACGAGCTGCACGTCCATGTATTTCTGGTGGAATTTCAGGATGCGGCATTTTACCATAGGGGTGAGTGCGGCATTGATCACCGTGTCTCTCTTGAGCATGGCAGTGAAGCCAAACTCATCTTCCAGATGGTAGAAGTTGCCCAGTGCCATCTTGATTTTAAAGTTCACCTCGTCGTTTTCCTTGTAGTTTTTTCTCATGAGGTGTTCAATGTCCTGTGCGATGAAAACCTTACCCAGATGGGTGGTAATCATCAGGCAGTTGAGTGTTTCCGGAGCGGGTTGCCTTCTCTGGAAGTCAACCTGTGCCACCTTGTAAATTCTGTCTTCCACTTCGATGACGAACTTGTGTTCTTCTTCATCTACTCGCAGAACCTTTGCTTTGATGTTTTTGATATTATTCATACTGATATGATAAGTATTATGATAAATGTTTAAACCGAATACAAAGGTACATAAAAAAAAAGATTTTCCTTATAAAATGCGCTTAAAATATTACTTTTTAGTATGTTTTTATTAAAATAAGGCTTTCTTTTTCTCAAATAGTAATATCCGTAATCATATATGACAACAAAAAGACCATTGCATTCCAGAATGATGCAATGGTCTTGATATTCTCAGTTACTCCGATAAGTAATGCCGGGTGTCGTATCACTTATTGATGTATTTCTTGCTCTTTGTTACAAGAATACCCTTGGTGTTCTTGTAAACCTGCTTGCCTGTGGTATCGAAAGTCTTGTCAGTCTTGTCATCCTCGTTACAGGTAATCTGCCTGATACCACTGGTTGAATCTACCACGTATGTGAACTCAGCCACATCACTGTCGTACATGCTTTCTTCCGTTGCCATCGCCTTGATGGTTACGGTTTCGTCGATGATGATAGGAGTACCGTCGTATACCTTTCTTGCCTCTGTATTGAGGCATGGGCATGAGCCGTCGAGAGTGTAGTAGATGGTAGCTCCTTGCGTAGCACATGCCAGTGTGATAGCCGTACCCTTGTTCACTGCCGATCCTGAAGCGATGTTGGCAGTAGGAGTGGCCACCAGCTGCTGGTCGAGCTGTTCCACCTTCACCATCGTGCTAGCTTCCAGTTCGTAGCCATCGATGGTGTAGAAGAGCGAAGCTGTTCCTGGCAGTTCGCCCGATACTTCGATGGCAGCCTTTCCGTCTTCTCCAAGCGTGATGCTTGTCGTTTCGGTGTGGGCTATCATACCCGAAGATGAGGTTACGAGCAGGGTCTTTCCGGCTGCTGCAGATGCAGGGAGAACTTCCACATTGATTACAGCGCTCTGTCCGTATCCGATAGTTGCCGTACTGTCGCACAGAATCTTGCGAACCTCAGGTTCGATGGTGAACTTCTGCTGGTAATCGTCCTGCATGCGTATGCCTGCATAACTCTTTACTCTGTTGCTTACCATCAGCGTGATATCCTTGTTTTCGAAAGGTTTCTCTGCCTCGATTCTGATTCTTGATGCATAGATTTCGCTTTCGTCAGCGTATGCAGATTCCGCATTGAGCAGCTTTATCTGTGCCTTTGCGGCATTCTCTCCATCCATGACGATGAGGTTTTCGGTGGTAAGAAGTTCAGGCATCATGTATTTGTCGAACTCCACTTCCACTGCGTCTTCGTATGCCTTTGCCATCTTCACGGCAGGCTGTACGTTCTGTTTCATTCCGATGTTGACCTCGAGCTGTGGAGGAGGCACAGGCAACCACTCGCTATGAGTAGTTTCGTATCCATCCTTCTCAAACTTCACCTGCCACATACCTTGTGGAACATCCCACTGATACATACCATTTTCGTCGGTGAAGAGAGGATTTTCCTGGGCATATTCCTCTGCATCCCACTTCACGATGTTTTCGTGCAGGTCGCCATACATATCTTCCACGGTTTCCTTGTAGTAGCAGGTGGCGGTAACACCTTGCAGTCTGTTGCTAGCCACAGCTTCGTAAACATAGCCCGATGGGTCGTGGATAGGGTTGAGCGGGTCGAATGGCGGCAGAGGAGGGATTGGGTTGAGTCCCTGTGGTATGCACTTCAGTGCTGCGATGTTCTTACCCAGATTCTCTATCTGCTTGTCAACCGCCCAGTCAAAAGCGAGTCTTGCCAGCTTGACAACACCTTTCTGTACGATTCCCCATACGGTTCCAGCCAGTGAAATTCCGGCAGAAGCAAAGGAGCCTACGATGCCAGCCACGATTTCTGCATCAGAGGTGAATGAACCCACCAGGTCGGCAGTAGCCAACGCAATGACTGTTCCTCCCAGGAAGAAGCATTGTGACTTATAGGTATCAGCATTGATCTGGTCTTCCGGACATGGATCAGGTATAGCCTTATAATACGTGATGAGGGTATTCATGTCGCTAATCAGATCGGCAGCAGCAGCCAGGTATCCTACCACCGGTAAAGCCTTGAACAGTCGCTTGAAGCATCCGTTTGCCGTCTTCAGCGCATCCTTGGCGAGGAACAGGTTTCTCTGCAGAAGCAGCTTTTCAACCTTCCATTTCAGCACCTCGCCCTTCATGCCTTTCTTGCCGGCAGCTTCGATATAGAAGTCAGCTTTAGCCAGTCGGAATTCTATTTCCTCAATGGCAGTCTCCAGCACCTTGGTTGCCTGTCCTGCCTTTTCCAATAGGTTGCCGAACATCTTGTTGATTTTGTCTACTACATCATTGATCTGCTTGATTCCTTCCTGTGCATATTGGATGAATCCCTTTTTGTCTCCGTCCTTCTTTGCCAGGTTGAGTTCCTTTTCAGATGTTTCAGATGTTGTAATCTCCAGGTAGATGCCTCGTTTCAGATCCACATAGGTTTCCTGGTTGGCAAGTGTCTTGATGAACACTTCGCTGGAGTCATTGAATGCATAGCATTGGAATCCGTCTTCCAGGAGTTTCTCCTTGCTGTATCCGTCGCTCTTCCTGAGCTTGAGGGTGGCACCATTTGACAATGTAAATTCACACTCCTTTGTTGGGTCGAAGGTGAGTAATTCCTGCCATGCGGTGAGTGTCTTCAGCAGCGAATCGCTGGTAGAGAGTTTTGACTGGTATTCCTTTTCCAGGAACTGCTCCAGCTGTTCATCGCTCATATTGGCGATGGCGGTCTGTATATCGCTGATATCCACCTCATGGGTAGCATCCAGTCCCAGCTCTTCCAGTTTCTGTGCCATCTCTTCATCAGAAAGCGGCTCGTCACCATTGAAGAGAGTCTTGATGATTTCTCCGTTCTTCCTGTAGTTTTCTATCAGGTTATTGATGCTGCCCACCATTTCTTTCCACTGCTCGATGTCGAGTATGGCAGAGGTTTCTGCATCAATCTTGGCACTGATGTTTACAGGCAGGTTGTCGCTTTCAAATTTGCTGGTGGCTATCCACTTGTCGCGCTTCTTGTCGTACTTCGCCTCAAGAGGTCTTACTTCGTTGCCGCTCGTATATATAAATAAGGTGACACCGTTTACCTTGGTAGTGTCGTTGTTGGTCAGGTCGGCTACGAAGGTGAAGTCAGTACCGGTGTAGAACTGGTATGAACTTTCGCTCGTCTTGTTGTTTTCGAAGTCGAATGTTACTTCCAGGTTCTTGCGCATCCATCCGTTGTAGAACGACATGGTTACCGTCTTTACCTCTATTGCATTTTCGTCGTACAGACATTCCTTGGTCTCCGAACGGAGTTCCACACCTTGTCTGGTGGTTACCTTGGCAAAGATGTTGTGGCGTGATAGGTTGTACGCATCGTTGAGTTCGCATTTACTGTTCCACATGCCGTTAGCCAGAGATGTGGTCTGGCCGATGAGAACATCGCCGTCATAAATGAGGATTTCTGATCTGCCCACGGCTGTACCGCTTACGGCAATCTGCGTCTTAGCCACGGTGGCAGGCACGTTGATGGATAGATCCTTGGCGGTGTAGGTGGCAGAGCCGATAGGCTGAGTCACGGTTTTGCCATTGATATCAAACTGTGCCATGGCGCTTGGTGCGTATTCTCCACCCAGGGTAGGAATTACGCAGAATCTCACGCGGTCGGTGTAGCGTGCCATCGGGATGGTGAGTCGGTTGCCTTCCAGCGAGTAAGTGCTGGTGGTGTTGCCCACCATCACAGAGTTCTCCACGAACGAGCATGCCTCAGGAATATCCACCACCAGGTTCACGTTGCTCACCTTCTTGGCATAAGCCAGCTTGAAGTCTATCTTACCCGTCAGGGTGAGGTAATTGCCAGCCACGATGCTCTGCTTGTTTACGGTGAACGAGGTGTTCTCGCCCGTATAGTAAAGTTTGCTTTCGTTGAGCGTAGGAATCTGGTCGATTACCACCTTTGCGATGTTTCCGCTCTCCACCTTTACGGAAGTCTCCACATAGTCGCTGCCGCTCTTCAGTCCGCTCTGCTTCAGTTGCTGCAGCTCATACATGGTGTTGAATAGCTTGCTGCTTCCCATGCTGATGAGGGTATAGTAACCGTCTGTCAGGTTGCTGATGGTGAGCGAAGCATTGCTGTAGTCGTAAGTCTTTACCAGTTTTCCTGCTGCATCATAGAGCGAACCTACCACGGCCCCATTGAAGTTCTTGCCGTAGGAGGCTTCAATCTTGCCCAGTTCCACGATGCTGATGTTGGTGTTTGCCTTCATCTGGCCGTCGATGGTAGCCACGCTGCTTGTTGGCATGAATGCCGATGTCTTGCTGGTGGCTGTAATTTCCAGCACGTCACCTTCGTTCACTTCCTCCAGGAGCACAATCTGCGGATACTGCACGTTGTATTGGCTGATGGTGCGTTTCTGGGTCTTGTTGTAGATGCCGAATATTACGTTGTTGTAATCGCTGAACCAGTTTTGTGCATTTCCTTCTCCTGCGTTGCCATTCTCACATTTTCTGTAGTTGAAGCTGAGGTTGATGGTGGCTCCCGATATCGGTTTCAGTGCAATCTCCCCCAAGTCCACCTTCTCTTCCTTTGATGCAGCCAGGTTTTCATACGTGCTGCTCTGGCTGATGTAGTCGCTGGCATTGAAGGTGATGGAGGTAGGCACATTGCTCAGTTCCAGTTCGTAGAAGCCCTGCGCATTGGTCTTGCCGCTGATGGTCTTCGTATATTTTCCTCCGAAGGTCTGCGATGCGCTGATGGTAGCTCCATCCAGTGCGTTTCGGGTCACCAGGTCTTTCACCTTTCCGCTTACCTTCACGGTCTGCAGAGGATTGAGCTTCAGTTTGATGACATTGTCATTCTCCTTCACGGTATAGGTGGTTTGCGCAGGAATGGTATATTCCATTGCCAGTTCCTGGGACAGTGCAAGACGATAGCTCAGCTTGCTGCCTGCAAGCAGTCCGCTCATGTTGCCAGTCTGCGCCAGATAGCTTCCGGTTTCGTCGAGCCAGGTCACCTGCACCTGGTTGGTAACGTCATTTCCGTCAGGTGTTGTCACGCTGATATTCAGATCCTGCGGCATCGCCACATCCTTGAACGTTACGTTCACATCTTCATCCTTCACCTCCACATCATTCAACTGTGCGAATACATCGCCGCGCTGGTTGCGCAGGGTAACGTTCCAGGAGGTGTTCTTGATGAGGTTGGCAAAGGTGTAGGTGGTGCGGTTGGTCATCACATAGTGCATCTTCTGGCCACTCTTGGTGTTGGTCAGTTCAATCCACATTTGCTCATACAGTTTGGTATCGATGCCTTCCGGCAGCGATACGGCGAGAGAATGGATGTCGTCCTGTATAGGGAGCAGGGTGAAGTCTTTCCATACATTTGCCTCCTGATAGAGCGGCAGTGACGAAGCCGGTACATATACCACGAGTCCCTCGCCTGTGTCTCTGAATGCCTTTTCGTCCACGCTAGGCGGAGTCATGGCATAGATGGTTACAGACGACAGGCGGCTGTCATAGGCGAATGCGTTGTAGCCGATCTTCTCGATGCTGGCAGGAAGGCATACCGACTCCAGGTTGGTGTAATCGAAGGCGTATGACGGAATCTCCGTAATGCCAGTCACTCTGCTGATATCCAGCAAGGTACAATTGCTGAATTCGTTTGCCACGCCGAAGTCGTAGTCATTCATCTTGCCAGTCACGGTAATCATCTGTACGTCCGACATGCTGGCGCCGTTGATGGCACTCCATATACTTCCGCTCAGATTTCCCGGCTTGAAGTCATCCACGATTACTTCGCCCAGTTCCTTGTTCCAATAGTTCTTGTTCGGGTTGTCAGGATTCTGCGGATCGTATTCAAAGATGGCAGTAATCTGCGTTTTCTTCTTTGGAACCACGAATCTGAAGCTCTGCTCTTTCGAGATGACGGTATCTCCGCTCATCCATTTTCTGAACACGAATCCATTTCCCGGATAGGCATACAGGTCGATGCTGCTGCCTGCCGTGAAACGGGCACTGCTGAAGTTGAAGCTTCCGCCATTGGCAGGAGAAGCCGTCAGCTGCACATCATATTTCGTATTCATTACTTCCGGGTTTTCCGGACTTTGCGGATTGTATTTCAGCAGAGCCGTCAACTCTACGTTTCTTTCAGGCATTGTATAGTAGAACCCTCTTTCTCTGCTCAGGGTGTCCTTTCCGCAAACCCATGCCACCATCTGGAAGCCTGTGTTCGGATATGCCTCCACGTAAATCTGCTTGCTGGCTTCCCACTTCTTTTCTGAAGCGTAGTTGAAGCTGCATCCGTTAACCGGAGAAGCCTTCAGCTTGAGGCTGTATTTCTTGATTGGCACCTGCGGGTCTCCAGGGTTGGCAGGATTGTAGTCGCTGCTTTGTGCCCATAGAGGCAGTTGTGCCAAACATAGAAACAGCATGAATAATATCCTGTGTTTCATGTCTCTTCGTTTTAAGTACTATATTACTACTTTACCATGGTAACCTTCTGGGTTACGTTGCCCACCTTGATGATATACAAACCACCTGGCACATTGAAGATAGCTTCTGTTCCATTCTGGTTCTTCAGCAGTTTTCCGTCTGCACCATAGAGTTTGATGTCTTCCTTGGCAGTTGCCGTTACATGGATGCAGCCAGCCTGGGTGCTGATATGGATGCTGCCCGTGTTGGCATCCAGGGTGGTGATACCCGTGGTGTTTCCACGAAGGATAAGACTGAATCGGTTTCTGCTTTCACCAGCCTTTGCTGTAAAGCGATAGCCAGTCTCGTCGAGGGTGATTTCCTTGCCTTCCTGCTTATCCAGGAGTACGGCCTGCTCCGGTGCATCCATCAGACTGATGGTATAGTCGCCACCCTGTGCGAATCTTGCTCCCAGCTGGATGATGCCGTTGCCGATAGGTCGCTCGTTGATAGCGTAGTCGGCATCGCTCTCGATGGAGTAGAGCTGAGCCGACAGAGTTTCCTCGCTCATCATCTTGCCTGCATCATGGGTTGCGTTATAGCTCATTTCTGCCTCCGGGTTGATGACGATACGTGTGCGGTCGGCTGTGTTTTCGCCTGTAAGCGTCAGGTTGTAAACCTGGCGTGCTGCGTTGCCGGTCTGCATCTTGGCACGTGTTTCCTCAATGTCTCTTACATTCCTGTTGTGCTGGCGTCCTTCTGCGAGGAAGGTAATCTCAGCCTGGTCCACAGGGCGCTGAACGAAGAAAGCTTCTCCTGGCCAGAGGATGTAGTTGTCATCCACAAGAGAATATGCCTCGTAGGTAGAGTTGCTCATGTTCCAGGTGGTGATAGGGGCGCCAAAGTCCATGAACCGGGTGTCGAAATAACATGGATATGGGTTGCCGATGAGGTTCCAGCTGCGGTTATGAGAGAACTCAGACAGATATTCCTTCAGTTCAATCTTCTGGTCGGTTGATGCGAAGAGATTGTTTTTCTCAGCATCGTTGATAGCCTTGAATTGGAAGAGTACATGATTATACCAGCCATTGTTGTTGGTGCATTGCAGGATGTAGCCTTCGTGTGCATGCAGGATGCTGTCGGCTGTCATGTTCTGCCAGGTCTTCTCCTTCTGCTCGTTGGCTCGTGCCAGTCCTGAGTATTTGCGGATTACCCACTGCGTCTCATCGGTGAGACACTGGAAATCTGATACCTTCACGTTGAATGGCATGGAGAGGAAGACCCAGCGCTGCTTAGGCACATACAGTTTGGTACCGATGCTGTCGGCACGCATGGTAGCCTCGTTGATGAGGGTTCCGTGGATATTGACACTGGTTGAGCTTGACTGATTGATGTAGTAATTTGGATCGTATGTTAAGTCAAACTTGCTGAGCGACAGCGTACTGTTTCCCTTCACGGTCAGGCTTCCGCCGTTACCCCCATAAGTATCAATCAGCATGCTAGGCTTGTAGTCTGCAGGCAGAGAGTCTGGCAGGTTAAGCGTAAATTCTTTCCAGATGTTCATGCTTTCAGGGAGTTCATCTGTTGCCTTGATATGGGTGAATGCATCCCAGCCCCTTGTCTGCTTGTAGGCATTGAGCACGAAGGTAGGCACATAGAGGGTTCGCTTGCTCATGTCCATGCCGCCATAGAAAGGATTTTCATCCCTAACCTGTGGAGGTACCAGTGCCAGACAAGTAACTTCTTTCAGATTTTTGCAATAAGCAAAAGCATTATTAACGGCAGTTACACTGGCAGGTATGGTAACCTTTTCCAATGAATTGCATCCGTAGAATGCTGCATATCCTATCGTTTTCGTTCCCTTTGGAATCAAGATCTCCTTCAGGTTCTTGCATCCGTTGAATGCTTCATCTCCAATGGTTTCCAGTTGTTCCGGCATGCTGACGGATGCCAAATTACTTAACTCATAAAAAGCTCCGCCAGAGATGGTCTTCAGCGAAGAAGGCAGTTCTAATGTGGTCAGTGCATAGCATCTGTAGAAAGCATTACTTCCCATATAAACCAGACCTTCAGGGAATTTGATGCTCTTCATATTGTAACAACCATAAAAAGCTGAATTGCCTATGCTCGTTACACCATCAGGAATGGCTACATTTTCAAGAGTCTCGCAGTATCTGAATGCACTTTCTCTGATGGTCTTGAGATTCTTAGGCAAGGTAACTTTCTTGAGGCCACGGCGCTCATTGAACAGATAATCTGGCATGTTTTCCATATCCACCTCTGAGAGATCTATCTCTACGAGGTTAGGCATGCGCTTCTGAATATTGTAGATGTCATCATCGTTGAGCTTACCCTTGATGGTCAATATGTTGACATCGCTGATATTCTCAGTCTTCTTAAGAATTTCATTACCCAGTTCTCCCGGTGTAGCCAATTCCACAGAGATGCTGAAGCCCTTGCCTGCAAGGAGGATATAGTTCTTCCATCCTTCCACTTCTTTATAGCTGTTGAGGCTTCCTTCTGGAATATTGATGATTCTCAACTGATCTGTTCCATAGAAAATGTTGTCCCCTAAAGTAGGAGAATTTACTGGTTTCATCACCAGATGTTTGAGATTGGTGTATCCGAAGCAGTAATTTCCCATAGACTCTACTGATTCCGGAATCTCAATTTCTTCTAGGTTTTGGCAATAATAGAATGCATGTTGACCTATGTCTTTGATACCATCAGGCAGATTCACTTTTCTGATGTTATTATGTGTGTTATAAAACACTGAATTACTTCCGTTGCTGATGCTTACCACCTGATAGGTCTTGCCATTATAATCCACGGTGGCTGGAATAATGGCAGTACCACCATTCTTATTATAGCGATGAAGCGTGGCAGTGAGGGTGGAGTCCACTACTATGTATTGTAAACTGTCGACAGTAATGTCGTTGACGGCGGTACCTTGTCCGCTTCCAGCGTAGCATTGCAGTGATGTGCAAGCCATCGCCATGATGATGAGGTATCCTTTAGCCATAATTCTGGAGTTTAAAGGGTGAGTAAAAAGTTAAATGTCTCTCTGAATCTGCTGCCAATTCTTATCTGTTGTTGATATATGATTTTCCTTGCAGACACATTCATTGTGCAAATATACAACTTTTCTTCTTACGTCATGTCAAATTCCTTTGAAAATTGCATTTGTAGTGTGAATTTATTGTATTACCCCAAAGAAAACGGGTAACCTGCTGGTGAAATATACCACCTATGGTGAGAGAATCGAGGTGCGCACAGGTTTAAAGCCAACCGTCAATTATAATCCCCTGATGCCGTTTTTATTTCTTATTCATTTCCAAAATAACGTTAAAAACAATTAAGAACTTTCCAAAAATACATAATTAATTGTGTATCATGACTTTTTGTCCTTACCTTTGCAAGGTTATAGAAGATTATTCAATAATATTTGGAATAAATATACGATTTTAAATGAATAAAAAGCGATTCTTGCTGGGGGCAATCACTGCCACCCTGATTGGAAGTTCTTGCTATGCCATCTCCATGGAAGCTGCACCGGAGATGGGATTGTTCAAGAAGAAAAAGAAAAAAACAGAGCAACCTACATCGGATTATAAGAAAATAGTAGGCAGCGATTCTGTGAATGTACGAGGAGTCATGAATGTAGTAAAGAAGGAGCAGGATTTCTACCTTGAAATGCCTACCAAACTGATGGGAAGAGTGTTCCTCGTTTCCAACAAACTGCAGCGTGTGCCTTCCGAACTCAACGAGGCAGGCGTAAACCGTGGTATCAACTACGAAAACCAGTGTATCCGTTTTGAATGGAATCAGGATAAAAAGACCGTTTTTGTGCGCCAGCAGCGCCTTACTCCCGAAGTAGATTCCAAGGATGCCATGGCGGCATCCGTTGAAAGCAATTACATTGATCCGCTCATCGCAAGCCTCAAGGTAGAGGCGGTGGCCAAGGATTCTTCCACCGTCATCTTCAAGGTGAACGACCTCTTCAACGGAAAGAAGACTTATCTCAATGATGTGTTCAATCTCATCAATCTCGGCACTTCAGCCGATTCCGATTTGTCGCGCATCATCGATATCAAGGCTTTCAGCAACAATATCACCGCAACTTCTGAACTTACCACCGTGGTACACGAGGGTAAGAGCAAGACCAATATCACCGTAGAGGTAAGCAGTTCGCTGGTCCTCCTTCCTGAAACCCCGATGGTGGCACGCAAGGAAAACCAGCGCGTGGGCTATTTCACCACCAGCCGATTGCAGTATGGCGACCACCAGCAGGAGGTGACCCGCAACAACTATATCACCCGCTGGCGCCTGGAACCTAAGGATGAGCAGGCCTATCTGCGTGGCGAACTGGTAGAGCCTAAGAAGCCTATCGTCTTCTACATCGACCCAGCCGTTCCGGAGTTCCTGCGCCCTTATATTAAAAGAGGTATGACCGACTGGAACGCAGCGTTCGAGAAGGCAGGATTCAAGAATGCCGTACAGGTGTTCGACCTCACCGACAGCATTGCTGCCGAAGGCGACGACATGAAGTATTCTGTGCTGACCTACGATGCTTCAGAGAAGGCGAACGCCATGGGTCCTTCCGTCATCGACCCTCGAACAGGCGAGATTCTGGAGGCAGACATCATCTGGTGGCACAACGTGAAGTCGCTCCTGCGCGAATGGATCATGGTGCAGACAGGAGCCTACAACAAGGAGGCACGCCAGTATGAATTGCCAGAGGCCTTGATAGGCGATGCAGCCCGATTCGTAGCCTGCCATGAGGTGGGCCACTCGCTCGGATTGCGCCACAACATGATAGCATCCAATGCATACCCTACGGATTCCCTCCGTTCCAAGTCGTTCACCGACCATGTATGCGGCACTGCAGCATCCATCATGGACTATGCCCGTTTCAACTATGTGGCACAGCCGGGAGATGGCATCCAGCAGATTTCTCCGCAAATAGGTCCTTACGACCTGATGGCGATAGAGTGGGGCTACCGCTGGTTCCCGGATGAGAAGAAGGCCGCTTCAGCACAGCAGGATTTCCTGAAGAAGCACAGCGGAAAGGAATTCAGATACAGCGAGACGCAGAGCCAGCGCACCGCCATCGACCCACGTTCCCTGAGCGAGGATTTGGGCGATGACGCCATGAAGTCGGCTGCCTATGGCATCGCCAACCTGAAGCGCGTGATGCCTAACATCATCGATTGGACCCGCACAGGCGAACCGGGTCAAACCTACGATGAGGCATCGAAGCTCTATCAGGGAGTCATCTTCCAGTGGAGTCTCTACCTCTACCATGTGCTCGCCAATGTGGGCGGCATGTACATCGACAATACCACCATCGACGATGGTAAGCCTACCTTCACCTTCGTGGAGAAGGACAAGCAGAAGCGAGCCGTGCAGTTCCTCATCGACGAGGTGTTCACCTGTCCGAAGTGGCTCTTCAGAAGCGAGCTCAACAAGTATACCTTCATCAACAAGAATACGCCGCTGGGCGTGCAGGAGCAGTCGCCAGACTATGCACTGCAGAACCAGCAGAGCTACATGCTCTGGGATATGCTCGACAACAGCCGCATCATGCGCATGTTTGCCAACGAGCAGAACAACGGCAGGAATGCATTCACAGCCGTAGAGATGATGGATATGCTGCATAAGCACTTCTTCGGCAAGACCCTGACAGGCAAGTCGCTCAGCGTAGACGACCGCCAGTTGCAGAAGAACTTCGTGGATGCGCTCATCACGGCTGCCGCTCAGCAGGAGGGCGTGAAGATCAACAAGAAGATTTTCGATTCCCCTGCCATCATCGACTCGCCGGATTTCAACATGCCATGCCATAGCCTCAGTTCGGCTCCCCGCACCATCGACATGGGCGGCACCCAGACGGCACGTGTGAGCGATGCCATCAGCGTGAAGCGTGGCGAACTCGTGAGAATCCTCAACCTGCTGAAGGGCAAGCGCCGTTCTGGCGATACTGCCACCCAGTTCCACTACGAGGACGTGATCATGAGAATCCAGACGGCTTTGGGTCAGGAGATTAGATAATTTATAATTAACAATTTATGATTGATAATTAAGGGATTAAGTAATTAAGGTAAACAAAAAAATAGAGAGATTGTATATGAGAATGAGAACATTCATGCTTTTGATCATGGTTTTCGCCATGAACATTCTCTCAGCACAGGAGCGCACCATCACGGGTATCGTGGTGGATGGCAGCATGGGCGACGACCCGCTGCCAGGCGCTACCATCTCTGTGGTGAGAGGTCCGAACAAGAAGGTGTCACATGGCACCGTGACCGACTACGAAGGCAAGTTCACCCTCAAGGTGGATGCCCAGGATAAGTCGTTCTCCGTAAGATTCATGGGATTCGAAACCAAGGATGTCAACATCGAACCAGGAAAAAACGACTATAAGGTGGTTTTGGAATCTGACGCCAAGCAGATTGGCGAGGTGGTGGTGACGGGTTATCAGGAACTGGACCGACGCAAGCTGACTTCGGCGGTAACCACCCTGAAAATCAGCGATGAGAAAATCGGTGCCGTCAACAACATCGACCAGGCACTTGCCGGACAGATTGCCGGACTTTCTTCCATCACCTCTTCGGGTGCACCGGGTGCGCCGGTAAAGATCCGCATCCGCGGTACCGCTTCTATCAACGGTACCCAGGAACCGCTGTGGGTGCTCGATGGTATCCCGATGGATGGCACCGATATCCCAAGCATGGAGGATCTGAAGGATATCGACAATATCTACCAGACTTCCATCGCCGGATTGAATCCATCCGATATCGACAACATCACCGTGCTCAAGGATGCTGCAGCCACTGCCATCTACGGTGCGAGAGCTGCCAATGGTGTCATCGTCATCACTACCAAAAAGGGACGTGCGGGAGCACCGGTCATCAACTTCTCGGGCAAGATGACCTTCATGCCTAAGACGGATATCGACCGACTCAACCTGCTCAACAGCAATGAGAAGGTAGACCTGGAACTCGGTCTGCTGGCATCTGATTACACCTATCGCCAGAACAAGGGTGGGGTAGCAGGCATCCTCAATAGCCTGGGCGAAACCAGCGCCTACAAGGCAGGCGGATGGAATGCGCTGAGCCAGACAGCCCAGAACCAGATTAACCAGCTCCGCAACACCAATACCGACTGGAATGATATCCTCTTCCGCAATGCACTCACCCAGGAGTACAACATCGGCATCTCGGGTGGCGGCGACAAGAGCGATTACTATACATCCGTGGGCTATACCGACGAGCAGGGTAACGTGAAGGGCGTGGGAAACACCCGATACAACATCACCCTGAAGACCAACTACCAGGTGAACAAACTCCTCAAGGTGGGCGCTTCCGTATATGCCAACGAGCGTAAGCAGAATACCTATCTCACTGATAGCAACGGCTTTACCAACCCGGTATATTATTCCCGATTGGCAAACCCATACTTCACCCCATACGATGAGAACGGTAACTACAACTACGATACCAACGTGCAGGGCAAGGAGGATTCCTCACTCAACTTCAATATCTTCGAGGAGAGATCCAATGCCAACACCAAGCGCCGCGACCGTTCGATGATGGCAATTCTCAATGCCGAGCTGCGCCTCACCGACTATCTGAAGATTACCTCGCAGTTTGGCTTGCAGGAGGATTCCTATTCCCTGAGCAAATATGCCAACGAGAACACCTACGCCATGCGCAAGGAGAAACTCTTCACCGAATACCAGGGTGCCGACGGCGTGAAGAAGAGCTTCCTGCCGGATGGAGGTATGCACAAGACCACGGAGTATCACAACCGCCAGTGGACCTGGAAGGCGATGGCTGAATTCGTGAAGACCTTCAACCGCATCCACGATGTCAACTTCATGCTGGGTACCGAGGTTCGCCATGCCAAGTCAAATTCCATCTACAGCGTGGCTTACGGATATGATTCCCGCACCCTCACCACCCAGCCGGTCATCTTCCCTAGCCAGACCTGGGCAGATTCCTATCCGCTGCATCAGGAGACAGAGTCGGAGAATGCCTACGTATCCTGGTATGCCACAGGTTCTTATTCGCTTCTCAACCGCTATACCATCGGTGGAAGCGTTCGTTTCGACGGTTCAGACGTCTTCGGCGTAGCCAAGAAATACCGCTATCTGCCTCTCTACTCCGTGAGTGGACTCTGGAGAGCGAAGGAGGAGAATTGGCTCAAGGACGTGAAGTGGATGGACAACCTCTGCCTCCGTGCCTCTTACGGTTTGCAGGGTAACATCGACAAGAATACATCACCTTATTTGATAGGTATACTGAAGAAGGGCACCATCCTGCCAGGCATCAGCGAGGACATCATCAACAGCGAGACCGCTCCTAACCCTAACCTGAAATGGGAGAAAACGGAGAACGTGAACGCCGGAATCGATTTCGCCGTATTGCACAATGCCATCACCCTCTCTGTAGACTACTACTATCGCCACAGCACCGACCTCATCGGTCTGAAGATGCTGCCGCTGGAGAGTGGATTCTCTTCAACCACCATCAACTGGGCGAGCATGAACAACAAGGGTGTGGAGATAGCCCTGGGCACCAGAAACATCCATACCAAGGATTTCAACTGGACCACCAATCTCAACATCGGTTACAACGAGAACAAGGTGATTCAGGAAACCGTGGCTCAGAATGCCACCTATCCAGGCCGTGAAGGTTATCCTGTGGGAGCACTCTTCGCCTATAAGACAGCCGGACTCGATGCCGACGGTTATCCGCTCTTCGTTAACAAGAATGGCGAGAAGGTATCTGCCACCGAGTTCCTGAAGCTCAACGCCCATGGAGCCAGCACCCTCACCGCCGAGGAGCAGCGCAACCTGTATACCTACATGGGTAGCACAGACCCAAAGTGGACGGGTGGTTTCATCAACACCTTCGATTACAGGAACTGGCAGTTGGGCATCAACTTCACCTTCAACTTCGGCATGAAGGTGCGCGTGCAGCCTAGCTACTCACCAGCCAATTACGACAGAGGCTTGAACGTGAACCGCGACATTCTGAACCGCTGGACGGCAGATAACACCAGCGGCAGTTTCACCAAGCTGATGGTCAGCACCGAGCGCCCACGCGAGTACGTGCAGTATAACGAGTACAACCTCTACAGCATGCTCGATACCTGGGTGAAGGATTGCAACTACGCCCGCCTTCAGAGCCTACGCCTGGGATACAAGTTGCCAACCCAGTGGCTGAGCCGCATCGGCGTGAAGAGTGCATCCCTCTCTCTTGAGGCACGCAATCTGCTCGTCATCGCCAGCAACTACAGCAACTATCTGGACCCGGAGACGATGGGCAACCCATACGCGCAGCCTATCCCGAAGAGTTTCATATTTGGCGTAAACGTAAATTTCTAAAAGAATGAAGACAATGAAAAGAAGATATTTGATGGGCATCGTCATGATGTTGGCGATGATAGGATTCACCAGTTGCGATGATTTCCTCGACATCACCCCAACCGGAAAGGTGATAGCCAAGACGGGCAAGGAATACAGAGCCTTGCTCACCTACGAATACAAGAATTTCTCGGAAGACCGTGGACTCGCCACCCTGCGAAGCGACGAGATGACCCTGAGCAAGGCATCCACATCTACCGAGGATTACGATTCTTACTTCGACATCTGGGCATGGAACGACCTCAACCAGCAGAGCACCACGGCTTCTTTCGGCTGGCGCCGTTACTATCATGCCATCTACATCGCCAACTACATCATCGAGAATCAGACCAAGATTACCGAGGCTACACAGGATGAAATCAGTCAGCTGGTGGGCGAGGCCTATATGATGAGAGCCTACTGCCACTTCCTGCTCGTCAATCTCTATGCCGATGCCTATACCCATTGCAATCCGGCTACCACCCGCGGCATCCCGCTCTCGCTGGAGGCAAATGTCAACAACGTGCTCACCTGCAGCAGCGTGGAGCAGGTTTACCAGCAGGTGATTGCCGACATCAAGGAGGCAAAGACCCGTCTGAAGGTGGCTGCCTGGGACGAGGGCTACACCTACCGATTCAACCAGATTTCTGCCGATGCTCTGCTGGCTAGAGTCTATCTCTACAAGGGCGACTGGCAGGATGCCCTGGCAGAAGCGAAAGTGGTGATGGAGAAACATGGCGACCTGGAAGATCTGACTGATTCAAAGGTATTGCCAAACTACTATAAGTCGGTGGAGAGCATCGTTGCCCTGGAGCAGGTGATGACTTCCGGCTATGTGAAGATGGGCGTACCTAGCAAGGCGCTGGTTGATACCTATCGCACGGGCGACAAGCGCAAGGCGCTCTATTTCAAGGCACAGACCGCCAGCGTCTACAGTCTGATTAAATATGGCGACAAGGGCAACGACGGCTATCGCTGCTCCTTCCGTTCTGCCGAGGCCTACCTCATTGCTGCCGAAGCTGCAGCCCAGAATGCAGCTGACAACGCCGCAGCCGATGATGCTAATCTGGTTGAGGCTCGCACCTATCTCAAGGCGTTGATGGCCAAGCGATATGCAGCAGCTAAATACAACCAGTATGCAGCCGAGCTTGATACCATGCAGAAGGCGGACTTGCTCAAAGCCATCTACAACGAACGCACCTGCGAGCTTGCCTTCGAGGGACATCGCTGGTTCGACCTCCGTCGTACCACCCGTCCGCAGTTGAGCAAGACCTACGGTGAGAATAGCTATGTACTTGAAGACAACGATTCCCGATATACCCTCCGCTTCCCAATCGAGGCAGTAGAGGCGAATCCGAATATCGAGAAATGGGAGGGCAAGTAAAATAATTGTTTCACATAAAAATTAATTGATTATGAGAAGATTTACATTTTCAATGATGCTGGCGCTGGCAACGGTTGCAGCCAATGCCAAGGATGTGTTGGATGCTCCTACCTGGACAGACAACCTCACCACCACAACAGAAGCCAAGGATTTGACCCGTGCTGCAGCCATGGCAGTTGACAACGAAGGTAACTCCATCGTAACCGGTAGCTTTACCAAGGATCTGGAGTTCGCTGCCAGCTATCTGGAGCCAGTGGCCAACAGTGCCTTCATTGCCAAGTACGATAAGGCTGGTGCCAAGAAGTGGGCTGCCGGTCTGGCTGGTGCTGCCACCGTCACCACAGTGGCTACCGATGCCGACGGCAACGTTTATGCAGCCGGCGTATTTGCTGATCAGGTAGCAATCAAGGATGCCAGCGGTGAAACCAAGGCTACCATCACCGGTATGGCCGACAAGGTAGATAAGGTATCCGGCTTCATCGTGAAGTACGACAAGCAGGGTGCGTATGTAGCTTCCAAGACCATCCTTGCCGAGAGCGATGCAGAGATTGCAGCCTTGGATATGATTGGCGTGCTGAGTCCTTCTTTCACAGCCAAGAAACTGGTAGTTGATGGCAACAAGCTCTATCTTTCTGCCTCTTACAAGGGCAATGTAGCCTTGGATGGTGTTACCCTGCAGGGTAAATATGCTTGTTCAGAGGGCTGGTTGTATAATGATGAAACCACCATGTGCGTGCTCTCTTTCGATGCAGCCGACCTGGCAAATGCCAGCATCGTTTCTGTGCTTGGCGCTACAAAGCAGTTGACAAATGAGGCTACCTACAATACAGAAGACGTTAACTTCGCCATCAACGACGGCAAGATTTACGTAGCTTACGTAGCATCCGGTAAGGATATGACCCTTACTGCTGCCGGCAAGGATACCAAGATTGAGACAGCCTATGAAGCGAGTGCTACTGAGCATGCCTACGTATTGGCAGCCATCGATGGCGACCAGGTAACTACCCAGGTTTATCATTCTGTAGCCACAGATAATTCCAACACTCTGAACACCATCGACGAGATGGCCTATCAGAAAGGCAAGCTCTATCTGGCAGGTTCCTTCAACCAGGCACTTCCTTTCGACAACACCATCTCTTATCTGGGAGGTTGCGATGCCTACGCAGCCTGTCTGGATGCAGCAAATCTCAACAAGAACTGGGCAGTAGCCAGTGCTTTCGATGAGGGTGATGCCAAGCACAAGGCAGAAATCATCAGCGGTATGCTGGTTGATGAGGATGAAGTCACTCTGGTAGGTTGGGTAGAGAATACTTTTGACCGCACCATCGAGGCTCCTCTGGGCTATCAGATCAACACCAAGACCCCAGCCATGCAGAAGGGTGAGCAGGTACTGATCACATCCGTAGCCGAGAACGGCAACTATGCTCTTTATCAGACTGATAATGTGAAGGGTAGTGATGAGGACAAGACCACTGAAGGCACTTACTCATACATCTTCTATAACAATGCAGAGTCATCAGGCATCAGCAAGGTTCTTGCCGACGACAACACCATCGATTGGGATGGCAATGAGGTAACACTCGCCAAGTCAGCCGACATCACGGTTTATACAGCCGCAGGTGCAGTAGTGAAGTCAGCCAAGAACGTGAAGTCATTGTCTCTCGCCGATGCAGCTCATGGCATCTACCTGGTAAAGGTAGGCAAGCAGGCGTTGAAGATTGTGAAGTAACTTTCGCCAGAAAGTAATATAATAAAAAATGGCATTAGAATATGGAGTTTTCCATATCCTAATGCCATTTCTTTTATTTCTCTGAAAATAAACTCGGATAATTAGTCTGTTCTCATATTTTTTTTGTATTTTTGCCACGTGTTCTACGTCCCAAAAATCTCTTTCGCCTCCAGGCAAGGACACTCTTTGGGGGTGGTGCCCGGCAAATCCCGATGGCCCACAATCTCGGCTTTCGGGAAAAGCCCCTTCAGGACTGCAAGCAGTTCACGGATTCTGGAATACTGCTCCGGAGTCAGCGTGTTGCAAGGTCTGCCTTTCTCGTCCAGACCGCCCTCGTAGCAGATACCTATCGAGCAGCGGTTGTAGGGGCGGGCATGGGCACCAACCTCCAGCAGGAAACGGTGTTGCGTGCAGCTGCCGTCCTTTCGCACATAAAAGTGGTAGCCGATGTCACGGAAACCGCGTGCCAGATGGTCGCGTCGCAACTGCTCCACCGGATAATTCCGGTTGCATCTCGTGGCAGAACAATGCAGCACGAGATACTTCACAGACTCTGGCGACATCATATATCGCCCGTCCTCCACTCTGGCGAGGAGAGTCCGCTCATTGCGGACCATCTCCCCACCAATCGTCATAGGAAACTGATCTTTAGTCATAAGCAAAAATCAGGTGTTTAGGAATTAGTACTTGAGACATTGGGCACACGAGCTGACACCCAAGGCCGTGAGAGCTGCAATTAATGCCTGCAGCACGGCATAGAGAACACTGGTCCAGGAAATCTTCCTGTTGGGAACATCATTTAAATTCATAGGCATTGATGATTTTAGATTACTACGTCAGAAGAATCACCATCGCTGCCGCCACCCTGGTCGGTGCCGCCCGTAGTTCCGCCCGTAGTACCCGAACCGCCTGCGCCCTGAGTGTTATCGCCCGAGCCCGGGTTCTTGTTCTCGCCGGTAGAACCGCCGCCGTCGGAATCACCAGGTGTCTTCTCCTTCTTCTCGTCATCGTAATTCACGAGTTCGATGTTGTCAGGAACCAGGTTATAGACACGGCTTCCGTTCTTCAGCAGGCTATACGCAGGACGGAAGGAAGGGATGAGGCTCTTCACGAGCTTGGCGTTGGCATTCTTCTCGTTCTCCACAGCACCGCTGGTGATGAAGCGGAGGTAAAGCTTGCCGAAGCCGAGCAGCTCGATGTCGTAACCCTTCTTCAGGTTCTCCTTCACATAGTAGGCATAGCGGTCGAGCACAGCCTTTACGTCGGCAGGAGTAGCGGTAGACTCCATAGAGATCTGCTTAGCAACCTCTTCGGTGGTCAAAGTACCATAACTGTAAGGGCGAACGCTGTAGAGTGTCTTACCCTTCTTAGGTCCCATGTGGACCACTGTCTTTGAAATTTTGTAACTCTTACTCATAAAACAAACTGTTAAAAGGTTAATAATTAAGTTTTTGTCTGATAGACGTTGCAAAGATACAACAAAAAAAGAGCAAAGTCAAGTGCGTTTACTATTCATGCCGTTTGGTTTACTTCTGATTCACTGCTCGTTTACAAAAATTAAAAATGATGGATATGCTAGTACAAAAAGAAGCAAGAATCGAGACTCCGTTACTGAAGCTCCGCCAGGAAGAGCTTCATCTTGCTATATATATTAATAATGTGGAGACCTTGGAAGAGTATGTTGCCAAGCTCTCTGTATGTGTCAGTGCCCGCGAACTGGCACTGGTGGTTGATGACATGGTGTGGGATTCAGCCGTGAAGGTGGATCGCGATACGGCGGTGATGCAGGAGTTCATCCGTGTTCTTCTTCCGCTGGCTCCCCATGTCACCACCGGCATCAACAATATCCGCAAGCAGATCAACAATCTGCTGTGCAAGTCGAGATAGGTGGGGGAGCAGTAAAAGAAATATGTGGAATTGGTTTATCACACTACCACCTCATACAATTTCTTGTCTCCTATTACCACTTCATGCAAACCAGGCTGTTTGTTCCTGTTGAAGCAGAAACTGAGCATATAGCCTGTCTGCAAATGGTAATAGTCGAGATATTCGCTGATGACATCAGTACGAGTCAAGTCGCGAGTCATGCACAAAACGAGGCTTGTCATACTCACCTTGCTGATAGATGGAAGTATCCTTGGCATTGGAAATAAAGAGATTATAAAGCCAAGTCTCGAAGATACGGCAATAAATAAGGGTAGCACCTTGGTACTCCTTGACAAAATTAAACATGATAGCGATATTGAGGTCCCTGTCATAATAATTGAACGAAACCCGTTTGCCACCAAAGATAATCGCCTTCAACGTTTCCGCAAGAGTAGGGAACTGGCTCACCTTCTTCTCCATATCGTCAAACAGGGTATTATGCTCCTTCAGGAGATGGTTCACCGACGCCAATACACCTTCCCTGTCCCAGGTAAGACCACCCTCATCCATGATTTGACAGATGCGGCTCACCAAGAATGGATAACCCGAAGTATAGTCATAAATCATCTGACCTACGAAATGTTCATCAAAACTAATATGATGGTCTTCCTTATATTCTGCCAGCATCCCTGCGATGCCATCGGCAGGTAGGCTCATGTTAGCATCAAAAGTCACAGCAATGTTCCAAGGCGAATTGTACTGATGCTGCTCTTCCGGACGGAGTTTCAATTTCAAGTTCTTGACATCATAGACGCCTGCGAGGATAACCGACTGGAAAGTAGGGCGTTCATCACGCTTAAGATACATGTTACGAAGAAGTCCCAAGAAATGAATGAACTCTATATGATTGCCCGCAGCATCCACTTCATCTATCAAAAGAACTATCTTATCTGTTTTTGACATTTTAGATACCGTTCTGTTAAAAGACAGACTATCCATCGTCTTGTCTTCACTCGAAACAGATAGCCTGAGGACTTCTTTAGAAGAATCGGACAAATTCTGAACCTCATCCCATTCCACACTATCATTCATCAGCAACAAGGATGCAAACATTAGGGTCTCATCACTCTTGAATGCACTATCCCCAAGCCCCTCGAAACTCAAGGAGAACACAGCATACCCTTCTCCCTCAAGCTTTTTCTTGAGGAGAGCCAAAGTCGTGGTCTTGCCATACTGGCGGCCTCTGTTGATGCAAAAGAAATTGCCACGGCGCACCAATTTGGCAGCAGCCTCCACCTGACGGCTGATGTCAACCATATAGTGCATGGATGGGATGCACTTACCTGTCGTATTGAATACCTTCATATCGCTTGATGTTATTATTAAGCATATCTATATTACTTTTTCTAACCATATTTTATAGGCTTTGCGGAACTTTTCCAACTTCTAGCCGCTGCAAAGATACTATTTTTTTCCGAAACTTTTCTATTTAACAAGAATATTTTCTCAAAAGATTACTTATTGCATAAAGTGGAATTACATCTACGTGACGAATGGCATCCTGGGATTCTTTATCAACATACTCAAACTCTCCGAAATTCTCCAGGGATGTACGAACAGCATGATGAAGAGCCTTCTTTCTCATGAATAGCCATAAACTCTGCATGCTGCCCCTGGTAGTGGCTTTCACTTCTATCGGTAAAACCACACCATCCTTGGCTTCCAGATAATCAATCTCAGCATTGGTCCCTCTTGACAAATTCTGCCAATAATACATTTCTGCCTTCTGGAAACAATCGTGGTTCTTGACGAGTTCCAAACCAGCAAACATTTCTGATTTGATGACCGAAGAATGAACATCATCGGCCACCTGCCTATAGACAAACTTACTGCCAGCCTGCAAAGCTACGGAACGCAAGACCTTTCTCAATAAAGCTGGAGACACACGCGACTTGTACTTGGCAAAATCATCCTGATAGGTATCTTATTGATTTTCAGTGCAAAGATACAACTTTTATCCAAAAGTCAAGGCAAACAACGGTTAATTTTATCCAAAAGTCAAGGCTAAAATGACGTTTTTTTATCCAAAAGTCAAGGCAAACATTTTTTTCAGAAACTTTTCCCTGAAATCTCTTGCAGATGTGAAAATAAAACCGTAACTTTGCGCAAAAGTTGATTTTTAAAGACAGATTAGGAATTATGGTAGAGACAAACGATAGAATATTGCCTGTAGGCATCCAGTCTTTTGAGGAAATCAGAAAGCAAGGATGCCTGTATGTTGACAAGACAGATATTATCTGGCAACTTGCTAACAGAGGAAAGAAGTACAATTACCTGAGCCGCCCACGCCGCTTCGGTAAATCCGTGCTTGTTGATACGCTCGAAGCCTATTTCTTGGGTAAGAAGGAACTCTTCGAGGGATTGAAGATTATGCAGTTGGAGACGGAATGGGTGAAACGACCTGTCATCAGACTCGATATGAGTCAGGCTGGCGCAGAGCCGGTAAGTATTCAAAGCTATCTGGACGATAGCTTCAATACTCTTGAAACGGAGTACGGAATAGTTGTGCGCCAGAATAGTTCTCTTGCCGTAAGATTCAAGAATATCATTGAAACAGCTTACAACAAAACCGGACAGCAGGTTGCCATTCTCATCGATGAATACGACTCCCCTTTGCAGCATTCCTGGAAGACTCCACAGCATAAAGCATGTACTGATATCTATAGAGAAGTATTTGCAGTCTTGAAAGCACAGGATAAATACGAGAAATTTGTCTTCATCACCGGCATCACCAAGTTTACGCAAATATCTCTCTTCTCTGTGCTCAACAATCTGAGCAACATCAGCTTTGAACCCGAATATGCTGCCATCTGCGGTATTACCAAAGAAGAATTATTACGTGATTTCAAGCCGGAAATCAATAAGTTGGCAGAATATGAAGACTGGACTTACGACGAAGCAGTAGCCAATCTGACGGCATATTATGACGGCTATCATTTTAGTCGCCGCAATATGGTGGATGTCTTCAATCCGTTCAGTCTCATCAATGCCTTGGCAGATTCTGATTTGAAGAACTACTGGGCTTCATCGGGTGCCACCTCGCTGCTGCCTAAGTTTGTGGATGACATGGAAATCAAATTGGGTAATTTTGATACTTGCGCCATCCTCCGTCAAACCATAGAGACATCGGATGTGACAGGCGGCGGAGCCGAATTGTTTCTCTATCAGTCGGGCTATCTTACGATTAAGGGTTACATTAACGGAACTTATCTTCTTGGCATTCCTAACTTCGAGGTGAGGCAAGCGTTGAATGAAATCGTGTTGCCAACGTTGACCATGCGCAAGAACAATGACCTTCAATCTACCCAGGCATTTCTGAATGCTCATCTCAGCGTAGGCAATCTACCCGAAGCCATGAAATGCCTGAAGGCACTCATTGCGGATGTGCCCTACAGCAACAAGAAGCTTTCCTGCATGGATATGGAGGAGCGCTATCGCCTGATTCTGAGCACCATCTTCAATGCCATCGGTTGCCGGGTGGAAGTAGAGAAGATGATTGCTACAGGCAGGATTGACATGGTGGTAGAAGTCACCAACTTCATCTATGTGCTGGAGCTGAAGCTGAGCAACAACGGCGGTGTGGATGCTGCCGAAGAGCAGATGAAAGCCAAGCAGTATGCCGAACCTTTCAAGGCTGATAAGCGGAAAGTAATCGCCCTTGCCATAGAACTGGATGATATGGGAAAGGGATTGGTTGACTGGAAGGAAGCATAGGATTCTAATGCAAGAATAATAAAGGTGGAAGTACAATCAAGACTTCCACCTTTATTTTTTAATTTTTCGACTCAGTAAGATGGCTTGGCATCTCTCATCTTACTTGGCTACATCAAAAGTTAGGGTCTCTATCATCTCAACCGATGGACCTTCTTCATCACTTTCATTGTTATGTGCTTCCAAGACAAGCTGCCCACTTTTGTTGACTGTAGCTATCGTTTTTCCCTGTGGTTCACCTTTAGGATGAAACAGGGTGAATAAGCCGCGCCATTCATTCTCGTCAGGTTCGCCATCCTCATTATAATCAAAATCAATATACCAAGTCTGTATCTCGTTGGAATTCTCGCCTGCCCATCTCCAAATCAAACCATCAACCAAAATACCTTCACCGACTTTTGCAAGTATCGTGCCAGCCTTTGTAAACACGAGTTGCTTCACCATATAACTATCAGCTTCTTCTATCATCTGATTGTATTCTTCCTCATCCTCATTGGTCCAATCATCCGAACTCTCTCGTTTTACATATTCTTTCAACTTGGTGTACAGCTCTTTGTAGCTACTTTCCGTATAGTCAAAGAGAGCTCTTCCATTCAATTTGTAACACAATCCAACACTTTTGATTTTCCAGGCACGGCAGATACTGTTCGTCATCACAGTATTGTTCGTATTAGTCTTTGGAGAAAGGCGTGCAGGACAAGTCCATTCATTTCCACTTTTATTAGAATGTATTGTCATAGAAGCAACGCTTCCATTATCATCCTTGTTTATTCTTACAGTACCGAAATCTTCCAACAGAAAGTAATCCTTGTCTGTTTTCGTGTAATTGCCATAGTACACGCCAACATATTCTGATGTTGCGCGTGTTAAGGTCGCTGGTATCTTGTGCAAGCCAATTGTCTGCTTGGCATTTCTGCCCACATTGTTCATTATGACAATATACTGACCACTCTCTGTAAGTTCAATAGACTTTACTTCTGAACTTGCATCTGTTATCTCATATTTTGCAGCATCGGCTGCATATTGAGGAGTTTCCAACTGACCATCACCATCGTTGTCGTCACTGCTACTACATGATGAAAAATTTCCCAAGCACAAAATTGCAATAAGAGAAAATAGAAATGTTTTGAATTTTTTCATAATGAATTGAAATTAAATTAAACAATATGCCTTTCGGCGTTATCTTATAACTTTAATAAAGTCCGTGGGTATATATGCTGTTGCCACCAGGCATAAACCAGATATCTCCACAACTACACGTTGTTGTCCTGCTATGCGAGCAACTTTTCCTGTAACACCTTTGAATTCACCATCTATAATCTTAACCATATCACCATTCTTATAATGGCACTGTTCTGGTGATACTATTCGTACATGTTCACTATTAGTACTTGTTGCCTTTATGAAGTTTGTCATTGCAGAAAATGGAATGGTGAGGGGTGGGTGTTTGCCATTTTCTTCCAAAGACTTCGTCTTATCAAGATAAAATTTTAATATTGATGTTTCATCTCCTTTTTTCTTGATAATAGAGTTTACAGCTTCCCTTGTAGCATATACAAAAAAGAGATTGGGAAGAAGAGGCTGCAAAATTCGCTTCTTCTTCCCAATCTCTTTCTTTACGACATAGTGCATTGGCATATACGACTCTACGCCAGAAGTTGATATGATGCCACATGCCTTTTCTGTTCTATTATAAGTCACTCTTAATACATACCATTCATGATTTGGCTTTTGTACATATTCCGAGGACACCCCTGTTTGTGAGCTTTGAGCTTCGGGGAGGACGTTGGAGATAAGTCCAGCGTAAGGAGATCTGCTTTGACCTCTGTGGGTATGCACATTAAGCAATGCGTTCATATCGTTTCTTATGTCTTGTGTAAAATCCACAATTTATGACATAAAAAAAGCGTGGAATCGTCCTGTTGTCTATTCCACGAGTCGAGGCTCTTGCATTGCCTATTGTTGTCGAACAGACAACGTTAGAGCCCACGCCGATATGAAAATCATTACCGTTAAAAGACCTATATAAAACATTTTATTGCATCCAACAGGGTACAATCTATGCTTACAAGGTCTCCACGGGATTGATATAATCACACCCGGGACATCTACCGTTGACCATATTCGAGACAACAATTATGAATTTGCAAGATTCGACTCGTCTCAAACACAGCGTCGATAAACGCCTTCTATTATGTCTTGGCTCTCTTCCCACCCATTGCCCGCTTATTACCGAGAAAGTTGTTTGGACTTCTCTGCTTTCAGCTCGGCGTTGGCTGTCTGCCTATCTTCATTGAATGAACTCAATTTGATACACAGTCTTGAGAGCCGCTACAAATATACGGCTTTTTTCTCAAAAACGAGCAAAATTTTCTTTTAATTCTTATCGGATTCTTTTGTATTTAACATTTGAAATCTACATACTATCATATTAACATGTATTTTAAGATGATTTTTCGGAATTGTTAAATAGAAAGCAACAACAATAAAAGTAAAATGAGCAAGAACATATAGCATTAGTAAATTCTCTCCATCAATTTGTTGCGCATACTTCTAATATACCTACTATAATAATAAAGGTAAGATGCAATGCCTTGATGGTATTTGACGTTTGGTGTGAAAAGGGTCTATGCGCCACGCGTTCACCGTGGCATATAGACCCAATCTGTTTTTTATGGTGTTGCCACCTTCATCTCCATACCAACGCTTGGTTTGCACAAATTACTCATTGCATAAAGTGGAATTACATCTACATGGCGAATGGCATCCTGGGATTCTTTATCAACATACTCAAACTCTCCGAAATTCTCCAGGGATGTACGAACAGCATGATGAAGAGCCTTCTTTCTCATGAATAGCCATAAACTCTGCATGCTGCCCCTGGTAGTGGCTTTCACTTCTATCGGTAAAACCACACCATCCTTGGCTTCCAGATAATCAATCTCAGCATTGGTCCCTCTTGACAAATTCTGCCAATAATACATTTCTGCCTTCTGGAAACAATCGTGGTTCTTGACGAGTTCCAAACCGGCAAACATTTCTGATGCAGCACCTTTATTGACAAAATCAACATCCGAAGCTAAAAGAACATTGGCAGCAGGAGTGCCCAACATGGTTTGCATCAGTCCCAAATCCAAGAAAAGATATTTCCTGTAGCTTTCATTCTCTTCAGCTCCAAGCGGAACGCCATTTCCATCACTATGGGTCACCGGCTTTATGAGTCCTGCCAGTGTCAATAAATGAAGTGCATCTTTGATGACTGAAGAATGAACATCATCGGCCACCTGCCTATAGACAAACTTACTGCCAGCCTGTAAAGCTACGGAACGCAATACCTTTCTCAATAAAGCTGGAGACACACGCGACTTGTACTTGGCAAAATCATCCTGATAGGTATCCAGAATATCATTATGAACATGAGCGCATTCCAGGTAACTGTTTGTCTCTATCCATTCTGTAACTGCGGCAGGCATACCACCCACCAGATAGAAAGTCTTCAACTGCTCCACCAGTTTATTATGAACGGCTTCTGGAAGCGGAGATGAGGGCGAAGCCTGCTGCTTGTAACTTACCGTGGTATCCAGTCCCTGTGCCATGAGAAATTCATCAAAGGAAAATGGATACATGTAGAGTGAGCGTATTCTCCCAACCCCAAAGGAAGGCAGTTCCTCTAAGGTAAATTCCAACAAAGAGCCAGCAGCGATGACATGCAGTTCCGGATAATCCTCTTTGAAATAACGGAGCGACATGATTGCTTCCTGGCTAACTTGTATTTCGTCAATGAAGAGCAGTGTCTCACCAGGTATTACAGGAATGCCGGTAGTGGCACTTATACCTTCGCACGTTCTATGCACATCAATATCCTTTGAAAAGAGTCCTCTTATGGATGGCTGACTCTCCAGATTGATTTCTACAAAGTACTTAAATTCTTTACCAAAGTGGCGCACAGCAGAAGATTTTCCTACTTGTCTGGCTCCACGTATCAGCAGCGGCTTTCTTCTTTGAGAAGCCTTCCACTCCATGAGTTTTTTATCTATATTTCGCTTGTAATATGTCATTTTATGTAATTTATTGATTTTCAGTGCAAAGATACAACTTTTATCCAAAAGTCAAGGCAAACAACAGTTAATTTTATCCAAAAGTCAAGGCTAAAATGACTGTTTTTTATCCAAAAGTCAAGGCAAACGCTGCTGCAAAGGGATAGATTTTGTTACATACGGAGATAACGTATTACTAATTTGCTGCTCATATTACCCGGATAATGCAGATTATTTCTCGGATTTGAGTACTTTAGCGCAGATTATTTCTCGGATTTGAGTATTTTAACGCGATTTATTTCTCAGATTTGAGTATTTTCGCTATTTTTGCACCTGTTATTCAAACAGTTACAATTATGGCAGAATACATACAAAGAAACATAGATTCAGAACTCACCGCATGGAAAGAAGATTCCATGCGGAAACCTCTGTTGCTTCGTGGGGCCAGACAGGTTGGAAAATCTTCTGCAGTGAAAAATTTCGGAAGACAATTCAAGTATTTCGCAGAAGTGAACTTCGAACGCAACAAGGCTATAAAAACCTTCTTTCAGGGGGATATAGACGTGCGATTGATTGCTGAAAAAATCAGCAGTTATATCAATGTCCCTATAGAGGCTGGCAAGACGCTCCTCTTCCTCGACGAAATCCAGGAATGCCCGGAAGCTATCATGGCGCTACGCTTCTTCAAGGAAGATTATCCAGAACTACATGTCATTGCAGCAGGATCTCTTCTGGAATTTACCCTTCAGGAACTCCCTACTTTTGGAGTAGGAAGAATTCATTCTCTCTTCATGTATCCAATGACTTTCGATGAATTCCTGCATGCTAACCACGAAGAAGGTCTCATCCGTATCCGAAATAAAGCATACGGAAACCAGTCTTTAGATCAAGCCTTCCATGACAAGCTCGTGGAATACTTCCGCACCTACCTGCTTGTTGGAGGCATGCCGGAATCTGTACTGGCATGGATTAATACGCACGATTTCAACCGATGCAGAAACATCCAGGAAGATATCATACTGACATACGAAGATGATTTCAGCAAGTATAAAAAGAGAGTCAACCCAGATTTGCTGCGCACGACGATGCGTGGCATCTGCCACCAGGCTGGAGAGAAGCTGACATACAGGCAAATATCAGCAGACTATCAGAGTTCACAAATCAGAGAAGCCATCCGCCTGTTGACACTTGCCGGAATCGCAACTCCTGTTGTAGCAACCTCGGGCAATGGCATTCCGCTGGATGCGGAAGCTGACGAGAAGAGCATGAAGGTTCTCTTTCTGGACCCAGGATTACTGTTAGCCGTGCTTCAACTGGAAGGTGACCTGTCTCAGCAGCTCATAGAACTTATTTTAGCCGGCACCCCTCAGGAACTTGTCAATAAGGGAGGTCTTACAGAAATGGTTGCAGGACTCGAGATGATGCGCTACAAACCATGCATCCAACGCCAGAAGATGTTCTATTGGGAAAAGAAGGGGAAGAGCGTAGCAGAGATTGACTATCTGGAAATCCACAACATGAAGATTACCCCCATCGAAATCAAATCGGGAACTCAGGGCGGCATGAAGAGTCTCTGGCTATTCATGAGAGAGAAAAAGCTCACCGAAGCCTTCCGCTGTTCTCTTGAAAATTTCGGCGCATTCGATTACATTGACAATCAAGACGATGGCGCAGTAAGGCACGTTACCATACTGCCACTCTATGCATTATCCCTATTAAGAAGCACTCCGGTTTTGCCATAGGCAGAAGATTCTGCAGAGTATGGGCTACTTCTGTGCTTCAATTCCTATTTATCATAATGGCTCTACGAAATAAAAGAATGTGCAAAAATCCCCCAATGAGGGATAAAAATGCTTAAATTCATCCCTCATTGAGGGAACTTTTCGGAAGAATTCATCCCTCATTGAGGGATTATTTGTATCTTTGCCGCAGTTTTAAATGATATTCATCTAAAAGAGCAAGATATGATAGAAAATAAACTATATGAATATATGGCGGAGCTGCTGAAACGTACTCCGCTTGATTTCATCAGATATAAATATGATGAAATCAACTGGAATGGACGGTTAATAGGTATCGTGGGACCGAGAGGCGTAGGAAAATCCACCATGATACTTCAGCGCATCAAGCTATCCAAGGAAGGCCATCACCTGTATGTGTCGGCCGACAACATCTATTTTTCAAATCATTCCCTGATTGACTTCGCCGACGAGTTTATCAAGGAGGGTGGTACACATCTTTATATAGATGAAATTCACAAGTATGCCGGATGGAGCAGAGAACTGAAGCAGATTTACGACATGCATCCATCCCTGAACCTTATTTTTACCGGTTCATCGGTATTGGACATTAAGAAGGGTGAAGCTGATCTGAGCCGCCGTGCACTGATGTATATGATGCAAGGCTTGTCGTTCAGGGAATACCTGCAACTTTTTGAAGGCATCAAGACCAGAGTTTTCAGTCTCGACGAAATACTCAATCACCAGGTAGAGATTCCGGAGGTGGAACATCCATTACCATTTTTCAGAGCGTACCTCGACCATGGCTATTACCCATTTGCCATAGAGGGAGATTTTACGCAGAGAATGCTGCAGGTGATAGACCAGACGGTAGAAGTTGACATTCCGCAATATGCTGATATGAAAGCATCAACAGCACGCAAGCTAAAGCGTATGCTCGTTATTCTTTCCGGATTGGCTCCCTACAAGCCAAGCGTAGAGAACCTTGCCACGGAAATCGGGGTGAGCAAGAACAACGTGCCTGATTATCTCGTCTATCTAGAACGTGCCGGAATGATAGGTCTGCTCAGAGATGATACTTCGGGGATGCGCAATCTTGGAAAGGTAGAAAAAGTATATGTTGATAATCCAAGCCTGATGTCTGTACTCACCCCTAATCCCAATATTGGAAACATAAGGGAAACTTTCTTCTACAATCAGATGAGAGAAAAACAGGATGTTATCTGCTCCAGGGTTTCCGACTTTACCATTGGTGACTATACCTTTGAGATTGGCGGAAGGAAGAAAGGTAAAAAGCAGATAGAGGATGTAGAAAACGGACGTATCGTAAAAGACGATATCGAGATGGGGCATGGAATCATCATCCCTCTCTGGTACTTCGGAATGAATTATTAACTGAGTACATCTCTTTTCTTCATCGGATTACGCTGAGTTAACGGAACATTCTTGCAACACGGATTACGCACGGAATTTAAACGGATTTGGCCTTACGGCCATTGGGCTAGCGCATTCGCATTCCAGCTTTAGGGGGTATCGCCACGACCGTCAGGTCGAGTTTCCGTTTAAAATCCGTGCGTAATCCGATGAATAATGACACACCCTCACCACCACACAGAGTTTTTCTTTTACAGATCTTCAGTCTTTAAAAGAGTCTTCTTTTCGTTTCTTTATCTTTATAGGAGTAAGCAATACACTAAAGATTACTCATTGCATAAAGTGGAATTACATCTACATGACGAATGGCATCCTGGGATTCTTTATCAACATACTCAAACTCTCCGAAATTCTCTAGGGATGTGCGAACAGCAGAAGATTTTCCTACTTGTCTGGCTCCACGTATCAGCAGCGGTTTTCTTCTTTGAGAAGCCTTCCACTCCATGAGTTTTTTATCTATATTTCGCTTGTAATATGTCATTTTATGTAATTTATTGATTTTCAGTGCAAAGATACAACTTTTATCCAAAAGTCAAGGCAAACAACAGTTAATTTTATCCAAAAGTCAAGGCTAAAATGACTGTTTTTTATCCAAAAGTCAAGGCAAACGCTGCTGCAAAGGGATAGATTTTGTTACATACGGAGATAACGTATTACTAATTTGCTGCTCATATTACCCGGATAATGCAGATTATTTCTCGGATTTGAGTACTTTAGCGCAGATTATTTCTCGGATTTGAGTATTTTAACGCGATTTATTTCTCAGATTTGAGTATTTTCGCTATTTTTGCACCTGTTATTCAAACAGTTACAATTATGGCAGAATACATACAAAGAAACATAGATTCAGAACTCACCGCATGGAAAGAAGATTCCATGCGGAAACCTCTGTTGCTTCGTGGGGCCAGACAGGTTGGAAAATCTTCTGCAGTGAAAAATTTCGGAAGACAATTCAAGTATTTCGCAGAAGTGAACTTCGAACGCAACAAGGCTATAAAAACCTTCTTTCAGGGGGATATAGACGTGCGATTGATTGCTGAAAAAATCAGCAGTTATATCAATGTCCCTATAGAGGCTGGCAAGACGCTCCTCTTCCTCGACGAAATCCAGGAATGCCCGGAAGCTATCATGGCGCTACGCTTCTTCAAGGAAGATTATCCAGAACTACATGTCATTGCAGCAGGATCTCTTCTGGAATTTACCCTTCAGGAACTCCCTACTTTTGGAGTAGGAAGAATTCATTCTCTCTTCATGTATCCAATGACTTTCGATGAATTCCTGCATGCTAACCACGAAGAAGGTCTCATCCGTATCCGAAATAAAGCATACGGAAACCAGTCTTTAGATCAAGCCTTCCATGACAAGCTCGTGGAATACTTCCGCACCTACCTGCTTGTTGGAGGCATGCCGGAATCTGTACTGGCATGGATTAATACGCACGATTTCAACCGATGCAGAAACATCCAGGAAGATATCATACTGACATACGAAGATGATTTCAGCAAGTATAAAAAGAGAGTCAACCCAGATTTGCTGCGCACGACGATGCGTGGCATCTGCCACCAGGCTGGAGAGAAGCTGACATACAGGCAAATATCAGCAGACTATCAGAGTTCACAAATCAGAGAAGCCATCCGCCTGTTGACACTTGCCGGAATCGCAACTCCTGTTGTAGCAACCTCGGGCAATGGCATTCCGCTGGATGCGGAAGCTGACGAGAAGAGCATGAAGGTTCTCTTTCTGGACCCAGGATTACTGTTAGCCGTGCTTCAACTGGAAGGTGACCTGTCTCAGCAGCTCATAGAACTTATTTTAGCCGGCACCCCTCAGGAACTTGTCAATAAGGGAGGTCTTACAGAAATGGTTGCAGGACTCGAGATGATGCGCTACAAACCATGCATCCAACGCCAGAAGATGTTCTATTGGGAAAAGAAGGGGAAGAGCGTAGCAGAGATTGACTATCTGGAAATCCACAACATGAAGATTACCCCCATCGAAATCAAATCGGGAACTCAGGGCGGCATGAAGAGTCTCTGGCTATTCATGAGAGAGAAAAAGCTCACCGAAGCCTTCCGCTGTTCTCTTGAGAATTTCGGCGCATTCGATTACATTGACAATCAAGCCGATGGCGCTGTAAGGCACGTTACCATACTGCCACTCTACGCATTATCCCTGTTAAGAAGCCGTTCTTGAAAAATAGATGTAATTTTAGGTTCTATTAATGAAGAGGGAAGTCTGCTGGCAGTGATGCCGGCAGACTTCTGCGCTTTAAGCCCTATTTACCATAACTGCCCTTACATAATTAAGGTATAGTATGAATTGTTTCTATTTGGCATGCATTCTTAATTAGTATGCATTCTTATCCGGGAAGATGATGCTCTTGGCCGTGAGGAAGATAATCTTGATGTCGAGCCAGAACGACCAGTTCTCGATATACCAGATGTCCCGGCGGATGCGCTCTTCCATCTGCCACAGCTCCTTGGTCTCGCCGCGGAATCCCGTAACCTGAGCCCAACCCGTGATACCCGGCTTGGAGAAATGGCGAACCATGTATTTGTCTATCAGGCTGCCGTATACCTCGGTGTGATGCAGCATGTGAGGACGAGGACCCACGATGCTCATGTCGCCCTTCAGCACGTTGATAAACTGAGGGAACTCATCGATGTTCGTCTTTCGCATGAAGTTGCCGAAGGCAAACTTTCTTGGGTCGTCCTTGGTAGCCTGCGCCTTGTCGGCATCCTTGTTCACATGCATGGAACGGAACTTCAGGCAGTAGAAAGTATCACCGTTCAGACCCGTTCTTGCCTGCTTGAAGAAGATAGGACCCGGACTCTGAATCTTGATGATGAGCGCGATGATCGGAATAAACGGCAATACGCAAAGACATATAATTCCGCTCACCACGATGTCGAAAGCTCGCTTCACGATACGGTTGGAAATGCTTGCCAGCGGCTCCTGATGGTTGGAATATACCGTTCTGCCCATGAAGTTCTGGGCATCGAGATGCAGCTTATATTCGCCGAAAACGCGAGGCAAGAAATAGAAGTGAACCACGTTCTTGTCGCAGAACTGCATAATCTTCACAATCTGATCGGATTCTGTATGCGACAGACAGCAGAACACCTCGTCGATGGCGTTAGGAGTACCATAGATGGTATTGTTGATGGTGGAAGACATGTTATTGTTGAGATCCTGCATGGTTCCTATCCTCTTCAGTCCCTCTGGAGCCTTGGCCATATCGGCATCAGCATAATATCCCTTCACGATATAACCAGCCGAAGGATCCTCCGTCATCGTCCGATACATCTCTCCCACTGCCGGGTCATTGCCCACAAAGACAACCGTGCGGCTGTTGCGTCCCTTGGAACGGTAGTTTTTGAGGAGTGAGAGTTCACAGAGTCGGGATATAACCAGGAAAAAATAAAATGATATGCCGAAGATGAATGCAAAAGAGAACATCTGACCTCCATGGCTGAGCAGTCTTACGAAGACAAAGAACCAGAAGGTGGTGGATGCAGCCAGGCATAGCGTACGCTTCAATACCTGCAGGAAACCGATCTTTCTTACATGGATGATGGTTGAGTAATAATACTCACTCAGGAGTAAGGCAGCATTGGCAACGAAAGCCGTAATCTTCGTTGCTTCATCAAAATAATCGGGAACCAATTCTGCACCATACCTGGTATAGGCAAACAGCAAAACGTTTAAGATAACGATGTCCATGCATGTTACCAGTCGTCTTACCAGCACATTCCCTCTGTAGTAGTTATTATTCATCATATAAACAATTTATAATAGTCCTAACAATAATAGTTTTTAACGGAATCTTCGTTGAAAGATAACATTTCTGCTAAATCCCTGCAAAGATAAATAAAAATGTTGAATGAGCAAAATATAAAGGAGAAAAAAATGCAGTTTGGACTAAAATGAACCAAATTGAACCGATAATGTAACAAAAAAGCATGTATTCTGTGGTGGAATCCTGCCTTCTATGCAGTATGCAGGCGTTTGTTTGTGCGAGCCGTGCTGATTGATAACTTCCTTTCTGCGGAGCAGTCTGGTGACAGATAACGCAAATAAAAGTATACAGATTTTCAGCTAAAACGTACCATAATTCCCGTATTTTCCGCCGGGAAATATTTTATCTGAAATACAGGAAATATGAAGGATTTTCGTTTCTCGCTGCAAATCAATGGGTTAGAAGAATGTAAAGAATTCGAAACCATTCATTTTTCTACGAGTGTACGGTTGAATACCCTACAAGTGTACGGTCGTAGCGCTACGAGTGTACGAGCATACACTATATAACCGTACGGTCGCAGGTTTACGACCGTACACTCGTAGCCCATTCAACCTCGAAATCGCAGCCCAAGCCCTCAGTAAGGGGCAGATTTCCAGCCTCATCGCCATCTGGATGGCAAGTTTTGAAATGCTCCTTTTTTTAAGACTATACTTGACAATCCCCTATTCTTTGTCCCACAGATTATTCTTTATCCCACAGATTTCACAGATTCACACAGATTCTTGGTTTGGATTTTAAGTCACGCAGATTCCGCAGATTCCGCAGATGATTGGTGATGAAATCCCCGATTAATAGTTAAATAACAATAGCAAGCAACTAATTGTAGCTCAAATATTTAGAATTATCGTTCAGAAAGATTATCTTTGTGAACGATAATAATAAAGCATAGCATTATGGAATATACTTGAATTATATTACAGAAGTTTCGCAAGTGGCATTCTACCGTCCCCGAAGGGGGCGAATGTGAATAACCGCGGGTGGAATGACCGAAGGGAATGGAACCTGCGGATAGCAGACATACTCTCTCTATCGTCCCCAAAGGGGGCGAACAGGAGCAAGACTGGATGTGGTTCGCCCCCTTCGGGGACCGGAAGTCATTTGCGAAGCTTAATTTTTTGTAGCATTATCTTTACAAAGCCGAAAAATCGCCCTGGGATGAGGCTCATTGAATATATGCGCTAAAATACGTATTTATATGTATCTTTATGTTAATTGGGGTGTCGCATTGGTACCAATGCGACACCTTGAACATAGGAAGTAGACACCTTTTTCGAAAATCACGACACCGTTTTTCGGGAAAAAATGCTATATTTGTACCCGTGAAATATAAAGTCTAAAAATCAAACAATTAAAGAATATGAGAACAAAACTTTACATGATTGCTCTCGCTGCAATGACCATGATTCTGGCGCTGTCTTCCTGCTCCGAATCAGAAGACCTCCTCTCTGCGTTCCACAGCGACCCTAACGCTGTGCGCATCACTGCGCAAGTAGGTAAAGCATCTGCCAATGGCTTCACCCGCAGCTTTCCGCTGGGGGATGCCGAAGCGCAGACGAAGTTTAAAGATGGTGATATGATCAGCGTCCAGGCTGATGGCCAGGATGCCGTGACCTATCAGTTAAATAACAATGAATGGCAGCCGCAAGGCGGCAAGTTCCTGAAATGGGAAAGCGAGACGATGAATTTCACCGCCTACTACCCTGCTACGTTCAACGGTACCATCACCCAGCCTACGAAATACACCAGCGAGGATGATCTTGCTGCCGCCGACTTCATGTCGTTTAGCGGTCCGCAAACCAATACCAACAATAGCAATAACCTTTCTCTCATCATGGAGCGCAAGATGGCGAGAGTGGTAGTAGAGATTGATGGCTTCAAAGACCAGTATGCCGGAGCTACGATTGATAACATCAACAGCCTCAGCATCTGTGGTGTGAAAGCGTATAAGCACAGCGATAAGAAGTTCTATGCCCTTATCAAGCCATGCGAAGCCCAAAACTCCGAAACCTTCATCTCTCTTGATGTAGCAGAAGGAGCAAGCAAAACAACAGAAACGCTCGCCGGCATCCCTGCTCTCGCAGCCGGCAATAGCTATACCTATCAGCTCACCGTGGGTAAGGACAAGGTATCTGTTTCCGGTATCACCGTGAAAGATTGGACTACGGGAAATATTACAGGCGGAAATACCGATGTAAAAGACAAGACTCCTTATGTCACTTTCTCAGCTCCTGCAGAGCAGACGTTTAAGATGGTATGCTATGGTGGTTATACCATTTCCAACCTTGAATATTCCGTGAACTTCGGAGACTGGAAAAAAGTAAAGGCTAACGAAGGCGTTACTTTTGGTGGACAAAAGGGCGGTCTACGCTTGCGCGGAAAGAATATAAAGGGTACTGCAGATCCTAATGATACAAGAATATATTCAACTATCACTTTCATCTTTGATAAAGATAAAGAAAAGGATGTAAATACTAATGTAATGGTGGCATGTACAGGTGATATCCGTACACTGTTGGATTACAGTAACTACGATAAAGTTAATACCTCACAAGCCCGTTTCCTCAAATTGTTCTACAACTGTCAGGCATTAACTTCGGCACCCAAGCTGCCAGCAACAGATATCGCAAGCGACTGCTATAACGGCATGTTCTATTATTGTCGTTACCTTAAGAATGCCCCAGAGTTGCCTGCAACAATATTAAAAGACCAGTGCTACCAGAACATGTTCTACGCATGCGTTAGCCTTACAAGTGCTCCAAAATTGCCAGCTACAAAATTAGCATTTAATTGCTATGCAAATATGTTCAGTTATTGTTATTGGTTGAAAGAAGCTCCTGAGTTGCCTGCAACAAAGTTAGCTGGGCAGTGCTATCAGGATATGTTCACTAACTGCAGTTTTAGCAAAGCTCCAAAACTCCCAGCAGAAATCATGAAGACAAATTGCTATGCTGGTATGTTCGCCGGATGCACCAATCTTACAGAAGCACCAGAGTTACCTGCTAAACAATTAGAAAGCTTCTGCTATTCTAGGATGTTCCAAGGTTGTACAAAATTGTCAACCGTCACCATGTTGGCACCAAGCGACCAAATTTCGGAAGCAACTAATTGCTGCTATAATTGGTTGGATAATGCCGGAACGAGTGCCACTTCCCGCACACTCAAAGTAATGGATGCGGATGCCTATACTGCGTTGGAAGGCAATGGTGATCTCCCTGACATCTGGAAGAAAGGCGCTGCAGGTACTACCGTGAAGAAAGAAGATAACGGCGAAATAAAATAGAAGTCATTAATTGAAGTTTCGCAAATAGCATTCTACCGTCCCCGAAGGGGGCGAATGTGAATAACCGCGGGTGGAATGAC